>JAABVA010002262.1_pt1 | contig 19384 bp, 21 predicted proteins | sample 5560331 | NCBI WGS metagenome assembly JAABVA01 (sample SAMN12812661, study PRJNA571458) | rock metagenome | isolation source: Antarctica rocks | place: Antarctica: Victoria Land, Mt New Zealand sud | collected 2016-01-07 | reverse complement strand
CTCCGGCGTGCCCGCGACCTGGCACTGGGGTTGCCGATCCTGCTGGTGTTCCAATGGATCGAGCTGCGGCGGATCAGGTGAGCGCCCCGTAGGCGTCCGCCATCGCCGCGATCGCGTCGAGTTTGGCGTGGAACAGCGACCAGTCGTCGTGTTCGGCGATCGGCGCCCAGATCGCCTCGACCTCCTCGACTAGCATGGCGCAGGGGTGCGGACCGGCGAAATAGGGATGGTCCAGCTTGACGCCAGGAGCGGGCGCGTAGCCTGAAAGTGCCGCGCGGACGGCGGCGAACTCCGGATGCGCGTAGTGCTCGGCCGCTGGCCCGGCGTCGGCCCGGCGGGCGCTGCCGAAGCCGCCGTGCCAATCGAAGAACGCCCGCTCGAAGCCGACGCCGCTCGCCTCCAGGAACGTCCACCACTGCGCAGCCAGCGCCGCGTCCTGTTCGTCGCCGGCCGGCCCCAAGCCAAGGCGGCGCAGCACCGCGAGGTCGAGCGCCCGGTGGAACTGCGGCGCGAACGTTTGCAGCACGGCTTCCAGCGCGGCCTTGTTGGACAGCGGCAGCAGGCATTCGGCCAGGCGGACCAGGTTCCACAGCAGCGTGTCGGGCTGGCGGCCATAAGCGTAGAGGCCGTTATGGTCGAAGTAGGCGGCGGTGAACTCGGGATCGTAGGTCGGCAGGAAGCGCCAGGGGCCGTAGTCGAAGCTCTCGCCGGTGATGTTGATGTTGTCGGTGTTCAGCACGCCATGGACGAAACCGGCCGCCATCCACTGCGCGCCGAGCCTGGCTACCCGGCCGGTGACGTCGGCGAGGAACGCGGCGGCGCGCTCGGCCGGGTCGTCGCGCCAGGCTTCGGGCAGATAGGTGCGGATGGCGTGGTCGAGCAGGCGGGCGATGTTGTCCGGCTGCTTGAGGTAGGCGAAGCGCTGGAACGAGCCGATGCGGATGTGCGAGTGGTTGAGCCGGACCAGCACGGCGGACCGCGTCGGCGAGGGTTCGTCGCTCCGCCTCAAGTCCTCGCCGGTTTCGACCAGGCTGAACGACTTGCTGGTGTAGACGCCGAGCGCTTCCAGCATCTCAGTCGCCAGCACCTCGCGCACGCCGCCCTTCAGCGTGAGGCGGCCGTCGCCGGAGCGGGACCAGGGGGTTTGGCCGCTGCCCTTGGTGCCGAGGTCGAGCAGGCGGCCATCCTGGAGGTCGTGGAGCTGGGCAAACAGGAAGCCGCGGCCGTCGCCGAGGTCAGGGTTGTAGCTGCGGAACTGGTGGCCGTGGTAGCGCAGCGCGAGGGGCTGCGGGAAGCTGCCGGGCAGGGGCGTGAACGCGCCGAAATGCGCCAGCCACTCGGCGTCGGTGAGGGTGTCGAGGCCGACGCGCGCGGCCCAGCGCTGGTTACGGCGGCGCAGGACATGCTTTGGGAACGTGGCCGGGTCGACGCGGTCGAAGAACTCGTCGCCGAGGGCGGCGTGGGTGGTGGCGGGGCGGTAGTCGGGGCGAGGGGGCATGGCGGGTTACAATGCCGCAGTTGGGGGGGTTGCGATATGCTGTGGGGCGATCACAAGCTTCTCATAACGATGTGGCATAATGCGGCAGCGGCGGGCCACAAGGAATTTAAGAGGCCCCAAACGGGTGAGGAGGTCTGGTTTGACAAGGGCCGCCCCGGAAGGCCGGGCTCCGAAGGGCACGATCACTGTCACCGGGTCAAGCCAAGCTCGACTGGCAAATCCGCTGGCACGAATACGCTCCAAAATTCCACAAGACCTTTGTCTACAGCCTATCCGGGGCAGACCTCCGGCTGCGCGTCGAACCTAAGTAGCGAGCCGCTACGTGGAACTGGGCCGCTTACGTAGGTTTTCCGTTACATTGCTGACATCGTTGGCGAATTCGCGAGTGGCCCGTTTCAGGCCGCCATGAAGCGTCCAAGGCGCGAAGTCCGTGTGGTCGCGCGCGGCTTGCCCCGTGTCCACGCGCTGAGCCACACGACGTTCAGCGCGGCTGCGGCTCTGGTTCATGGAGACTTGAAGTTTGCCGCATGCGATCAGGGTGGGTGAGGTGCCCGCGCGCGTGGTGAGGGCATAGGCAACGACCTTGACCACCTATCCTATGAATAGGAATATATGCTGGAACAATGGGGTTCGCCCGGATGGTCGTCAACAATCACTAGAGGTATCAAGGACGACAGTATCACCAGTGGTTCGGCCATGGGACCGCGCCAAAAGAGGAGAAGGAAGCTGGTCCGCCGAAACCCGGCAGCCTCTTCGATCCGCTCAGCGCAGGGCAACGCGTCGTCTACGCAATTGGCAGCGTCGTCGCTCATTCTCCGCGCGATGAACGATCGCGATGGGAATCGCGGCTCAGCGGAGCCAATCGCGAAAGCCTGAAGACCGCCGTCGCAGTCTAGTATGGCGCTTCGAGACTGACCCAGCAGGCGTTCCGTCAACGGCTGCTCGATCCCAACACAGACAACGAGACCGTCAATCGGCTCAGGAGCGCGGCCAAGGGCATCGTGGATGCACGCACCCACGCGCAGCTTAACGCTGCTGGTAAGGACCTCGCAGCAGCGGCACAGTCGATCAGGCTGGACCGATGGCCTAGATTTCTGAGCGATGCCGAGCATCGTGCCGTTGCGGCTGTCTCGGATGGGTCGCTTCCGGGAGTTGTGAGGGCGAGCGCTACAGGGGCGGACGTGCCAACCGGAGCGGTCGGCCTTGGCCTCGTGCTGCTGCTCTACTTGGCCTTGAAAAATCAAGGTTCCGGCCCGGCTCGGCCCTTGGTGACACCGAGCCAACCGACGGTCGTTCCGCAGGATGCGCCCAAGGACGTCAAGGCTGGGAAGCTCCCTGCAGGGCCTTCGGCTGGCGCTGGCCAGACTCTTTCGCCGGGGTCAGGCGGCGTCGTCATCTCGGACGATCGGGCCAAGCATATCCTTGATGGTGCTGCCACTGGTGGAGGCCACGGGCCTGGCCGCAACATCCCCGGCAAGAGCGAGTTTCCACCAGGTTGGTCCGATGACCGCATTGTTGATGCGATCAAAGATGTGGCCAATGATCCGGCGTCTTCACGTGCGCCTGGGCGCCGCGGTCGGATCGTGGTGAATGGCAGCCGAGATGGGGTGGATATCGAGATCATAGTTGAAGGCGACAGGACGACCGTGGTGACCGGCTACCCGACAAACGTGCCGCGCAATCCGAAGGGAAGACCTTGATGGCTTTGACGCATGAGGACCGAGACTGGATCGAAGCTGGACTTGAGAAACTTTACGATGCGTCGGCCATGTTTGCCGGCGTCAATCGACAACAGGTCCGCGAATATATTGACGTGGGAGAATACGGCCTGGCGTTGGACGACCTTGCTGACATTCACCTGAAAACTGGCAGGCCGGTGCCCGCTGATATTGTTCAGTTGTTCGATGCCTTGGCCTTGAAAATGGGCATGAAGCAAGGCGACGAGTGGCAAGCGGTGGCTGAAATCCGTGCGACTGCATAAAGCTTGGTGTGCGATCGCCAACCGGTAGCCTCCGTGATGCCCCTCCATCAAACCCTCGGATGCCGCTAGCGAATTCGGAGTTGCCCATCCGTTCTCGATGCTAGCGATCCTGCGGAGCCTCTATCCCCAGGATGGATAAGGACTGTCGCGCCCCCCGGATGGGCGCTCTGGCAGGCCAGATGAATTCGCCAACGGCACCCATTGCCCCCCAAACCCCAGCCATTGGAAGCGATGGTTCACACAGGCAACGTCGCCGGATCAGCGCCGTCCACCCCCGTCGCACTTTGCATCAACCCCTGCCCCGTCGGGCACAGGTCCAGCAACGGGCAGCGCACGCAGGCCGGCTTGCGGTAGAAGCAGCAGCGCTGGCCGTGCAGCATCAGCACCTCGTGATTGTCGTAGATCTGCTGTGCGTCCCAATCGGGCGGAAGTTGCGCCGCCAGCACCCGGTGCGACGGCCCCACCACCAGGCCGGACGGGATCAGCCCGGTGCGCGCCGCAACCCGGTGATGGTGGCTGTCGACCGGCAACGCGGGACGCCGCAGCGTGCTGAAGCTGAGCACGGCCGCGCTGGTCTTCGGCCCGATGCCGGGCAGCCGCTCAAGCCAGGCGCGGGCGTCGTCCACCGCCAGGTCGGCCAGGAAGTCGAGCGACAATGCGCCGCGCTCGGTCTCGACCGCGCGCAGGATCGACTGGATGCGCGGCGCCTTCTGCTCTGGCCAGGTGACGCCCGCGATCGCCGCCTGGACCTCCGCCGTGGGCGCAGCGGCAACGGCGGCCCAATCGGGAAAGCGTTGGCGCAGCGCCTTGAAGGCCGCGCCGCTGTCGGCGTTGCGGGTGCGGTGCGAAAGCAAAGAACTGACCAGTTCGCTGAGCGGGTCGAGCGAATGGAAGTAGGCGATGGGACAGCCGTAAGACCGGCACAGCCTGCGGTGGATCTCTAAGGCTTTCTCATGCAAGTCCATCGCGCGGCAACGCTTGGTTGAGCATTAGGTTCATGGCATTGGCAGTGCATGGATGCGCTGACCCTATTCGGCTTGGTCGCCGTCACGCTGATGCTGGTGTGCTATGCCTGCGAGGGCCGGGGACGCGGCTGGGTGCTGGGGTTCGCCGGCTCGTGCGCGCTGGGGTCGGCGTATGGCTTCATGCAGGGCGCGTGGCCGTTCGGCGTGGTGGAGGCGGTCTGGGCGGTGGTCGCGCTGCGGCGCTGGGCTACCGCAGCCCGCCCGCCTGTTCGATGAACGCCGCCACCTCGCCCACGCCCTGGCCGGCGCGCACGTTGGCGAACACGAACGGCCGGTCGCCCCGCATGCGGCGGCTGTCGCGGTCCATCACCTCAAGGCTCGCGCCCACATGCGGGGCGAGGTCGATTTTGTTGATCACCAGCAGGTCGCTGCGGGTGATGCCGGGGCCGCCCTTGCGCGGTATCTTGTCGCCGGCGGACACGTCGATGACGTAGATCGTGAGGTCGGCGAGCTCGGGGCTGAAGGTCGCCGCCAGGTTGTCGCCGCCGCTCTCGATCAGGATCAGGTCCAGCGCGGGGAAGCGGCGGCGCATCTCGGCGATCCCTGCCAGGTTGATGCTGGCGTCCTCGCGTATGGCAGTGTGCGGGCAGCCGCCGGTCTCGATCCCCAGGATGCGCTCGGGCGGCAATGACCCGGCGCGGGTCAGGAACTCGGCATCTTCCTTGGTGTAGATGTCGTTGGTGATCGCCGCGATGTCGAACCGCGGCGAGAAGCGCTTGCACAGCGCATCCATCAGCGCCGTCTTGCCGGTGCCGACGGGGCCGCCGACGCCGACGCGGAGCGGGCCATGGGGCGATGTCATGTGCGGAACAGCCTCGTGTACTGGGTTTCGTGCCGCATGGCGGCGATGTCGGAACGGAAGCACGCGCCGCCGAGGTCGTCGAGCGTCGCGCCGCGGGTCGCTTCGGCCACGGCTTGGATGGCAGGCTCCAGCGCCGACAGCACGCGCAGCCCGGCGGTTTGGCCCAGTGGCACCAAGCGCACCGCCGCGCTGACCAGGTTGGCGGCGAAGCTGTGCAGGAACGCCAGCGCCGCGGGGTCCACCGCGACACCCTGCGCGGCGGCCAGCGCACCGACGGCCACGGGATAGGCGATCGGCTGCCCGTCCGCGCGCAACGCGGCCAGCAGCGGGGCGCCCCAGATCTCGGCGGCGATGGCGAAGGCGTCGCCCTGGCCCAATGTCTCGGCCCGGCGTTCGCGGCTGGGCTGGGCGGCGGCGGCAAGTTCGGCCACCTCGGCGAGCGCCGCCGGGCTGGAGGCGGCGTGGGCATGGCGGAGCAGGATGGCGTCGGCGCGGCCCGACCCATGGCGCAGCACATCGTCGAGCCACGCCAACAGGTCGTGCTCGGTGCTGATGTCCCCGGCCTCAACCGCCCACTCCAGCGCGTGGGAGTAGGCGTAGGCGCCGGTCGGGAAGGCGGGGGAGAGCCAGGTCAGCAGCTTCGTGAGGTCAGTGGCCGTGCGGGTGGGCATGGCCGTCCTCGTCATCGTGGGAATGCGAGTGGCCGCCGGCATAGGCCCCGGCTTCGGGATCGAATGGCGCTTCGATCTCCGCGACGTGGCCGCCCAGGGTGCGCACCATGTCGGCGATCACGTGGTCGCGCCGGATGCGGAGGTGCGCGCCGAGCAGTTGCACGGGCAGGTGCCGGTTGCCGAGGTGCCAGGCGATGCGGACCAATGTGGCGGCGTCGTGGGCGTGGATGTCCAGCAAGGGTTCGGGGCGGGCCTGCACCAGGACGATGCCGCCATCGTCCAGCACGAGGCCGTCGCCATCCCGCAGCCGCACGGCTTGCGGAAGGTCGATCAGCAAATCTTGCCCGGCCTCGGTCCGCAGCACGATGCGGCGGCGGTGCCGGCGGTCGAAGTCGACCAGCACGGTGTCACGCGGCGCCGCGGTGAAGGCGCTGGCCGGCAGAACCTGCGACGACCGCATCAACTTCTGGTCAAGTCCGGAGAAGATAGCACCTTCTGCTCAGGTTGAGCTGCGCCGTAGGTGACGCCGTCCTGCTCATCCCGTGCCTGTTCCGTCCCGTTCACGGATGGAAACAGGGCCTTTGCGGCGTTGCCGACGGCGGCCGTCGAGATCCCATCGATCGTACCGCCGACCAGGCCGCCCACGAAAGGCACGGCTTTGCCCAGATTGACGATGCCGCTCGTGCCGTCCTTGGTAACGAGGCGGAAACCGACCGCCTGATTGATCCGCAGCAGCGCCGCTCCGCTGATCTGACCCACAGCCTGCTGTGTCAGCTTGCGGCCGACGGCAATCCCAACATCCTTGAGGACGTCGACCGCCGCGTTGCCCGTAAGGCAGACAAGGGTAAGGCTCTCGACCTGCTCGCTGCGAAGATCATAGCCGCGCATCCGGGCAATCTCCTGCACCATGTGGATTTGCAGGGCCGCAACCCCGGCGATGTTGGCCGGCAATGCAATGGGCAGCGTGAACATGCCACCCAGGCCCGTGCCGAACCCGACCACACCCGCTTGCCCCGCAGATCGCCGTATGAGTGACGCAATCTGGTCTTCCACGTTATGTGGCATAGTCGGTGCCGTCTCGGACTTGCCAGACGCAAGGCGGCCGTAAAGCCAGCGCAGGGAGTTCATCAGCGCCGCCCCGGTAGACTCCCATGCGATCGTCGCGACAGAACGGCTCATGTCGTTCCCTTCAGAACAGGAAATACCGCTGCGCCATCGGCAGCACAACGGCGGGTTCGCAGGTCAGCAGCACGCCGTCGGCCCTCACCTCATAGGTTTCGGGATCGACCTCGATCACCGGGGTCGCGTCGTTGTGGACCATGCTGCGCTTGCCGATCTGGCCGCGGGTGTCGCGGACGGCCGAGAGTCGCCGGGTCAGACGGAGGCGCTGGCCGATGCCGTCGTCCAGCGCCGCCTGCGAGACGAAGGTGACGCAGCTCGCGGCCAGCGCAGCCCCAAACTGGCCGAACATCGGGCGGTAGTGGACCGGCTGCGGCGTCGGGATGCTGGCATTGGGATCGCCCATCGGAGCGCAGACGATGGTGCCGGCCTTCAGCACCAGGTCCGGCTTCACCCCGAAGAACATTGGGGACCACAGCACCAGGTCGGCGAGCTTGCCGGGCTCGACCGAGCCGACCTCATGCGACAGCCCCTGCGCAATAGCCGGATTGATGGTGTACTTGGCGACATACCGCTTGATCCGCGCATTGTCCGCGCGCCCGTCGCCCGGCAGCGGGCCGCGCTGCTGCTTCATCTTGTGCGCAGTCTGCCAAGTGCGGATCACCACCTCGCCCACGCGCCCCATCGCCTGGCTATCCGAAGAAATCATGCTGAGCGCGCCAAGGTCGTGCAGGATGTCCTCGGCGGCGATCGTCTCGCGCCGGATGCGGCTCTCGGCGAAGGCGACGTCCTCGGGAATGGCGGGGTCGAGGTGGTGGCAGACCATGAGCATGTCGAGGTGCTCGTCGAGCGTGTTGGCGGTGTAGGGGCGCGTCGGGTTGGTGCTGCTCGGCAACACGTTCGGCAGCCCGGCGACGCGGATGATGTCGGGGGCGTGGCCGCCGCCGGCGCCCTCGGTGTGGAAGGCGTGGATAGTGCGGCCTTGGAAGGCGCGGATGGTGTCCTCGACGAAGCCGCTTTCGTTTAGCGTGTCGGTGTGGATCATCACCTGCACGTCGAAGCGGTCGGCGACGCTCAGCGCGCAGTCGATGCTGGCGGGGGTGGTGCCCCAGTCCTCGTGCAGCTTCAAGCTGCTGGCGCCGGCGCGGATCATTTCTTCCAGCGCCGCCGGGCGGGAGACGTTGCCCTTGCCGGCGAAGGCGAGGTTGACCGGCAGGCCCTCGGCGGCCTGGAGCATGCGGGCGAGGTGCCAGGGGCCGGGGGTGCAGGTGGTGGCGCTGGTGCCGGTGGCCGGCCCGGTGCCGCCGCCGACGAGCGTGGTGATGCCGGACGCCAGCGCCTCCTCGACCTGCTGCGGGCAGATGAAGTGGATGTGGCTGTCGACGCCGCCAGCGGTGAGGATTTTGCCCTCGCCGGCGATGATCTCGGTGCCGGGGCCGATGATGATGGTGACGTTGGGCTGCACGTCGGGGTTGCCGGCCTTGCCGATGGCGTGGACGCGGCCGTCGAGGATGGCGACGTCGGCCTTGACGATGCCCCAGTGGTCGAGGACCAGGGCGTTGGTGATCACGGTGTCGACGGCGCCCTCGGCCTGCGACGCCTGGGACTGGCCCATGCCGTCGCGGATGACCTTGCCGCCGCCGAATTTCACTTCTTCGCCGTAGGTGGTGAGGTCGCGTTCGACCTCGGCGAACAGGTCCGTGTCGGCCAGGCGGACGCGGTCGCCGGTGGTGGGGCCGTACATGTCGGCGTAGGCGCGGCGGGGAATGCGGGTCATAGCGACCCCATGATGTCGCCGCGGAAGCCCTGCACGATGCGGGCGCCGCGGTAGGGGATGAGGGTGATCTCGCGGGTCTGCCCGGGCTCGAACCGTACGGCGGTGCCAGCGGCGATGTCGAGGCGCTGGCCGCGGGCCTGCGTGCGGTCGAACTGGAGGGCGGCGTTGGTTTCGGCGAAGTGGTAGTGGCTGCCGACCTGGATCGGGCGGTCGCCGGTGTTGGCGACCGTCAGTTTCGTGCGGGGCAGGCCGGCGTTCAGCTCGATGTCGCCGTCTTCAGTCAGGACTTCACCTGGGATCATTGGCCCGCCCTCATCGTATCGGTTCATGCACGGTGACGAGCTTGGTGCCGTCGGGGAAGGTGGCCTCGACCTGAATGTCTGCGATCATCTCGGGAATGCCCTCCATGACCTGATCGCGGGTGAGCACCCCGGCGCCGGCCTCCATTAAGTCAGCGACGCTGCGGCCGTCGCGTGCGCCCTCGACCACGAAGTCGGAGATGAGCGCGACCGCCTCCGGATGGTTCAGCTTGACGCCGCGCTCCAGCCGCCGCCGGGCGACGTTGGCCGCCATGGCGATCAGCAGCTTGTCCTTTTCGCGGGGGGTCAGGTGCATAGCGATTCCTCAGCACAGCCAAACGCGCGGCAACGGACGGCCGCCGCGCAGTGCAGCCAATCCTGCCACGATGGCGGCCCGCAAGCACGCGCCATCTGGGGCAACGACGCGGGCAACGAGCGTTCCATCCCAAACGGATGCGCCGGCGTCATGCCCAGCCAAGGCTTGCCGCAGCGGGTCCAGCTTGGTCTCCGCGTCGGGCGCCACGTGGACCAAGGTCGCGACACCGCGCGCCGCGCCGCCTGTGGCCCGGCGGTTCAACAAGGATTGCACCGGGCCATCGAAGCGGACCGCGTCGTGCAGCAGCAGGCGCCCGTCGCGGCGCACCCGGAACAGGTCGCGGAAGCTGGCCTCGTGGACCGTTTCGCCCATGGCGGTGCGTCCGAACACAAGCTGTTCGACACCCAGGAACCAAGCGTCCCCGGCCAGGTCCACAGACAGCCGGCGCCTCACGGCGCAGCGGTCGAACAGGATGCTTTCCTGCGGCAGCCATTCCAGCGACGCGCCGGGCGCCACATGCAGCGCGGTCGAAACCTGGGCTGGCGCCGTGCCGGGCAGGGCGCGGTAGAAGCGTTCCGCCGCCTGCGACGCTACCGTCGCCTGCGTGCCGGCGCCGGCCGAAATCGTGGTGTCCAGGACATCGCCGCCCGCAACTCCGCCGGAGCTGTTGAGCGTGACGGCGCCAGTCCAGGAGCCTTGCTCCGTGTGCGGAAAGCGCCCCTTCAGGCAACCTTCCTGGCGCAGGCCGTCCAGCACGGTCGCTGTGCCGCGGCGCTTGAAGGAAAGGCGGAGCGTGCCCCGTGCGCGTTGATGCACGGAGAGCAGCGCGTCCATCGCGTGCCCTATCCGATCAGCGCCTTCAGCTTGGCCCGGACCTCCGCCAACTCGCCGGCGCTGACCCGGCCCTTGCGCTTGGCCTGGCGTGCGCCCCAGTCCTGGCTCTTAACCTGGTCCGCCAGCACGACGCTTGGCGTACGTCCGGCAATCGCCACCTCGAACGGGTAGCCCTTGACCCGCGTGGTCGTGGGACAACAGATCATCATGCCGGCATGGCCGTTGTAGCTGGCCGGACTGAGCACCACAGCCGGCCGGTGCCCTGCCTGTTCATGCCCGGCCTGGGGGTCGAATTGCAGCCAGACGATGTCCCCGGCCTCCGGCACGTAGGCCGCCATTACCAGACCTCCCTGCCAACTGGGAGGCCCATCTCCACCGCCTCATGCCGGTTACGGTCGGTGATCCCTGCAACCAACGTCGCGAGGTCGTAAACCTCTTCTCGAATCGGCTCTATAACAATCCGGCCCGCCTCTTCACGCACCTCCACCGGTTGGTCCAGATGCAGCCGGGCGGCTTCCATCACGGCGGCCGGAATACGGACTGAAGCGCTATTGCCCCACTTCTTAACCACCATTCTCATGCTACCCTCACGACCAACCACGTTCGGATATAACGTATCTACGTTGTCGATACAATAACCACCACTACACCGAAAGCCGCCGCCGCACCTCGGCCTCGTCCAGCGTCCCCGGCGCACCACTCAACACGATGTCGCCGCGGTCCATCACCGCCAGCGTGTCCGCAAGCTCCCGCGCGAAATCATAGTACTGCTCGACCAGCAGGATCGCCATCGTGCCCCGGCTGCGCAGCAACGCGATAACCCGGCCAATGTCCTTGATGATGCTCGGCTGAATGCCCTCCGTCGGCTCGTCCAGCACCAGCAGACGCGGATGCATCACCAGCGCGCGGGCAATGGCGAGCTGCTGCTGCTGGCCGCCCGACAGGTCGCCGCCGCGCCGGCGCGGCATGGTGCGCAAAATGGGGAACAGCTCGAAAATCTCGTCGTCGACCCGGCGCTTGCCGCGGGGCAGCACGGCGAACCCGGTCTCCAGGTTCTCGCGCACCGTCAGCAACGGGAAGATGTCGCGGCCCTGCGGCACCCAAGCGATCCCGCGCTGCGCCCTGGCGTGGATGGGCAGGCGCGTGATGTCGGCGCCCTCCCAATGGATGCGGCCACGGGTCACGGGATGCGCCCCGGTGACGGCGCGGAGCAGGCTGGTCTTGCCAACGCCGTTGCGCCCCAGCAGGCAGGTGACGGCGCCGGCCCGCACCCCCATGGAAACGTTGCGGAGCGCGATTGCGGCGCCATAGTGCAGGTCCACGCCCTCGACCGTCAGCTCGCCGGTCCCCGCTTCATCGGCCAAGATACACCTCGATCACCCTGGGGTCGGCGCTCACATGGTCGATTGTGCCCTCGCTCAGCACCGACCCCTCATGCAGCACCGTCACCTTCACGCCCAGCGCCCGGACGAACGCCATGTCGTGCTCCACCACGACGACGCTGCGGGTGCGGTTGATCTCGCGCAGCAGTTCCGCCGTCTGCTCGGTCTCGGCGTCGGTCATCCCGGCCACCGGCTCGTCCACCAGCAGCAGCCGGGGGTCCTGCGCCAGCAGCATGCCGATTTCCAGCCACTGCTTCTGCCCATGGCTGAGGTCGCCCGCGCGGCGGAGGCGGTGGTCGCGGAGGCGGATGGTGCCCAAAATATCTTCGATGCGCGCCTGCTCCGCACGGGTCTGCCGCGCCCGCAGCGTGAACCAGGGGCGCCGGTCCCCTGCCAGCGCCAGCAGCAGGTTGTCCCAAACCGTGTGCGGCTCGAACACCGTCGGCTTCTGGAACTTGCGGCCGATGCCGAGGCTGGCGATGGCGGGTTCGTCAAGCCGGGTGAGGTCGGTGTCGGCGGCATAGACGACGCGGCCAGCGTCGGGCCGGGTCTTGCCGGTAATGACGTCCATCATCGTCGTCTTGCCCGCGCCGTTCGGCCCGATGACGGCGCGCATCTCGCCCGGCGCCAGCACGAGCGAGAGGTTGTTCAGCGCGCGGAAGCCGTCGAAGCTGACGCTCACCCCGTCGAGGTAAAGCAAGCTGTCGCCGACCGAGCCGATAGCCGTCATGGCGTGGCCTCCTCGGTGACAACGGCCTCCTCGGAGACGACGGCCGGCTTCGGCACGCGGGCGCGGGGCACCAGGCCCATGAGGCCGCGCGGCAGGAACAGCGTCACGGCGATGAACAGGCCACCGAGCGCGAACAGCCACAGCTCCGGCAATTGCCCGGTGAAATACGTCTTGGCGAGGTTCACCAGCACCGCCCCGAGGATCGCGCCGTGCAGCGTGCCGCGCCCGCCGACCGCGACCCAGATCACCGCCTCGATCGAACCGGCGGGGGCGAACTCACCGGGGTTGATGATGCCGACCTGCGGCACGTAAAGCGCGCCGCCTAGCCCGGCCATCACGGCGGACAAGGTCCAGACAACGAGCTTGTAGCTCTCGGGCCGGTAGCCGAGGAACCGCGTGCGGCTTTCGCTGTCGCGCACGGCGACCAGCACTTTGCCGAAGCGCGACCGGGTCAGGCTGCGGGACAGTATATAGAGTGCGCAAAGCAGCGCTGCCGTGATCAGCAACAGCCCGCAGCGCGTGCCGTCGGACGACAGCGGCGCACCTAGTATCTCCTTGAAGTCGGTCAGCCCGTTGTTGCCGCCGAACCCCATGTCGTTGCGGAAGAACGCCAGCAGCAGCGCATAGGTCAGCGCCTGGGTGATAATCGACAAGTAGACCCCAGTCACCCGGCTGCGGAAGGCGAGCCAGCCAAACACCAGCGCCAACGCGCCCGGAACCAGCATGGCCATCAACAGCGCGAAGGGGAACTGGCCGAAGCCGTACCAGTACCACGGCAGCGATTTCCAGTTCAGGAACACCATGAAGTCCGGCAGCGCCGCGCCGTACTGCCCGCGCCCGGCGATCTGCAGCATGAGGTACATGCCCATCGCGTAGCCGCCCAGCGCAAAGAACGCCGCGTGGCCCAGGCTCAATATGCCGGCGAAACCCCAGACGAGATCGACCGCCAGCGCCAGGATGGCGAAGCACAGGTACTTGCCGAACAGCGAGACGACATAGGTGGGAACGTGCAACGCGCCGCCGGGCGCCGTGCCCAAGTTGAGTCCGGCCAGCAGCAGCGCGCCGCCCAGCACCAGGAACAACGTCGTGGGCGTGGCGACCCGGTCCCTCACGTCTCGACCGCCCGGCCCTTGAGCGGGAACATGCCGCGCGGCCGGCGCTGGATGAACAGGATCAGCAGCACCAGCACCACGATCTTGCCCAGCACCGCGCCCGCAACCGGCTCCAGGAACTTGTTGACCACGCCCAACGTGAGCGCCCCCAGCGCCGTGCCCCACAAGTTGCCGACGCCGCCGAACACGACGACCATGAAGCTGTCGATGATGTAGCCTTGGCCAAGGTTGGGGCTCACGTTGTCGATCTGGCTGAGCGCCACGCCCGCCATCCCGGCGACGCCGGAGCCCAAGCCGAAGGTCAGCGCGTCGATGCTCCCGGTGCGTATGCCCATGGCGGCGGCCATGCGGCGGTTCTGCGTCACCGCGCGCATGCGCAGGCCCAAGGGCGTGAAGCGCAGCACCGCCATCAGCCCGAACAGCACAGCCGCCGCGAACACGATGATGGCGACCCGGTTGTAGGTCAGCGTCAACTGCCCGACGCGGCCCGCGCCGCTCATCCAGGCCGGCGTTCCGACCTCGCGGTTGGTCGGGCCGAAGATCGACCGGATGGCCTGTTGCAGGACAAGCGAAAGGCCGAAGGTGGCGAGCAGGGTTTCGAGCGGGCGGCCATACAGGAAACGGATCAGGCCGCGCTCGATCGCCATGCCAACCGCGCCCGACACAATGAAGGCCAGCGGGATTGCGATAAACAAGCTGGCGCCGAACAGGCCCGGTGCATTGGCGCGGATCACCTCCTGCACCACGAACGTCACGTAGGCGCCGATCATCACCATCTCGCCGTGCGCCATGTTGATCACGCCCATGACGCCGAAAGTGATGGCGAGGCCGGTGGCGGCCAGCAGCAGCACGGAGCCAAGGCTCAGGCCATAGAACGCCCCTTGCGCCAGGCCCCAAAGCCGCAGCGACCAGTCGATGCCCCTCACCGCATCGGCCGCCGCGGCGGTAACGGCGGGGGAGCCAGCGGACAGGGAGGCGAGCAGCGCGCGTGCGTCCAGGTCCCCGCGGCTGCGCAATGTTGCGACAGCGCCCAGCTTGTCGGCCTCGCTGGCGTCGGCGGTGGCCAGCACCGCGGCGGCGCGGGCCTGCTGCATCGCCAGGCGCACCCCCGCGTCATGCTCCTGCGCGATGACGCGGTCGAGCGCGGGCAGGGCGGCGGCGTCGCGGGATTTGAACACGGCCTCGGCCGCCTCTGACCGGGCGGCGGGTTCAGGGGCGAACAGGCGCAATGCGCCCATGGCGGCGTCCACCGCGCGGCGCACGCCGTTGTTGACGCGCACGGGGCGGGCGTCGGAGGCCTCGACGGCGGCGCCGGTGTCGGCGGAAACCAGGGCGCCGCCGGCCTCGCGGATAAACAGCGCGCCGCCGGGCTGGACCAGCAGCCGCCCGGCCTGCAACGCATCGAGCACCGGCGCGGCACGCGGATCGCCGGAGACGGCCAGCGCCTCAACCCCCCGGCGGATTTCGTCAAACGACTGGCTGCCGAGCGGCGTCAACAGCGAGGGCTGTGGCGAAGGCTGCGCCAATGCCGGAATGCTGAGCAGCAAGGTAAAGATAAGGAGGACGGCGCGCATGGTGCTTCGGCAGCGAGGGGCAGGGCGGGTCGACCGCCCCGCAGGCCTCAGCTGCCGCCGCCGCCGCACTTGCCGGTCTTGACGTTGAAGTTGCCGCACGACATCGGCGGGCGCCAATCGGCGATCAGGTCGCGCGAGCCTTCAAGGTAGGGCGACCACTCCTGCGCCACGATCGTGCCCGGCGTAGCCGACACGATGTTGAACTGCCCGTCGCCCTGGATTTCGCCGATCAGCACCGGCTTCGTGATGTGGTGGTTCGGCATCATCGCCGACAGCCCGCCAGACAGGTTGGGCACGGCGACGCCGATCATGGCGTCGATCACCTTCGCCGTGTCGAAGGTGCCGGCCTTCTCGACCGCCTTCACCCACATGGCGAAGCCGATGACGTGCGCCTCCATCGGATCGTTGGTCACCCGCTTCGGGTTCTTGGTGTAGGCCTGCCAGCGCGCGATGAACGCCTTGTTGTCGGGGTTGTCGACACTCATGAAGTAGTTCCAGGCGGCGAGGTGGCCCAGCAGCGGCTTGGTGTCGATGCCCGCAAGCTCCTCCTCGCCGACGCTGAACGCCACGACGGGGATGTCGGTCGCCTTGATGCCCTGGTTGCCCAGCTCCTTGTAGAACGGCACGTTGGCGTCGCCGTTGATGGTGCTGACGACCGCGGTCTTCTTGCCGGCCGAGCCGAACTTCTTGATGTCGGCGACGATGGTCTGCCAGTCGCTGTGGCCGAACGGCGTGTAGTTGATCAGGATGTCCTCCTGCTTCACGCCCTTGGACTTCAAATAGGCTTCAAGAATTTTGTTCGTGGTGCGCGGATAAACGTAGTCGGTGCCGGCGAGCACCCAGCGCTGCACCTTCTCCTCGGCCATCAGGTAGTCGACCGCCGGAATGGCCTGCTGGTTCGGCGCGGCGCCGGTGTAGAAGACGTTCTTGCTGCTCTCCTCGCCCTCGTACTGGACGGGGTAGAACAGGATGTTGTTGGTTTCCTCGAACACCGGCAGCACGGACTTGCGCGACACCGACGTCCAGCAGCCGAACACGGCGGCGACCTTCTGCACGGTGATCAGCTCGCGCGCCTTCTCGGCGAACAGCGGCCAGTTGGACGCGGGATCGACGACCACGGCCTCCAGCTTGCGGCCCAGCACTCCGCCCTTCTTGTTCTGCTCGTCGATCAGCATGAGCATGACGTCTTTCAGCGTAGTCTCGCTGATGGCCATCGTGCCGGACAGGCTGTGCAGGATGCCGATCTTCACAGGGCCAGTGGGTTGCGCATGGGCCGGCGCGAACCCCAGGGCGAACGCAACGACGACAGCCGCGAGGCCCGCGCCCCGCAGCCAGTTTCGGATGGACGCCATACCAGAATTCCCCCTCGTGTTGGATCAGCGCGGCTCAGCGCGGCTCGAACAAGGTCTGCAACATACGTGCCAAAAGGTTACGCAGACTTGAAGCGCCGGCGCGTCGAAGTTTCTGCACTCTCCGTAAAGAACTGCTGCATTTTTGGGCATCAGCGGCCGGCCCAGCGGCGAAGCCGGGCCAGCAGCGCCGCCGGGTGCCGGCGCGGCGCGATGGACAGCCAATGCAGCGTGCGCTCGGCGTTCGCCAGGCTGCGCTTGTAGCGGTCCGCGCCGCCCAGGAAGTCGTAGCTCAGGCCGCCGCGGGTGCGGTGCGCCTCGATCGCCAGATGGTGGCACGTGAGACCGGGCTTCCCATGCGCCGGGGCGCCGGGGTAGTCGAAGCCGCTTTGGTAGGCGCAGGCCCGCCCGGCGTGCACGAGGTTATAAAGGTAGCCGACCACGGACCCGCCCGCGGTGACGCGCAGCAGTTCGACCACGCCTGGCACGCCGCGGCGGACCAAGCAGTGGTGGAAGCGCCGCACCGGCTCCGTGGCGAACGCGCCGGGCTTGCCGCGGGCCGACCAAGTGGCGGCGTGGAGCGCGATCAGCGCGTCGAGGAACAGCGCCGCCTGCTCGGCGGTCTGCGCCGCCTCGATCCGCAGCCCGCCGCGGGCGGCGTAGGCGCGGCCGGACCTCCGGAGCTGCTGGCGCGTGTTGGCGCTGAGCTGGCCGATGGTGGCAGCGCCCGGCGCAACCACCGCGAAATCCACGTACGGCGCGATGCGGCCACGGCCCGGCAGCACCGCCGCGTCTGTCCGCAGCGTGGCGGCGCGGGTCGCCTCCCCGACGCCGGACAGCACGAGGCGCGGAACCCGTCCGTCCAACCGCCGCAGCGCGCCCTGCAACATCTGGGTCAGCAGCCCGCTTGGGGCGCGATGGGCCAGCAGGGGGTCGTTGTGCTCGGTGAACACGGCGTCGTGCGCGGCGTCGCCGCTTTCGTGCAGCCATAAGGTGTCGCCGAAAAACGCCGACCGGCGGCGGTTGCACAGGGCGAGGGCGACGAGGCCCTCTCCGTCGTGCGCCTCAATCAGAAGCGGGTCGGGGAAACGCTCGGCGGCGTTGCAGCCGACCCAGGTCCAGGTCTGGAATGCGGATGCGTCGGCGACCGCCTCCAACGCGCGCCATCGTTCGCCCAGCGCGGCAAGGCCGGGGGCGTCGAGCGTGGGGCGGGACACAATGATGCCGGGCAGGCGGTCGGGCATGGATGGAGCAAGGCATAGCGCGGATGCCTGGAGGCTGCACGTGCCGGTTTTCCGGCGCCTGGCCCCAATCCAACTGCCGCGGACTCGGGCAGGAAGCGGCTTTCGTTACGGTGAGCCTGTCCTGTCGATCAATACGGTCATTACGGCCCTGCTGCTGCCGCCTGCCAGCTTGGCGCTGGCGGCGCTGCTGGCATTGGCGCTGTTCCGCGGCCCGCTGGGGCGGGCTTTGGCCCTGCTCGGCCTGGCTGGGCTGGTCCTGCTGTCGCTGCCTGTGGTGTCGATGGCGTTGCTGGCGTCGCTGGACCCGCCCGCCGACGCGCCCGGGCCGTCCCCGGAAGGGATCGTTGTGCTGGGCGGCGACGTGGCCCACGTTCCCGATCCGCCCGGCGCCGTCCTGGGCAGCCTCAGCCTGGAACGGGTGCGCGCCGGCGCCGAGCTGCAACGGCGGTCGGGGTTGCCGGTGCTGGTGTCGGGCGGGGTGGTCGACGACCTGCCGGTCACGGTTGCCGAGCTGATGGCCGGAAGCATGACCGGGGACTTCGGCGTGCCCGTCCGCTGGACCGAGGCGACCTCGCCGACGACCTGGGAGAACGCCGAGTACAGCGCGGAAATCCTCGCAGCGGCCGGCATCCGCCGCGTGTACCTTGTGACCCACGCCTGGCACATGCGGCGCTCGCTGCTCTCGTTCCGCCATTTCGGCATGGAGGCAGTCGCGGCCCCGGTCCGCCGCGACCCATGGCCGAGCCTCCGGCCGGAGGAGTTCCTGCCGCGCACCTCGGCTTGGGTGAACAGCTTCTACGCGATGCACGAGTGGGTCGGCTTGGCCTACTACTCGACCCGGCGATGACCCTGCATGTGGCGGCGGCAGAGCTGTCGGAGGTTGGCCCGGAGTGGGACGCGCTGTTCGCCGCCGGGCCGGGTTTCCAATCAAGCCGCGCATGGTTCGAGGCGACGGTCGAGGCTGCGCTGCCGCCGGGTTCGCGCGCCATCTTTTTGTTGTGCCGCAGTGGCGGCCGGCCGATGGCGATACTGCCGCTTTTGCACGGTCCAGGGCGACGGGCGCACGGGTTGTCGACGGTGTACACCTGCCTGTTCCAACCGCTTGTGGCGCCGGGGACCAGTGATTCCGGCATAAGGCGGGCAGGGGCGGCGTGGGCCTTGCACTGCCGGCGCTGGCCGCTGGTGCTGCTCGACGCGGTGGACCCATTGTGGCCGGGGTTGCCGCCGCTGCTCGCCGGCCTGCGCGACGGCGGCCTTGTGGTCCGGCGGTTCGACCATTTCGGCAACTGGCACCAGCCGGTCGCAGGCTGCACTTGGGAGCGCTATCTCGCGGCCCGGCCCGGCCAGTTGCGGGAGACGATCCGCCGCAAGGCCAACGCCTGTTTGCGCGACGGCCGCGTGCGGATCGAGGTCGTCCAGTCGCCTGGCCTGCTTGGCCCCGCGGTCGCGGCGTATGAGGAGGTCTACCGCCGGAGCTGGAAGGTGCCGGAGGCTGCGCCGGGCTTCACCGGGGCGCTGCTGCCGCGGGCGGCGAGGGCGGGCGCGCTGCGCCTTGGCGTGATGTGGGTGGGGGAGCAGCCGGTTGCGGCCCAGTACTGGACGGTGGCGGACGGCACGGCCACCGTCTTGAAGCTGGCCCACGACGATGCGTGGCGGTCGCTGTCGCCCGGC
>JAABVA010002259.1_pt1 | contig 19402 bp, 19 predicted proteins | sample 5560331 | NCBI WGS metagenome assembly JAABVA01 (sample SAMN12812661, study PRJNA571458) | rock metagenome | isolation source: Antarctica rocks | place: Antarctica: Victoria Land, Mt New Zealand sud | collected 2016-01-07 | reverse complement strand
GTCGACCTCGGTTACGGGGCCAGCCCGGTCACCACGGTGGAGCTGGCCGGCCGGCTGCGCCGCGTTCGCCGCGACGTCCAGGTGATCGGCCTGGAAATCGATCCCCAGCGGGTGGCCGACGCCCAACACGCGAGCAGCTCGGCAGTCGCCTTCCGCAGCGGCGGCTTCGAGCTCGCCGGACTCCGTCCCGCGGTCGTGCGTGCGTTCAATGTGCTGCGCCAATACCCGGAGGAGGCGGTGGCACCCGCCTGGGCCCGGATGCAGGACGCCCTCGCTCCCGGGGGCCTGATCATCGAGGGCACCTGCGACGAGTTGGGCAGGCGATGCGCCTGGGTGACGCTGTCCGCGCAGGGGCCGCAGACGCTGACGCTCGCCTGGGACCCCTTCGACGTGGCCACGCCGTCCGAGCTGGCCGCGCGCCTGCCCAAGGCGCTGATTCACCGCAACGTCTCCGGCGAGGCGGTGCACGCGCTGCTCGCCGCGGCGGACAGCTGCCGGGCCAGCGCCGCACCGCACGCCACCTTCGGTCCGCGCGCTCGCTGGCGGTACGCCCTGGAACTCATGCGAGCCAACGGCTTCCCCGTACAGCCACCCCGGGGCAGGCAGCGCGACTGCGTGCTGACCGTTCCGTGGTCCGTTGTCGCGCCTAAACTGTCCCGACCACTTGCGACACTGTCTGCATGACTGACCGTCGCTACGTCCTCTCGCTCGGCTGCCGAGACCGGACCGGCATCGTCGCGCGCATCTCCACCTTTCTCGCCGAGGCCGGTGGGTCCATCACCGAGGCCGGATACCATGCCGACGCCGACTCCGGTTGGTTCTTCACTCGTCAGGTGGTGCGCGCCTCGTCGCTGCGCTACTCCCTGGATGAGCTGCGCAGCCGATTCTCTGTGGTCGCCGAGGACCTCGGCCCGGACGCCGAGTGGCAGCTCAGCGACTCCCACGAGCGCAAACGCGTGGTGCTGCTGGTCAGCAAGGAGGGCCACTGCCTGCACGACCTGCTCGGGCGCATCACGGGGGGCGAGCTGCAGGCCACGGTGTCCGCGGTGATCGGCAACCATGCCGACCTCGCCCCCGTGGCCGAGGCCCACGGCGTGCCGTTTCAGCACGTGCCCTTTTCGGCGGACCCGAGTGAGCGGGCTCCGGCCTTCGAACGGGTGCGCCAGCTCGTCGACGCGCACGCACCGCACGCCATCGTGCTGGCCCGCTTCATGCAGGTGCTGCCGCCGCAGCTGTGCGAGCACTGGGCGGGACGGGCGCTGAACATCCACCACAGCTTCCTGCCGTCCTTCGTCGGCGCCCGTCCTTACCACCAGGCCTTCGCAAGGGGCGTCAAGCTGATCGGCGCGACCTGTCACTACGTCACCGCCGACCTGGACGCCGGGCCGATCGTGGAACAGGATGTGATCCGCGTCAGCCATGCCGATGACGTCGCCGACATGGTGCGGCAGGGACGCGACATCGAGCGGCTGGTGCTCTCTCGGGGCCTGCGCTGGCACCTGGAGGACCGAGTCCTGGTGCACGGCAGCAAGACCGTCGTCTTCAGTTAGATGCAGCTGGTGCAGCGGTGGGGGCGTCCGTTCGCCGCGATCGATCCGGGTCTGGTGCGGCTGCGCAGCGCCGCTTCCACCACCCTCCCTCTGCTGCTGGCCTTGGCGGTGTTGTTCCCGCTGAGCAACTTGCTTGGCCAGGGACTGCCGGTGGCGATGCTCGGCACGGTGGTCGCGACCTTCGCGTCCTCGGTGGTGCGGGACAAGGACAACCGCGATCGCATCATTACCACGCTACTGTTGCCGCTACCCGCCTGCGCCTCCGCGTCCTTGGCCGCACTGCTCAACGGCTACGGCGTCGCGGCCGACGCCGGGTTCATCGCGGTGCTCTTCGTGGCCACCTGGGTACGGCGGTACGGCGCGCGGGGCACTGCCTTGGGAATGGTGGCTTTCACCGCCTACTTCTTCGTGCTGTTCCTGCAGGGGCGGCCACCCCAGCTGCCCGCGCTGCTGCTCAGCATCACCGTGGGTGTGGCGGTGGCCCTTTTCGTGCGCACCGTGGTGCTGCCCAGCCGCCCCCGGGTGCTGTTGCGCCGCCTGACTTGGGCGCTGCGTCGGGCCTGCGCGGCCGCGCTGTCTGCCGCCGTTGATGCCAACTGCGCCGGGGGGCTGACCGACTCGAAGGCCCTGCGCCGCAGGCTCGATCGCCTGGCCCGTACCGCACTGATGATCGAGGAGTGGCTGGACACCCACGACGCCGCCCTACACCTGACGGTGGACAGCGCGGAGCTGTCGTTGCGCATTTTCGACGCCCAGCTCGCGACCGAGCAGCTCGTGCAGGGGCTCGGTGAGCTGGAGCAGGGGCAACCCTGGTCACCGGAGCTGACCCGCGCCATGGCCGCCGTCAACCGGTGCCTGCGGGAGGACATCAGCGAGGCGGAACTGGAATCGTCCGTGCGGACGGTGAGCGCCGACGCCGAGATCGCCGACACCCGAGTGCCTACCGGCCGTACGGTGTTCACCGCCGCCCGCGCCGTGCGCGCGTACCAGGCCGTGCACGACGTCGACGTGCTCGACGCGACGCCGAAGCCCACCCCGTCCCGCGACGCACCCCAGGAGCAGAGCGATCCTGCCGCGGGACTGCATCCGAGCACCAAGGCCGCGCTGCAGGTGGCCGTCGCCACCGCGGCCGCACGGGGGTGGGCGAGCTGATCTCGCCCAGCCGCTGGTACTGGGCTGTCCTCACCGCCTTCGTGGTGTTCACCGGAGCCACCAGTCGCGGTGACATCCTCACCCGGGCGTGGCAACGAGTGCTGGGCACACTTGGCGGCGTGGTGGCCGGTGTGCTGCTCGCCGCGCTCGTCGGCGAGCACAGCCGCGTTCAGCTCGGCGTGATCGTGGTCTGCGTGTTCGCTGCCTTCTACCTGGTCACGGTGTCGAGCACGCTGTTCGCCTTCTTCTTCACCGTCCTCCTGGCGATGCTGTATGGGTTGCTGGGGACCTTCAGCGTCGCCGTGCTGGAGCTGCGGCTGGCGGAGACGGCTGCCGGGGCCACGGTCGGCATCGCCGCCGCGTTTCTCGTGCTGCCGACGCGTACCCGCGCCACGGTCACCGACAAGCTCGACGCCTTCCTCGGCAAGCTCGACGACCTCATCGAGCGCAGCGTGCGGGAGAACCTGTGCCCAACGGGGCGCTCGGAGCTGATCGCGTTGTCCCGCGAGCTCGACGAGGCACTCGCGGAGCTGAACACCGCGGCGGCTCCACTGGTGCACCGATTGGTCCCACGGGCACGGTCGGGTACCCAACGGTGGTTACGGGTGATGCGGGCTTGTGACAGCTACGCCCGGCCGCTGGCCCGAGCCGGTTACGCCGCGAGTATCACGGGTACGACCGGCGCGCCAGGGCCTCAAGTGGCACGCGGGCTCACCGAGGGCACCGCGCTGGTACGACGGCACCTGGCGGAGGTCCGAACGACCCTGCATGGCGAGCGCACGGCCCCCGCGCGCTCGGCCCTGACGCTGCTGCGCGGAGTGCTCGACGCGCAGCAGGCCGGTACGCCCGACCGTCATGCCCGGCCGCTGCGCAGCACCGTGTTCGCGCTCGTGCGCCTGGACCGCGCACTGCTGGAGTTGCTGCCCGGGGACGGCGCCTGAACGCAGGCGAGGAAATCGGCAGGGCTGCGCGCGACTACCAGCGCGGGCCGCGCTGGACTTCGTCGACCTTGGGGCGCACATCGGCCAGGTAGACGCACACCGCCACCACGCCGAAGATGCCGATGAACGAGATCGGCCCCTGCCAGGCGATGACCAAGGTGGCAGCAACGATGATCGCAAGCCACTTGCCCTTGGTGAGCTTGTCCACCGCCGTGAACGCATCCGGACGCTGCCGAACGGCATGCACAAACGTGAAGACGCCGGCGGCAAGCCCGACGACCCACAGGGCTTTCATCACGTAGTCGGCGAGGGGAAGCATGCGGTCGATGTTACGGGTTCCTCAGCGAGCCGTCAGCCGCGGAATTTCTGCCCATGACACGAAAAGGCGAATGCGGCTTTCGCACAATGATCTTGTACGAAAGCCGCATTCGCAGCAGTGCAGTGGTGCAGCGTGGATCAGCTGTTGCTGGTCTTCGCGGTCGCGGTGTTCTGCGCCTTCACCGCGGTGTTCTTGGTGTCGGTCGCGGTCTTGGCGGCCGCACTGGCCGTCTTCGAGTCGGACTTCACGGCCGCGTCGCGGGCCTCGGTGGCCGAGGACTTCGCCTTGCTCGCCGCGGTCTGCGTCTTGCTGGCCACGTCCTTGCGGGCAGCGGTGGCCTTCTTCGCCGGGGCCGGCTTAGTGCGGCTGGTGCCCTTGGCCGGGGAGGCCTGGTTGGCGGCCTTGCGGGAGCTGGAACGCAGCTGGTGCGCGGTCTCGGCACCGGCCTCGTCGACGGCGCTGGTTGCGCGGCCGGTCACTCGCTCAGTCGCCCGGGCTGCCTTCTCCCCGATCGAGCGGGTCTGGCGGGCCACGGTGCCCAGCACATCGTTGGTGAGGTCACGAGCGTCCTCGGCGGCGTCCTCGGCCCGCTCAAGGGCCTGGTCGACCTGCGGCTGCTTGCGAACCTTCGCCACAACCTTGTCACCGCGCTCGGCGAGGGAGACGTAGATGCCGGCTGCGGCCTGCACGTACGCGTCGGCGACCTTGCGCAGCTCCTCGGGGTCGAGCTTGCTGCGCAGCTCGTTCAGCTGGGCGTTGAACTCCTCGGGGAAGTCGGCAACGCGCTCGCGGGCGGTCTCGACGTTCTCCTCGGCGCGGTTGCGGGCGTCGCGGGCCCGGGTGCGGGCGTTCTGCAGGGCCTCGGTGACGGATGCCAGGGCGTAGTCGCCCGCTCCGATGGCTGCCAGCAGCGGCGTCTTGGCCTGGTCGATGGGGTTCGACATCTTGAGTTCTCCTCAGTGTGGAAGGTATGCGGACTGGACTGATGCGGGCCAGATTCTGCTACGATGCGACGGTCGGATCGATGTCCGGGGCGTCCATTCTGCGGAACGACTCGTATATCTCGATGAGAACCTGCTTTTGCCGCTCGGTGATCTGAACATCGCTGAGCACAGCATCCAGCACAGGGCTGGCTTCCTTGTGCTCCAGAATGCCGGCCTGCACATAGAGCGCCTCCGCCGAAACACGAAGTCCTTTGGCGATCTGTTGCAGTACCTCCGCGGACGGCTTGCGCAATCCGCGCTCGATCTGGCTCAGATATGGATTGCTCACTCCGGCCCGCTTTGCCAGCTGGCGCAGCGATACATGCGCCGACTCGCGTTGCGAGCGGATGAACCCTCCAAGGTCGTGCACCGCGGCCGTGACCGCGGAGCCTGCCGCCGCAACGATTTCCTCTGATGCGGCAGCGCCCTCGCGCGAGGCGCCCGAGGCGTCGGACTCTGCTGGCCTCTCTCCATCAATATCCGTCACTTTGTTCACCTCCCGCGGTAGGACTGTCTCCCATGCTAGCGGGCAGTGCTAACTGCTGCAAGCACCCTGCTTGCGCAGGTGAAGTGAACTGCAACACACCCCGCGGCCCTCGTCCAGCCGCGCTGGGCGGCCTCAGCGACTCGCCACACCCCGGTACTTGGCGACTGCCAGCGGCATGAACACCGCGATAATGGCCAGCGAACACATCGTCGCGTAAAGCACGGAATGCTGGGCAGGCCATCCGGTGGACACCGCAAATCCTTCCGGCGCCCGATTGGCAAAGAGCTCTCGCGCGGCTGCGGCTGCCGCCGCCACCGGGTTCCACTCGGCGACGAAACGGAGCGGTCCGGGCAGGCTTGCCGCCGAGACGAACGCCGAAGAAATAAAGGTGAACGGGAACAGCCAAATCAGTCCAGCGCTTTGCGCCACCTCCACGCTACGGGCCATCAGGCCGACGAGCGCGCCCACCCACGACATGGCGAAGGCAAACAAAAGCAACAACGCGAAACCGAGCACGGCGTCGACAAAGCTGCCTTTGATCCGCCAGCCGACAAGCAGTCCGCAGAGGGCCATTACCACGAGCGTTACTGCACTGAGCACCAGATCCGAGGTGGTTCGGCCGAGGATGACGGCAATGCGCGACATGGGCAGCGAGCGGAAGCGATCAATGATGCCCTTCTGCAGATTGTTGGCGATGCCGATGGTGGTGAACGCCGCATTGAAGGCAACGGTCTGGGCGAAGATTCCCGCAATGAGGAACTCGCGGTAGGCGCCGCCACCGAGGCTGCCACCGAAGGCATAGGCGAACAGCAGTACGAACATCAGCGGCTGCACGGTGGCGCCGAAGGCCAGGTCGGGCAGCCGGACGATGGTGATGAGATTGCGATGGGTGACCACTGCACTGTCGCGGATGGCCTTGAGCGGCGTGTTCACTTCTGCTCCTCTTCTGCGTCTGCTGTCTCAGCGGCGTGCCCGGTCAGCGAGAGGAACACGTCGTCGAGGGTGGGCCGGCGCAGGGCGACGTCGAGCACCTTGATCCCCGCCGCATCGAGCTGGCGAAGAGCTTCGACCAGGCTCGCGGAGCCGCCCTCTACCGTGACCCCGAGCCTGCGGGTCTCGCTGTCCACGCTCGGCTCTGCGGTGCCCAGCCGAGCCAGCACGGCCTGGGCGCCGGCAATGTCTGCCTGCTCGCTGATCTCGATCTCCAATGCTCGCCACCCACCTGCTTCTTCAGCTCGTCGGCGGTCCCCGTGGCGATCACCTTGCCGCTGTCGATGACGGCGATGCTGTGCGCCAGCTGATCGGCCTCCTCGAGGTACTGGGTGGTCAGCAGCACGGTGGTGTCATCGGCGACGAGCTTGCCGATGACACCCCACATGTCCAGCCGGCCGCGTGGATCGAGCCCCGTGGTGCGCTCGTCGAGAACCACGACCGGCGGTCGGGCGACCAGCGCGCCGGCCAGGTCGAGCCGACGGCGCATCCCGCCGGAGTAGGTCTTGGCCGCCCGCTCGGCCGCATCATCCAGTCGGAAGTCTCCAAGCAGCTCCCGGGCCCGGGCCGTCGAGTCGGATGCGGACGGCCCGTACAGGCGGCCCACCATGCGGAGGGTCTCGAATCCCGTGAGGTTCTCGTCCACGGCCGCGTACTGGCCGGACAAGCCGATCTTGCGGCGGACCCCTTGCGGATCGGCGACCACGTCCACGCCCGCGACGTGTGCGCTACCGCAGTCGGGCTTGAGCAGCGTGGTAAGGACGCGCACAGTCGTGGTCTTTCCCGCGCCGTTGGGCCCGAGCAGGCCGAGCACGGTGCCGGTGGGGATGTCGAGATCGACTCCGTCCAGCGCCGGACGCCACCGCCCTTGCCTCGATAGTTCTTCACCAAACCGCGCGCCTGCACAGCGAGCTCCTGACCCCCATGGTGGGTCGCCACGGAAACTCCTTTCCCCTGCGTCGTAACGGACTTCGCGCACGCTAGCCGCCCGCACCGACATAATCACCCGATTTTCCGGTCCGCCCGGAGGCACGCACCAAGGCCCGGACGCAAGAAGCCGCCGACACCCTGCGGTGTCGGCGGCTTCGTATCCGTTCCAGGATTGCTGCGTAATGCAGACCTGGTCAGGTGACGGTGCCCGCCAGTGCGCCTCTCGGCAAGTTGTCGCACGAAGCGACGATTCTGGTGTGGTACCCGGGGCATGGAATCGAGCACCGCCGACTGCCTCAACGGCAACCACCCCTCCGGTATTCCGGGGCCCGGGACCACTGAGCTAACCGAACAGCAGTTGGGCGAACGCGTAGATGGCCAAGCCGGCGAGCGCTCCGACCACGGTGCCGTTGATCCGGATGAACTGCAGGTCGCGCCCCACCTGCAGCTCGACCTTGCGGCTGGTCTCCTCAGCATCCCAGCGGGCGACGGTGTCGGTGATTACGCCGGTGATCTCCTCGGCGTAGTTGGTCACCACATGGCGCAGGGCCTCGGCCAGCCAGCCGTCGACCTTGGAGCTGATGGTCTCGTCCTCCGCCAGCCGAATGCCCCAGGAGATGATGCTCTCGCGCGCCCATCGACGCAGCTCGCTGGCCGGGTCGTCTGCCGCTTCGATGATCATCCGCTTGGCGGTCGCCCAGGCGCTCGCGGCAAGGTTCTGCACGTCCGGGTGCTCGAGGATCTGCTGCTTCACCGCCTCGGCTCGGGCCACCGTCGTCGGATCGTGCTGCAGGTCGTGCGCGAACTCCGCAAGGAACTTGTCGACGGCCTTGCGCATGGGATGGCCCTGGTCGTCGCGCACCGCACGAGCGAAATCGAGCACCTCGCGGTGCAGCTTGTCGGCGAGCATGTCGTCGAGGAAGCGCGGCGACCAGGTCGGCGCCTGCTGGCTGACCACGCGCACCACCGTCTCGTGGTTGACCAGCACCCAGTCGTAGGCCCGGTCGCAGACGAGGTCGACCATTCGGCGGTGCTTGCCGTCGGCCAGCAACTGACCGAGCAGGGCTCCCAGCGGCGGGCCCCACGGCTGCTCGACGAGCTTGCGGACAATGGTGGCGTCGATGAGCTGCTGCACATCCTCGTCGCTGAGGACGGCGACGGCGCCCCGCAGCACGACGGCCGCCTCGGCGGTGATCCGCTCGGCGTTGGCCGATTGCGCCAGCCAGCCGCCCAGCCGCTGCGGCACCTGCGCCGACTGCAACTTGGCGACCACCGCTTCGGGGACCAGGAAGTTGGTGCCCACGAAGTCGCCGAGGTTGGCGCCGAGCTGATCCTTCTTCCGCGGAATGATCGCGGTGTGCGGGATGGGCAGGCGCAGCGGATGGCGGAAGAGGGCTGTCACGGCGAACCAGTCGGCGAGCGCACCCACCATGCCCGCCTCGGCCGCGGAACGCAGGTACCCCACCCACTCCCCCGCGCCTCTGCTCTCCTGCCAGCGCGCGAGGAGGTACACCACCGTCGCGAACACCAGGAAGCCGGTGGCGAGCACCTTCATCTTCCGTAGATCCCGGCGCTTGCTGGCGTCATCCAAGGTGAGGTCCACGGCGCTCATCCTTCCAGTTGCTCTCCGCTGCCCCTGGGGCAAGATCGCTCAGATGACACCTGCCGCCCTGCTGCCGCACCTGCGCCCGTTCAGCTCGACGATCTTCGCCGAGATGACGGCGCTCGCCCAGCGGCACGACGCGGTGAACCTCGGGCAGGGCTTTCCGGACACCGACGGGCCCCAGGCGATGTTGGCTGCCGCCACCGAGGCGATCAATGGCGGCTTTAACCAGTACGCGCCGGGGATGGGAATGCCGGTGCTGCGCGAGGCCGTTGCCGCCGATCGCGCCGCCCGCTACGGACAGGTGCACGACCCCGACACGGAGGTACTGATCACCGTGGGCGCCACCGAGGCGATCACGGCGGCCGTGCTCGCCCTCGTCGCACCGGGTGCGGAGGTGGTGCTGATCGAGCCCTACTACGACTCCTACCCCGTCGCCGTGGCCTTGGCCGGTGCCCAGCGCCGCACCGTGGCCCTGGTGCCCGACGGCAACCGCTTTGCCATCGACACCGACGCGCTGCGTGCGGCGATCACCCCCCGTACCCGCATGCTGGTGCTGAATTCCCCGCACAACCCCACCGGCACCGTGTTCACCGCCGATGAGCTGGCTGCCATCGCCGCGATCGCCTGTGAGCACGACCTGCTCGTGCTCACCGACGAGGTCTACGAGCACCTGGTGTTCGATGGGCGTCGCCACCAGCCCCTGGCCACCCTGCCGGGGATGGCACGGCGGACCCTGTCGGTGTCGTCCATCGCCAAGTCCTTCAGCGCCACGGGATGGAAGACGGGCTGGATCTGCGGCCCCGCGGAGCTGGTGGGTGCGGTGAAGACCGTGAAGCAGTTCCTCACCTTTGTCGGCGCCACGCCGCTGCAGCTGGCTGCGGCCCACGCCCTGACCCACGAGCAGGACTGGGTGCTCGGGCTGCGGGATTCCTTGCAGGGCAAGCGTGATCTGCTCAGCACCGCACTCGCCGATGCGGGCCTGCGGGTGCACGCCAGTGAGGCGAGCTACTTCGTGTGCGCCGACGCCGGACCGCTCGGAGTGCGCGACGCCGCCGCGCTGTGCCGGGAACTGCCCGCACGCATCGGCGTGGCCGCGGTACCGGTGAGCGTGTTCTGCGACGCGCCCACCGCCGAGCAGCCGCCGTGGCGACAGTTGCTGCGCTTCGCCTTCTGCAAGCGGGACGAGGTGCTGCGCGAGGCGGCGCACCGGCTGCGGGCACTCAGCGATCAGTGACGGGCATCCGTCTCGTCGTGCCACAGTGAGAGAGGAACACTGCACGATCGAGACACATCATGTGATTGGGTGTAACTGCTAACATGAGTAACGTGAACCACGACGGCGGTGCTGTCAAGGGCGAGCGACCGGAGAAGCCGCCGCCGGCCACGCCGGTCTGGATAAACGCGGTGAACACGGCCGCAGCCACTGCCGCGGCGGTGGTCAACGAAACCCGTTCGGCGCGCGTGGCCATCGACGGACGGAAGAAGCGGTGGGATCAGCACAAGAAGGCCCGGCGCGAAGAGTTCGTCGACGCGGCGCTGGCTGCTATCCGGCGCGAGGGCCCGGGCATCGGAATGGAGGCCGTCGCCGCCGAACTCCAGGTGTCCAAGACCGTCCTCTACCGCCACTTCATCGACAAGAGTGATCTGATCGGCGCCATCCTCACCAAGATCGCGCAGACCATCCTGTTACCGCCCTTGCTCGCGGAGCTGGCGCAGGAACGGGACGACTTCGACCAGGCCCGCGCGCTCATCGGCGCCTACGTGCAATCCATCGCGGCGGAACCGGAGCTCTACGGCTTCGTCTTCGCGCACAACCAGGAAGTCGGCGACAAGGAGAGCGTGGTCGCCACCACCGAACGCGTCGTGGCCGAGGCACTGGCCGCGCTGGTGGGCGATCGGCTGCGCACCATGGGCATGGACTCCGGCGGAGCGCAACCCTGGGCCTACGGTGTCGTCGGCATGGTGCAGTTGGCCACCCACTGGTGGGTCGACAACCGCACCATGTCCTCCGAAGCGCTCATCGACTACCTCACCATGCTGGCCTGGGGCGGCCTGGAGGGCGTGCTCAAGGCCGAGGGCTCACCGGCCAAGTTCTCCCCCGCGCACCGCGGTCCAGCATTGCGCCTTCTCGGCAGGGTCGACGACAGTTCCGATGCCGGTGCCCAGGCGCAGCACACCACCGACGAGGGAGAGCGCCATGCCTGAGCACGCAGCCACCCACGAGGACGAGGACGACGGCTACACCGGCCCCGCCACCGTGGTGATCGCCGAGCAGGAACACACCGTCGAGGTCGCCGTCACCGGCCACTTCGAACCGATCAGCGGCAGCTACGTCTGGTACGGCCGCCTGCGCGGACTACCCGAGCAGGCGGGCGGCACCGCACTGCCCCTGCGCATCCCCGACGGTGCGGCGCAGGCCGCGATCAGCGAGCGGGACCTGTGGGGCAACCACCTCTTCCGTGGCGTCGGTGCGCCCCCGTTCCGGGCGTTCGACCCCTCGGTTCTCGACTAGGGCGGGCCGGCGCGGTCCGAGGCGTGCAGGTGGGCACGCTCCCCGTCGTGGTCGAAGATGGTGAGGATCTCCACGGGACCGTCCTGGGCGCCGAGGCTGTGCGGGACCATGGTCGAGAACTCGGCCGCGTCGCCAGCTCGGACCACAATGGTTCGCTCGCCCAGCTGCAGACGGGCAGCGCCGGACAGCACGGTGAACCACTCGCGGCCGGGGTGCACACTCAGCTGCTCTGCTCCCGCCGGCTGTTCGGGGGTGATGCGCATTTTCGCCACGGTCACGCCGTGGAGAGAGCGTTCGCTGGACAGTAGCCAGGTCGTCCGCCCTCTCGTGTGATCAGGCTGCGGTCGGATCACGACGTCCTCGTCCTCGGCGGACTCGACGAGCTGGTCGAGCGTGGTGCCGAGAGCACGGGCGATGGGGACCAGTTGATCGAGGGCGATCCGGCGGTGCCCGGTCTCGATGCGGCTCAGGGTGGACGGGCTGAGGTAGCAGCGGGCGGCGAGGGCATCCAGTGACCAGCCGCGAGCCAGTCGCAGGCCGCGGATGCGCTGGCGGATCACGGCGTCGAAGACCACTTCTTGCGTCATAGGCAAGAGAGTATGCCTATACCGCAGGGGGCCGTTACGGTAGAACCCATGACGCAGCACCCCCACCATCACCCCAGTAGCGGTCAGGCACATCACCACGAGGCTGGGCTGGCCGACCTGCTGGACCTGGACGCCGAGGTGCTCGGCCCATACTTGGACAAGTTGACCGACTGGGTCGAGCGGCACGCTCCCGACGTACCGCGCAAGGTCGTCGACGTGGGTGCCGGGACGGGCACCGGCAGCCTGGCGCTCACGCGACGCTTCCGTGCGGCTGAGCTGGTCGCTATCGACAAGTCGGCGTTCATGCTGGACCGCGTGCGAACGGCGGCGCGCGAGCAGGGGCTCGATGACCGGCTGCGCGTCGTCCAGGCCGACCTGGACGTCGCCTGGCCCGAGGTGGGAGCGGCAGACATCGTGTGGGCGGCCTCGTCATTGCACGAGTTCGCCGACCCGGACGGGGTGCTCCGCGATGCCTACGCCGCACTGAACCCTGGTGGCCTGCTGTTGGTCGTCGAGACGGACGCCCTGCCACGCTTCCTTTCGGACTACATTGGACTCGGGCGGCCCGGCCTGGAGTCTCGCTGTCACGAGGGCGTGGCGCAGGCGAACTGGAACTCGCACCCGAACTGGCGTCCGCATCTGGAGCAGGCCGGGTTCGAGATCGCCGCGCAGCGCAGCTTCAGCATCGATGTGGACCCCGCGCCACCGAACACCGGACGCTACGCGCACGCCTACCTGCATCGCGTCCGCTCTGCCCTCGACGATCGACTGGCCGCCGACGACCTGAACATCCTCGACCGCCTCCTGACGGACGACAATCCCGACGCGCTCCTGCGGCGGCAAGACCTGACGGTCCGCGGTAGCCGAACCGCCTGGGCCGCTCGTCGCCCCTGAGCTCCCCCACCCTGAAAGAGGTTTCCCATGAGCACGAGCCTGACCCATGATGTCGCGATCGTCGGAGGAGGCGCTGCCGGCCTGAGCGCAGCCGTCGCGCTGGCGCGATCCCTGCGTTCGGTGGTCGTCGTTGATGCCGGCGAACCGCGGAACGCTCCCGCCGCCGGCGCGCACAACGTCCTCGCGCGAGAGGGAGTCTCGCCGCTAAAATTGCTCGCGGCCGGGCGAGGAGAGGCAGAACACTACGGTGCGGAGATCTGCCATGACCGTGCCGTCGCCGCACGTCGTCGTGATGATGGCTTCGAGCTGGATCTCGCATCCGGCGGGACTGTCCGGGCACGCCGGCTCCTGCTCGCGACGGGGCTGATCGACGAGCTCCCGACGTTCCTGGTGTCCGGGAGTTCTGGGGCACGAGCGTGCTGCACTGCCCCTACTGCCACGGGTGGGAAGTCCGCGGGCAGCGCATCGGCGTTCTGGGCACGAGCCCCTTCAGCGTCCACCAGACGCTGCTGTTCCGGCAGCTCAGTGACGACGTCACGCTCTTCAGCCACACGATGCCAGACCCTGGCGAAGAGGCTTGGGTCCAGCTGGCCGCCCTGGACATCCGGGTGGTACCGGGCGTCGTCCATGGGCTGCGCGGCGAGAACGACGCTGTGCGGACTGTCGTTCTCGCCGACGGGCCCGAGTTCGGTGTCGACGCGCTGATCGTGGCGCCCCGGTTCATCGCGCGCGCAGACCTCTACGAACAGCTCGGCGGAACCCTCACGGATCACCCCAACGGGCTATTCATCGCCGCCGGGCCGATGGGACACACCGAGCTCCCCGGCGTCTGGGCGGCCGGCAACGCAAGCGACCTGGCGGCGATGGTCTCTGTCGCGGCGGGAGCAGGAGTCGTGGCCGCCGCAGCCATCAATGCAGATCTCGTGGCCCAGGATGCCGGTGCCGCCGTTCGAGCGCGAAGGTGACACCCGGTCCGCTCAGCGCCACAGCACCCGGACAATGGCCAGTGCACCCACCACCACGATCACGGCGCGCAGCGCGGCAGGCGGAAGTTTGCGTCCCACCGTCGATCCCAGCTGGCCACCGACCACCGCGCCCGCGGCGATGAGGCCGACCACCGCCCAGTCCGGGTCCGCGAACACCATGAAGAGCACCGCCGCGACGCCGTTGACCACGGCCGCGAGCACGTTCTTGATCGCATTGGCCACCTGCAGGTCTGCCACCAGCAGCAAGGACAGCAGCGCGAGGTAGATGGCACCTTGGGCAGCACCGAAGTATCCGCCGTAGATGCTCGCTCCGAACAACCCGACCACCAAGGCCGCGGTGCGCAGCCGAGACGGTTCGTCCAGCGGCGCCCGGTGGGCCAGCCGTGCAGCCAGCCGCGGCTGCAGGATGACCAGCAGTAGCGCCGCGGCGATGAGCACCACCACCACCGACTGGAACACCGCGGCGGGTAGCACCAGCAACAGCACCGAACCGAGCGCTGCCCCGGCCGCAGCCCAGGGCAGCAGCAGCCGCAGAGCACGACCGGTACCGGCGAGTTCGCGGCGGTATCCCCAGGCACCGCTGACCGAGCCGGGCACCAGGCCGATGTTGTTGCTCACGTTGGCCACCAGGGATGGATAGCCCAAGGCCAGCAGTGCCGGAAAGGTGATCAGTGAACCGGAACCGACCACGGTGTTAATGGTGCCGGCCGCCAGCCCGGCAACGACGATCAGCGCGGCGTCAAGCAGAGTCATGGGTGCTCACAGCCGGGCTCAGCGGCCCTGGAACTGCGGCTTCCGTTTCTCCCGCCGCGCGAGTTGGCCTTCGGCGAAGTCCGCGCTGACCCAGCACCGCTCGAACTCCTCCTCTTCCCATGCCTTGTTGCGGTCGGTTCCGCCGAAGTCGTTGAGCACGCGCTTGGAGTATCCGATGCTCATCGGAGCCAGCTCGGTGCAGTGGGTGGCCAGCGCCAGCGCGTCGGAGAGATCGCCCTCCGCATCCGCCAGACCACAGGTCAGCGCCTGGGCCGCGGTGACCTGCTGCGCAGCCAGCATCACCCGCCGGGCGACCCCGCCACCGGCCAGCATGGCCAGGCGGCGCAGTGTCCAGGCATCGGCTGCGAGCCCGAGCTTGGCGGTGGGCACCCCGAACACCGCCGTCGGCGCGACGACCCGGAGGTCACAACACACCGCCAGCTGGGTACCCGCGCCGATCGCCGGTCCGTTGATGGCGGCGATCACCGGCACCGGGGTCTCGACGATCGCGCCCAACATGGCACGCAGCGCGGTGAGGAAGCCGTCGCCGTACACCCCGCCGAGGTCGGCGCCGGAGCAGAAGCTGGTGCCCGAACCGGTGATCACGATGGCCCGGGCGCCGCCGTCCACGCTCCCGGTCACCGCACCGCGCACGGCGGCGCACAGCGCGGTGTTGAGCGCGTTGCGCCGCTCCGGCCGGTTGATCCGCAGGACGGTGACCCGCCCGTGCTCGGTGCATTCGAGCGTCTCGGCGGCTGGTGTCACCGAGGCAGCATACGACCGGCCACCGTGGCGACCACCCGCTGGTAGCCCGAGCCGGTCAGGCGCACCAGGGCATCCAGGGCTCGTGCGTCGGAACCGATGAGCACCCGGGGCCGGCCCGCCTGCACCCCGCGAAGGATGACGCGCGAAGCCGCCTCCGGCGTGGTCCTGGCCAGGCGCTTGTCGAAGAGCTCCGCGAGCGCCTTGGTGTCCTGCCCGGCGGCAGCCGTGCTGTTGCGCGCGATGGCGGTCTTGATGCCACCGGGGTGCACGCAGGTCACCTTGACCGGGTGCTTGCTGATCAGCATCTCCTGCCGCAGTGACTCGGTGAACCCCCGCACCGCGAATTTCGCCGCGTTGTATGCGCTCTGCGAGGGCATCGCCAGCAGGCCGAAGAGGCTGGAGGTGTTGACGATGTGCCCGTCACCGGAGTCGATGAGGTGCGGCAGGAACGCCTTGGTTCCGTTGACGACACCCCAGAAGTCGATGTCCATCACCCGCTCGATGTCCTTGAACTCTGCGACCTCGACGTCACCGGAGTAAGCGATACCGGCGTTGTTGAACACCAGGTTCACCGAGCCGAAGTGGGCGACCACCTCGTCGGCGTAGGTCATCATCGCGGCGCGTTCGGCGACGTCGAGGTGATCCGAGCGCACGTCCGCGCCCAGCAGCCGGCACTGCCGCACCGTCTCGGCGAGTCCGGCGGTGTCCACATCGGACAGCCCGAGCCGGGCGCCCTTGGTTGCGAGGTCGAGGGACAGTGCCCGCCCGATGCCCGATCCGGCGCCGGTGACGACCGCGACCTTGTTGGTGAAGTGGCTCATGCCAGCGCTCCCTCTGCTTGTTCGAGTTCCGGCTCGGCGAGCGCAGTGGCGCCGGCCTGCGCGGCGTGTTCGGCCCGCTTGATGCCGCGGTAGGCGGGCAAGTCGAAGCGCTTGGTCATGTTGCGGAAGGCAAAGGTGAAACCGGGCCACAGCGTGGTGTTGTTGCCGTGGTCGTCGAGGTACCAACTGGCGCAGCCACCGGTCATCCACACGGTCGGCTTCAGCTGAGCCTGCAGCTTGGCGTTGTAGTCATCCTGCACGTCCTTGCGCACCTCGATCGTGGCCAGGTCCTCGCGGTCGATCGTGTCGATCGCATCGATCACGTAGTTCAGCTGCGACTCGATCATGTAGACCATCGAGGTGTGCCCGAGGCCGGTGTTGGGGCCGACGAGGAAGAACAGGTTGGGGAACCCGGTGACGGCCGCACCCTTGTAGGCCTGCATGCCGCGCTCCCGGAAGCACTCACCCAGGGTCCGACCGTCGGCGCCGGTGATCGTCTCGTAGGTCGGCGAGTCGGTGACGTGGAAACCGGTGGCGACGACGATGGCGTCTACCTCCCGCACGGTGCCGTCCTTGGTCACTACCGCGTTGGCGCGGACCTCGGCGATCCCGTCGGTGACGAGGTCGACGTTGTCCCGCTGCAGTGCCGGGTACCAGTTGTTGGAGATGAGCATCCGCTTACAGCCGATGCGCCAGTTGGGCGTGACCTTCTCGCGCAGAGACTTGTCCCGCACCTGCATGGCGATGTGCTGCTCGGCGGTCTTCTGCAGCGGCTTCATCAGGGCAGGCTGCTTGGCGAGGCCGACGACCTGGGACTCCCGGGCCAGGTAGATCAGCGCCCGGGACAAGCGCTGGAAGCCCGGAAGGTGCCGGAACGCCAGGCGCTCGAGCTTGGTGTACTCCCGATCCATCCGGGGCAGGACCCACGGCGCCGTGCGCTGGTAGACGTCCATGTGGCCCACCTGCTCGGCGATGGCCGGAACAATCTGGATGGCCGAGGCGCCGGTGCCGATCACGGCGACCCGCTTGCCACTGAGGTCGGCATCGTGGTCCCACCGCGCGGAGTGGAACACCTCCCCTTCGAACCCTTCGATCCCGGGGATGTTCGGCAGCGCCGGTTCGCACAGCGCACCGACCGCGGAGACGACGGTGTTGGCGGTGTAGTTGCCCTGCGAGGTCACGACCTCCCACTTCGCGGTGTCGGCGTTCCAGCGGGCCGAGGTCATGTCGCAGTTGAAGACGTGCCGGTCGAGCACTCCATGCTTGCGTGCGACGCCCTTGAGGTAGCCCTCGATCTCCGGCTGGGTGGAGAAGCTGCGGGTCCACTCCGGGTTCAGCTCGAAGGAGTAGGAGTACAGATGCGAGGGCACGTCGCAGGCAGCACCCGGGTAGGTGTTGTCGCGCCAGGTGCCGCCCACCTCGCTGCCTCGTTCGATGACGAGGAAGTCGTGCCTGCCGTCCTTGGCCAGCTTGATCGCCGCGCCGAGGCCGGCGACCCCACTGCCGACGATGAGTACGTCGACATGCTTGGCCGCCTGAGCCTCCGAGGTACCGGTAACCGTGTCCATGGCTGTTGTCATGGTCTCTACCGTAGAGCGCTGTTGAACGGAAGTCAATAGCTTTTTGACCAGAATTCAGTAGAATACGCGCATGCGCACGGAGAAGCGGACGCGACTGAGCCCGGAGGCACGGCGAGCCCAGCTCATCAGTCTCGGTATGGAGATGTTGCAAACCCGGTCGCTGGAGGATCTCTCGGTCGAAGACATCGCCGACCGGGCGGGTGTCTCCCGCGGGCTGCTGTTCCACTACTTCACGTCCATGCATGATTTTCACGTCGCAGTGGTCAGCCACCTGGCCAGGGAGATGCTGGAGCGCACCGCGCCGGACCTGTCCCTGCCCCCCATGGATGCCCTGCACGGGTCGTTGTCCGCCTACATCGACTTCGTCAGCGGGAACCGTGCGGGGTACGTGTCGCTGCTGCGCGGAGCCGCCAGCGGCGACGAGGCGATGCGCAAGATCTTCGACGACACCCGCAGCGAGATGGCCAACCGGACCCTCGGCCAGGCGCCGGTGCTCGGCATACCCCAGGATGCGCGCACCCGCCTTGCGGTGCGGGGATGGATCGCCTTCACCGAAGAAGCGGTGATCAACTGGCTTGGCAACGAGGACCTGCCCCGCGAAGAGCTGATCGACCTGATCAGCGGCGCGCTGCCTGCCCTGCTGCTGGGCGTGACACCGGATGCAGCCGCCCGTCTCGCACCCTGAGCCGGCCTGCCGACTGGACCCCCGTCACGGTCATCGCGCAGTTGCTCGGCCTCCGCCCGCGGCCTCAGCCACCTCGCCGTCCGCTGCGTTGCCATCCGCTGCGTCCCCGTCCGCTGCGTTGCCATCCGCTGTGTCCCCGTCCGCTGCACCCGGTCGGTGGCCCTGCTTGGCCTGTTGGATGAGCGAGTAGACGTGCGTGCGTAGCTCGGCGAACCGCGGGGCTGATCGGGTGCTCAACTGGTCACGCTCGGCAGGGAGGTCGACGAGCACGTCCTCCATCACCACCGTCGGCGAGGCAGAAAGCACCAGGACCCGCTGACCCAGGTAGATGGACTCGTCGATGTCGTGGGTGACGAACAGCAGCGTGACCCCCAGGCGGTGCCACAGGGAACGGACGAGATCCTCGAGATCGGCGCGGGTCTGGGCGTCGACGGCCGCGAAGGGCTCGTCCATCAGCAGGATGTGCGGCTCGTAGGCGACGGCACGGGCAATGGCCACCCGCTGCTGCATGCCGCCGGAGAGCTGCCACGGGTAGGCCGCGTCCACGTCGGCGAGTCCCACCGCGGACAGCGACTCCTCGACGAGCTCGGTCCGCCGCGCCTTGGGCACACCCTTCTCCCGCAAGGGCAGCTCCACATTGCTCCGCACCGACATCCAGGGGAACAGGCTGCGGCCGTACTCCTGGAACACCACGGCCATCCCGGCCGGGGGGCTGGTCACCGTCTCGCCCTCCAGCACCACCTCGCCGCTGGTCGGGGCGAGCAGCCCGGCGATGCACTTCAACAGGGTGGTCTTGCCGGCGCCCGAGGGTCCGACCACGCAGACCAGCTCGCCGGCAGTCACCGAGAAGGTGAGGTCGCG
>JAABVA010002258.1_pt1 | contig 19404 bp, 19 predicted proteins | sample 5560331 | NCBI WGS metagenome assembly JAABVA01 (sample SAMN12812661, study PRJNA571458) | rock metagenome | isolation source: Antarctica rocks | place: Antarctica: Victoria Land, Mt New Zealand sud | collected 2016-01-07 | reverse complement strand
GGGTCCTGCCGGCGCTGTTCATCGTGGTTTCCAGCGTCGGACTGGTCGTTCCGAGCGCAACTGCCATCGCCATGGCCGGGCACCCGTCGATCGCCGGCACCGCCGCCGCCCTGCTCGGCATCGCCCAATACGCCACCGGGGCTGCGCTCGCGCCACTGGTTGGTCTAGCCGGCCGTGGCACGGCCGTCCCCATGGCCGCCGTCATCTTTGGCTGCGGCCTGGCAGCGGCTGCCGCCTGGCTCCTGCTCGTCCGACCAGCTGGGTGGCGGGCGACTCCCAACCGAGCCTGAGAACCGCTGGTGTCACCCCGAGGTCGGTGGCATCACGTCGGTGTCCCTACACCGGCAGCGAGCCGGTCGTGGCAGCGCCGGCGGCGGCACCAGCGTGCGTCGCACGATGGCCCGTCGTCGTTCGTCCGTCGTGCCGCCCTTGGGCCCTCACCTCAGGCTCGGTAAATCGCCGCGTACCGACGGCCCGGTCGGTGACCAGACCGGGACTTCAGGACCTCCAGATGCTGCGACACCGCAGACCGCGTGATCGGTAAATCCCCTCGCGAGGTCCGTCACCGGCGCAGGCTGGTCCGCAAGCCGCTCGACGATGCCAGCGCCGGGTGGGTTCCCCCCGCGCGTCCAGCAAAGCAGGTGCGTTAGCCATGACTTTCGCCAGCTACGGCTAACAGAAGCGGGAGATCAAGAGGAGACCCGATCCGATAGCCGACCGGGATCTGACACAGACGCGGTTGTCGTTGCAGGCGAACCTGGCGCAACCGCTCGCCGACCGTGCGCACCGCGGTCGTGACGTTCTCGTCAGCCATCGTGATCCCAGCGATCACAGCGCGCCCGCCCGCCGGTCTGGCGCAACGAGGCAACCGGGGTGGGTCCTCGACTCGGTAGGAGCCTTTCATCTGCTGCTGGCTGATCGTGCGGGGCTGCGCGCCCGCCGGCCGGTGGTTCAGGCGCGGGCCGGGGCTCGTTCCAGCTCAGCCATCTCGCGCTCGACGAGCCGTTCGTGCTCGAGCTCGTCCTCGCGCGCCTTCCTGGGGCTCCAGCGACCGGCCATCACGAAGATGAACGGCAGGAACACCAGCTGGGCGGCGAAGCAGACCCACCACCAGGTCTGCCACTGCCCGGGGTTGTCTTTCTGCGCTTGCTGCACCTTGGCTCCGTTGACCGACAGGTATTTGAGGTCAGCCGCTGGGATGTTCTGGTTGGCCGACGTCAGGGCGTTGCCGTACGGGGTGATCAGGTTCAGGTCGGTGCGCGTCGGCGGCGAGGCCAGCGCCGTGAGCCTGGCCGTGGCGTCGGCCGTGTTGACCTTCAGGGTCCCCGCGATCTGCTGGATGGCCGCGGGTGCCACCGACAGGTCGTTGGCCTGCAGCTTGGCCAGCGTGGCCGGACCGATGGCGCCGACCGTCTGGATCTCTTTCAGCCGACGGGACGCCGCCGCCTGCACCGCAGCCGCCTTGGCGGGGCCGGCCTTCTGCTCGGCCGCGACTTCACCGAGCGCCTTGGGCAGCGCCACCGGGTCGGCCGGGTTCGCGGTCAGGGCGGCTGCGGTTTGCTTGTCGAGCGCGGAGAGCACCCCCACCTCGTTCGAATGCGCAGCCACGATCCCCTGCAGCCGCGTGCCCTTGTCGACCAGGATCGAGGTCGCCGGGACGACGAGGGTGAAGATCGCGAAGGATGCGGTTACGACAAGCCGCAGGGTGTAGCCCCAGACGGCCAGACCAGTCACCGTGGCGGCCGGGTTGTGCTTGCCGACCGTCTCGGTGAAGCTCGCCATCCAGGCGCAGTACGCCATGCCGCCGCCGACGGCCCCGAGGACCAGGTAGGAGGCGAAGGTGTAGTAGCTCGGCGGCGTGGACGCGGTCGCGGCGCGGGCGAACAGGCCGACACCGACGAGGCTGATGACGGTGCCCACGATCATGAACGGCTTGCGGACCCGGACCTTGTCCGAGAGCAGGCCGGTCACCACGAGGGCGATCGCGTTGAACGCCCAGTACCAGTTGGCTAGGCCGTTGGCCCGCTGCGGGGTGTAGCCAAAGACTGTCGCAAAGTAGACGACGAAGAAGCCGACAGTGATGTAGTAGAAGAGCAGGAACACGCTGATCGCGAAGGCCGAGCCGATGACATCGGGCTTGAGCATCTGGCGCCAGTGCCCGGTCATCGCCGCCTCGGGGTCGATGCCGGCGGCGCGCGCCTCGATCAGCGCCTTGTCCCGCATGCTGACCATCAGCTGGTCGCGGATCTGCGGGGAGAGCTCGCGCAGGCCGAACAGTGCGACGACGAACACGACCAGGCCCGCGACGCCGCAGACGTAGAACTGGAAGCGCCAGTCCGGGTGCGCGTTGAGGGTGTGGCTCGAGACCAGGGTGACGACCAGGCTGCCGAGCACGGGGCCGAGTCCAGAAGCCCATGGCTGCACCGCGGCCGACCTGCGGCGAGAAGTCGCGGATGAGCGCCGGGGTGGCGACGCGCACGATGCCCTCGACGATGCTGACCAGCGCGTACATGATCAGGTACGCGAGCTTGCCGGAGGCGTTGGGCAGCCCGAAGCCGATGAGCAGGCCGGTGATGAGCAGACCGCCGACCACCAGGTTGGCGCGGCCCCAGCGGTCGGCGAGGCCGGCCAGGAGCGAGGCGAAGGCGCCGACGAGGTTGCCGACCACCGAGATGAACACGAAGTACGTGAAGGTCATGTGGTAGTCCGCGATGATGTTCGTCGCGACCGCGCCGGCGATGTACAGCTCGTAGTACAGGATCACCGTTGTAAGGACCGTGATGGCAAGGTAGAACGACCGGGGCCCGTTGGCGGGGTAGTGGGCGAGCTGGCGTTGCCACAGCCGGCTCACGCCGCGCGCCGCAGGCCCCCCGCGTGACGTGCGGACCGCCGCTGGCCCCTCAGCGGCATCGCGGCCGACAACCTCACTCGACATGAACCACTCCTTTGTCTTGGAAAAGGACACGTCCTGCCCGTCGGGCCCGACCACTCGCGTTGGGCGAGCAGTACCGCGGCGACCTGCCTGGCGGGCCGCTAGCCGACAACAAGGACCTCGGCTCGAGGCGGCCCTTGTCATCGGGGGGTGTTGCTGTCATGTGGTGGTGGTGTCGGCGTGCAGTCCGGCCATCAGTTCGGTGAGGTCGTCGGGTGCGATGAAGGACGGGGGCGGGGGCGGGCCCCAGCTGTAGAGGCTTTTCATCCCAGTCCAGTCTTGTGGCGTCCATAGCTGGTCGTCGATGATGCAGTCGATGTCGGAGTAGTACTCGCTGAAGTTTGCCGGCGGGGTCCTTGAGGTACCAGAAGAAGTTCGAGCCGATGTGGTGGCGACCCAGACCCCAGACGTGCCGGCCGGGGTCGGCGGCGAGCATGGCGCTGGCCCCTCGCCCGATCTCGTCGACGTCGTCGACCTGCCAGGAGGTGTGGTGCAGCAGCGGGACGGGGGACTGCTGCACCAGGACGTTGTGGTGGTCGGTGGTGCAACGCAGGAACGCGGCCAGCCCCCGCACTTCGTCGCTGGTTTTGAAGCCGAGTCCGTCGGTGAAGAAGGTCTGGCTGGCCTGCTGATCAGTAGAGCCGATGACGACGTGCCCGAGTTTGTGCGGCCGGACCCTGTCGTCGCGCAGCACCGCGTCGGCTCTGGCGCCGACACGGTCGCTACGACCAGGTCCGTTGCTGCTTGCCGGCGGGACGGCTCCTTGGCGGAGTTCTTCGGCGAGGGACACGACCACGGTGAGGTCTGTGCCGGGGTCGAGGACACGCAGCGAGGTGTCGTCCCTGACCACCTCGAGCTCGAGACGGCTCAGCTGCGCGCTCACCTTGTCGAGGTCGTCGCGGTCGTGGCAGCCGACACCGAGCTCGACGAGCCGGCGGCGGCGGGCCGGGACGATCCGCAGCTGCTCACCCCCGTCGGTGGTGGAGAAGCTGTGTGCTCCGCTCGGCGCGGGGCGGCTCTCGCCGTAGATGGAGACGGTTTGCGTCGCGGACGGGGTCAGGCCGAACTCCTCGTAGTAGGCCGCCGTCTGCTCGACGTTCGGAACGCCGAGGGTGACGGACGTGAGGCGGTGCAGCGGCATGGGAAGGCTCCAGATTCGGCGGAGGTGGGTCAGCTGTTGATGAGAGCGTCGGCGGTTGTGGTGGCGGCGGTCATCGGGTTGCGGAGCCGGCCGACGTCCTGGACCCAGCTGATGAGCACGTCGCCGGGCTGTAGGAACTGCCGCGGGTCGCGGCTGGCGCCGACACCGGAGGGCGTACCGGTGAAGATGAGGTCGCCGGGCAGCAGCGGGCACACCGCGGACAGGCGGGCGATGAGCTCGGGCACCGGGAACACCATGTCTGAGGTCCTGCTCTTTTGCAGGATCTCGCCGTCCTGGAGCTGGCAGCCGAGTTCGAGGTCGTCGGGGTCGGAGAGCTCGTTAAGGAAGACCAGCGCGGGACCGGTGGGTCCAAAGCCCGGGAATGACTTGCCGAGGGAGAACTGCGGCACCGGGCCGGCTGTCTGCAGCACCCGCTCGGACAGGTCCTGGCCGACCATGACGCCGGCTACGTGGGTCCAGGCGTTCTTGGGTGAGACGTGCTCGGCACGGATGCCGATCACCACCACGAGTTCGACCTCCCAGTCGACTGCGCCGGCGGGAAGCGCCACGGGGGCGTGCGGACCGGTCAGGCAACTGGGGAATTTGGTGAAGGTCGGCGGGGCGTCAGGGGTAGCGAGTGCCGCTTCGCGGGCGTGCTCGCGGTAGTTGAGGCCGATTGCGAAGACCTGCGCCGGCCGGGGAACCGGCGGGCCGAGCACGGCCGTGTCGAGCAGCTCCACGGGCGCAGCGCCTGAGGGCAGCGAGGCAGTCCAAGCGCAAAAGGCGGGCCAGTCGTCGAACGCTGACTGCGGATCGGGACCGAAGCGACCCCCGCTGCTGCACCGACGTCGACGATCCCATGGCGCGTCGCCACCGCCAGGCGGCCTGCGCAGTTCAGCATCTGCATGTCGCTCCCCGGTCAGTTCTCACGAGATTGCCAGGAAGTCACGAGATGTGCAAGCCGGTAGGGACGGCTCTACGCTCACCGGGTGGACAGCGAGCGACCAAGGACGCTGAACCGATCGAAGACGACGAACCGATCGAGGACGCTGAACGCGCGGGTGTTCGAGGAACTGCGCCTGGCCATCCTCGAGGGCGAGCTGCGACCGGGCGAGCGGCTGGGGCTCGTGGAGCTGTCGGCGCGGTACTCCGTGAGCCAGAGCGTTCTGCGCGAGGCCCTGACGAGGCTGGTGGCGCAGGGGCTGGCGGTTTCACTTCCGCAGCAGGGCTTCCGCGTCGTGACGCTGTCCAGGGCCGACCTGGAGGACCTCACCGCGACAAGGACCGCGATCGAGGGCCTGGTGCTCGCGCTCGCGATCGAGCAGGGCGACGTGGAGTGGGAGTCGACAGCCGTGGCCGCCCACCATCGCCTGGAACGAGCGCAGACGGGGTCGTTTGACGATCCGGCGGTCCGGGAGGTGTGGGCCCGCGCGCACGACGAGTTCCACAAGTCGCTGCTCGAGGGCTGCGCAAGCCCCCGTCTGCGTGAGATCGCCTTCGGCCTGCGGGACGCTGCGGAGCTGTACCGGCGCTGGGCGCCGGTGTCGCCACCCCTGACCGGCCTGATCGTCGAGGAGCACCAGGCACTGCGGGACGCGGCAGTGGATCGCGACGCCGAAGCTGCGATCACCTTGCTCACAGCGCACCTCGACCACAGCCGCCAGGCGCTGCTCGACGTCGACGGCGTGCGCGAGGGCGGGCAAGAGGCGCGCTCGTAGTCGCGGCCACCTGACCATTCACAGGGGGACAATTCTCGATACTTGTTGTCTATAGCGAGAGTCTGTCGTACGGTGAGCGGACTGAGCAGCGCCGTCGAACAGGAGCATCGGGTGGCACGCACCAACTCCCTGGCCGGAGGCCACAGTCGGCTGGGCGGAGGCCACAGTCGGACAGTGCCAGCCCAGCCCGCACTCGCCGCGGCGGTACCCGCCCCCCCGGTCGCCCCCGTCATGTGGCCCAGGCTGTCCGGCCCCCAAGACCTACTCGACGTCGAAGCCGTACCGCTTAGCGAGCGTGACCTGCCGGCCAGTACCTTCACGGCACTCGAGCGCGCCGCGCGCCGATGGCCAGACGATCCAGCGGTGACATTCCTGCCCGCAGCCGAGCGCTACCGCGAAGGTCGCACCCACAACTACGCCGGGCTGCTCGCGGACGTGCGTCGCACCGCGAACGCCCTCACAGGCGCTGGTGTGCGCCGCCGCAGCACCGTCGGCCTGCTCGGTCCCAACAACATCGAGCTCCTCACCGCGCTGCTCGCAGCGCAAGCCGCCGGAACCGCCGTGCCCGTCAACCCGGCACTCGGCGAATCTCATCTGCTGGAGATCCTCGGACGCGCCGGCGTCAAGATCCTCGTCGCTGCCGGCCCCGAGGTCGATGCCACACTCTGGGACACCGCCCGGCGGATCGCCCCGCAACTCGGAGCGACACTGCTTGCGCTGCGTCCCACGAACGCGAGCGGCCCCGCTCCTGCCCTCGAGCCGGTGCAAGGCTGCGACCTCGCCTACCTCAGCGAGCGTTCGCAGGTGCAGCCCTCCGGCCGGCTGCTCGCCCCGCCGCCTGCTGCCACAGACCTGTCCACGCTGTTCCACACCGGCGGGACCACGGGAACACCCAAGCTCGCCGCCCACACTCACGCCAACGAGATCAGCGACGCGTGGATGCTTGCAGCGGGATCAACTCTTCCCGACGAGGCTGTCGTGTTCGCCGCTCTACCGCTCTTTCACGTCAACGCGCTCGTCGTCACCGTGCTGGGGCCGCTGCTGCGCGGGCGGCACGTCGTCTGGGCAGGTCCTCTCGGCTACCGGGAGCCAGCGCTCTACCGCGTGCTGTGGAACATCGTCGAGCACTACGGCCTGTCCACGCTGTCCGGGGTTCCCACGGTCTACTCGGCCCTGGCCGACGTACCCGTCACGGCAGACATCAGCACACTGCGCTGGGCCGCGGTCGGCGCCTCGCCACTGCCGCCTGCGGTGCGCACGGCTTTCGAGTCACGCACCGGCGTCGAACTGCTCGAGGGGTACGGCTTGACGGAGGCGACCTGCGCGAGCGCGCGCCACTTCCCCGGCCGGCCGCGGCACGGCTCCGTCGGCCAGCGCCTGCCGTACCAGCAGGTCAAAACCGTCCGTCAAGATGCCGCCGGCTCGTGGACAGACCAGCCCGTCGGAGCAAGCGGCCTGCTGGTCCTGAGCGGGCCCAACATCTTCGCGGGCTACGTCGTCGGCCACGACACCGGCGGCCCGGTGCTCGACCAGCTCGGCACAGTCCGGGACGGTTGGCTGGACACGGGGGACATCGGTCGCGTCGACGCCGAGGGCTACATCCACCTCACCGGCCGGGCCAAGGACGTCATCATCCGAGGCGGGCACAACATCGACCCTGCCGGGGTCGAGGACACGCTGCTGGCGCACCCCGACGTGACGGGCGCGAACGCGGTCGGCCGGCCCGATGCACACGCCGGGGAGGTCCCGGTCGTCTACATCACCGTCAAACCCGACGGGAGAGCCACCGCGGACGAGCTGCAGCGCTGGGCAGGCGAGCACGCACGCGAAGCAGCCGCCTCGCCCAAGGAAGTGCTGATCGTCCAGGCGCTGCCGCTGACCGACGTCGGCAAGCCCTACAAGCTCCCGTTGCGCATGGACGCCGCAAGACGGGAGGCCGAGGCGGCGCTCGAACGCGCCGGGCTCGGGGACCTGCAACTCGAGGTCGCTGCCGTCGACGGTGCACCTGTCGTCACCGTTTACGACACCGATCACGCAAGTCGGATCGCACGGGCACTTGCCCCCTACACCTTCGTGTGGCGGCTGACCGGTGCTTCCCCCAGCGGCACCGGCACGCAGCGTGAGGTGAACAGTTGAAGGTCGACGGGGCTGTCGTCGTCGTCACCGGAGCGGCCAGCGGGATCGGCTTCGCTCTCGCCCAAGCCTTGACGGAGCGCGACTGTCGGGTCGTCCTCGCCGACCTCGACGCTGACGCCGTCCAGGCCGCGGCCCAAGAGTTGGGAGGAGCGGCGATCGCGGTCGCCTGCGACGTGCGCGACCGCGCCGCCGTCGAGGCGCTCGCCGACGTCGCTCAGGCACGGCACGGCGACATCGACCTGGTGTTCAACAACGCCGGGGTCATGCCGCCGGGCGGTCCAGCCACCGACGCGGAGCCGCAGGACCTCGAGTGGGTGCTTGCAGTCAACGTGGTCGGCACGTGGAACGGGTGCTCGGTGTTCGGCAAGCGGCTCGCGGCTCGTTCCCGCGCAGGCTGGATCGTCAACACCGCCTCGGAGCACAGCCCGGGAGTGCAGCACACCGGACAGGCCTTCTACACCGCCTCCAAGCACGCGGTGCTCGGCCTGTCCGACGTTCTGCGGGCTGAGCTTCCCGAGCACGTGGGCATCAGCGTCCTATGCCCGGGCTTGGTGCAGTCGCGGCTCTGGGACGCGTCCCGGCACCGCGCCCGCCCCCTGGACGCCGACGCCCGGGCCCTGTTGCCGATCTCCCATGCCGTCATGGACCGTGGGATGCCCGCACGGGAGGTCGCCGACAAGGCGATTGCCGGCGTCGAACGCGGCGACTTCCTCATCGTCACCCACGCCTCTTCGCACCCAGCGGCCGAACGGCGCAGTAGCGAGGTCGGCGCAGCCTTCGACGCCCAGGCGCCCTACCACGAGGGCTGGGAGCACTACGACGTCGGGAACGTCGTCCGCTGCGTGCTGGCCGACCAGCAGGCACCGCCGTGACGCCGCCGGCTGCAGAGAGGGACCCAGCCGCGACAGGTGGCGCGCCCCTCGAGCTGCCCTGAACGCACAACGCCCGATCACCGTAAGCCCGGTCACCGCAAGGAAGACGAGGAGTAACACATGGCAAACGACCAACGCGTCCTGGTGACCGGAGGGTCGGGCTTCATCGCCGGCCACTGCATCGGTCACGCGCTCAACCGGGGCTACCGGGTGCGGACCACCGTGCGCGACCTCGCCCGAGAACGTGATGTCCGGGCACAGCTCGGCAGGCTCGTTGATGCGGACGACCGGCTGGAGGTCGTCGCCGCCGATCTCACCGCAGACAAGGGCTGGTCTGAGGCAGCAGCCGAATGCGCCTACGTCCTGCACGTCGCCTCACCTTTCCCGGTGTCCAGCCCCAAGGACGACGCTGAGCTCGTGAGGCCGGCCCGCGACGGTGCCCTGCGGGTGCTCGCAGCAGCCCAGTCGGCGGGCGTTGGGCGAGTCGTCATGACCTCGTCCACGGCCGCTGTCGCCTATGGACGAGGAAGCTCTGATACAGCTCTTACAGAGGCGGACTGGTCTGATGAGAGCAACCGCTCCGACACGTCCTCCTACGAGCGCTCCAAGACCATCGCCGAGCGGGCCGCTTGGAACTGGGTCGCGCGTGAAGGCGGCACCCTCGAGCTCGCCACGATCTGCCCGGGCGCAGTGCTGGGACCGGTGCTCGGACCCGACCGCTCGGCGTCGATCGACATCGTCGCCCGACTCCTCGACGGGTCGCTGCCCGGGATCGCGCGCTTCGGATGGCCCCTCGTCGACGTGCGTGACGTAGCTGAGCTGCACCTGCGCGCCATGACGGCAACGGGCGCCGCAGGACAGCGCTACATCGCTGCCGGCCCATTCACCTGGATGAGCGACGTCGCGGACGTTCTGCGCGAGCACGCGCCCGCCCTCGCCGCCCGGGTACCGCGACGCCGGCTGCCCAATGCAGCAGTCCGTCTCGCGGGACTGTTTGACCCTGCCCTGCGGGGGCGGCTGTACGAGCTCGGCAAGCACCGGCCCGTCTCCGCCGAGAAAGCCCGCCGCGAGCTGCACTGGACGCCTCGTACGAACGAAGAGACGATCGTCGCGACCGCTGAAAGCCTCGCTCCCGCAGAGCCGAGGCAAGCGCGCTGAGGTCAGGCCAGCGTGGTCGACGCCCTGCCAGCGGCGTCGCCAGAGGGGCAGTGCAGGCAGGTGACCCCCTCTGGTGACCGGTCACAGCCCAGCGGGCGAGAGTGCCGCCCGGCAGCTGCTGCCCGCAGCGCCAACACACCCCCGCGAAACGCAAGCGACTGCGCCCAGTTTGGCACAAGAGCCACCTTGCCCGGACAGGCCCGATGTGCCGTCAGATCTGACGGCTGCGGCGCGGTGTGCAGCCAGGCTCCTTGTTGGCGGTGCCGCTACGTTGCCGGTTTGCCCTGCGCTCACTGGTGCTGCGAGAGCGAGTTCCGGTGAAGGCTGCCACCGCCCGACGTCCTCGTAGGCACGATCGACGTCCGAGGCCGAATTTGACAGCGGTCCCTCGTTCGGCGCTGCCGCGCAGGGAGATGGGTGACTGACAACGGTTGTGGCTTTGATGAACTGTGGGATGGTTGCGGCTGCCCGGTCGTCCCCTACTGGTGGCTAACGGCATAGATCCGCAGCGACGAAGCCACCAAGTCCAGGTCTGGGTCGAGAGAGCTAATCCCTCGGCGGAGCAGGCGCGTAGGGGCGCCGACGGTGAACTCCACGGCCTCTGCCCTAGCCCGCGGTGCGGCGGCCACCGCCGCTCGGGTGTCAACCATCCGGCGTGATCAGCACGGTCGACGCGATCCACTACTGGCGCGACTACCAGGTCGGCATGCGGCTTCCCGCCTCCGGCGCGGGGTCGTTCGCGGGCGACCCCGAACCCGGGCAGCTGGCGCGGGACGGGCAGCAACGCGGGCCAGCGACATCGGCCGGTGAACCTGCGTCCGAACCCGAACCGCGGGATGGGCCGACCGGGCCACCGCGAATGACTGGAAGCTGACTGGCGGACTGGGTCGACTGGCTGGTCGCAAACTATGACCTGCTGCTCTCGCGCAGTGCGCTGCCCTGCTGGCCAGCGCACCACGGTGTCGTCGGAGAGCTCGCGGCACTGCGCATGTCCTGGCGCAGCAACCAAGACCGACCAGGCCAAGGACCCCAGCGATGCGTGGCCCAGTGGCACCAGGGCCTGCTCCACCGGTGCCTGCTGCGGCTGCGGCAGACCTACCAGCAAAAGCAGTGCGAGGACAGGTACAGACCGCCCCAGCCGGGGCACGCCACCGACCCCGACCTGCTGTCCCGGTTGCTCCACGACGCTGGGCGGCGGGGCAGCCACCGGTGCGTCTGGCCGCCACCAGTGACGCCTAAGACTTGGTTAGTGCCGTCGTAGGGCGTCGAGCGCCGCCTCGATCCCGGCGTTGCGGCGAGCGCGATTGGGGTCGGCGCGTGACACCAGGGCCGAGCCCTGGAACAGAAACAGCACCATCTGCGCCTGCGCCTCTGGTGTCGCCGTGGTCGTGACCTCCCCGTCGGCTTGGGCGCGTCGGAGGGCTGCAGCCACGCCCTCGACGAACCGGTCGTAGGCGTCGGCCACCAGGGCGCGCGCTTCATCGTCGGCGGGCAGGAGCTCGGCGGTGGTGTTGCCGACGAAGCAGCCGCGACGCCCTTCGGCGAAGGGGTCATTTTCGGTCAGCGTCGCTGGCTCGGTCAGCATCCGGCGCAGCGCCGGTAGGACCGGACCGTCGGCGAGAGCTGCTTCGAGTTGCTTGCGGCTCTCGCGGGCGTAGAGCGACACCGCTTTGAGGTACAAGCTGCGCTTGTCGCCGAACGCCGCGTAGAGGCTGCCCCGCTGGACCGACAGCCCGTCGACCAGGTCCTGCACGGAGGTCGCAGCGTACCCGCGCGACCAGAACAGGTCCTGCGCCCGGGCGAGCGTCTCGTCCGCGTCGAACGCACGGGGCCTTCCGGTGCGCGCCATGCGGGCAACGGTACGACCTTCTTGACCGCACGTTCACGATGTCCTAACGTCTGCCAGGACTTCTGGAACGTTTGCACAGAAGTCCGCCCACCTCCCCGGCGGAACCATTGATCGGTGCCTCGCGAACAGCCGTCGCATCCCAGTCCGCAAGGCCCCGACCGAAGAAGAGGACGTCCACATGGGCAGGTACGACAAGAAGCGCGTCGTCGTTACGGGAGCCAGCAGCGGACTCGGCCTCGCGACGGCGCAGCTGCTGATCGATGAGGGAGCGCACGTTCTGATCACCGGGCGCACCGAGGCGGCTCTGAAGTCCGCCCGCGAAGAGCTCGGGAGCAGCGCGATCGCCGTCCGGAGCGACGCGACGTCGATGTCTGACATTGGCGCGCTGGCGGCCCGTGTGAAGTCCGAGTTCGGCACGTTCGACGCCCTGTTCGTGAACGCGGGCACCACGCGGTTCACCCCGTTCGAGGCGACGACCGAGCAGGTGTACGACGAACTACTCGCGGTGAACGCGAAGGGCCCGTACTTCACCGTGCAGAAACTCGCCCCGCTGCTCGATCCCGGCAGCGGCGTGGTCTTGACGACCTCCATTGCGAACGTGCTGGGCATCCCGATGATCAGTGCGTACGCATCGAGCAAAGCAGCCCTGCGCTCCATGGCCCGCACCCTGGCCCGGGAGCTGCTCCCGCGACAGATCCGCGTCAACGCGGTCAGTCCCGGCGCGATCGACACCGGGCTGCTGGAACGGTCGATGCCGAAGCAAGCCGCGGATCAGGCGAAGGCCCAGATGACCGCGGGCAACCCCATGCTGCGTTTCGGGGAACCCGTCGAGGTCGCGAAAGCTGCCGCGTTCCTTGCATTCGAGGCCACCTACACCAACGGCGCCGAGCTCGCCGTGGACGGAGGCAGCTCCCAGCTCTAGACCCGGGGGGGGCGCAAGCCGCCGCACCAAGCGCGGGCCTGTGCGAACTGGCAGGTCGTCGCCAGCCGTGCCCGGGGCGGCGCGTGGTCGGCACCAAACCGCTCGTCACCCGACTCCGCCGTCATAGCGGCACCAGTCCTGGAGGTACTTCTCATGCGTGTCTTCGTCACCGGCGCGACCGGTCACATCGGCTCCGCCGTCGTCCTCGAGCTCCTTCAAGCAGGGCACGAGGTTGTCGGTCTGGCCCGGTCGGACACCTCAGCGGCGGCGCTGGCCGAAACCGGCGCCCAGGTTCAGCGCGGAACGCTCGACGATCTCGACACGCTGCGGCAGGCCGCTGCAGCGGCGGACGGCGTCATCCACCTCGCGTACATGCAGCGCCCCTGCGGGCGCCGACGTGGCCGGAGCCGACCTGCGGGCCGTGCAGTCTGGGCGACGCGCTCGACGGCAGCGCAAAGCCGTTCGTCGTCACACCCAAGACGCTGGTGCTGACGTCGGGACGCTTCGGCACCGAGCAGGATGCCGGGCGACCCGGGGGCGCCTGGCATGCCACGGATCGCGTCGGAGACCACGGCGGTCGCGCTGGCCGAGCGCGGAATCAGGTCGTCGGTCGTGCGCCTCGCGCCGACGGTGCACAGCTCGCTCGATCACCACGGCTTCGTTCCCAGCCTGATCCAGACAGCCCGCGACAAGGGCGTCGCCGCGTTCGTCGCAGAGGGCGCCAACCGCTGGCCCGCCGGTGCACACGCTGGACGCGGCCCGCCTGTTCCGGTTAGCCCTGCGGGCCCCGGCAGGGTCACGGTGGCATGGAGCCGGCGACGAGGGCGTGCCCTTCCGGCAGATTGCAGAGGTCATGGGTCGGCACCTGAACCTGCCGGTCGACGGCATCCCGCCCGAGCAGGCCAGCGCCCACTTCGGCTGGCTGTCCTTCGCCGCGGCAGCCGACAACCGACCTCCAGCGAGCTCACCCGCGAGGGCCTGGGATGGCTGCCAGAGCATCCCGGGCTGATAGCAGACCTCTACTTCAAACTCGGATCATCGCCGCGGTAATCCCTGGGCTTAGAAGAACTAGACCTGCCCGTGCGCCAGGCGAGGTTGTCCCGGGTCTCGTGTCCGTGGCCATGTGAAAGTCCCCACTGGTGGCCAATACAGGTCGCCACTGGTGGCCATTGAAAGTCCCCACCTCGCGTCCGTCGTGTCTGCCCCGAACTGAGGTCCTGGGCGGTGACGGTGGCGGTGTCGAAGCCAGCACCGCTGAGCTCGCCGCCCACCGCGCCCAGGTAGCGACCGGTCGAGGTGTCGAAGGCTTCCAGCAGGCGCTCCTGCAGGGGTCGGGCCTCATCGCCGAGGGAGCAGGCGGCAGCGCGCAGGTCGTGGTCGAGGGCGCGCCCGACCGCGGCCGCGAACAGCTCCCGCTTGGAGGTGAACAGGAAGTACAGGCCGGGCCGGGAGATGCGCGCCGCAACGGCGATGTCCTCCATCGACGTCTTGCGGTAGCCGTAGCGCACGAAAGCCTCGAGCGCGGCGGCCAGGACGACAACGCGCCGGTCCGCACCCGGGGATGCATGCCCGTCGGCCTCCGCTGCTGCCACGTCTCGACGGTACCGGCCATGGAACGTGCTTTACAGGTGTGGCCTAGTCTGGACAGTGATGTCGCTCGAACACTGCAGTGAAGGAGCCTCATGGCGCAGGAGTCCCTGATCGTTACGCGGTACGACGCGACCAGCACAGCTGCAGATGTCGTGCGCGACGCGGACCTGAACGGCCGGCAGGCCATCGTGACGGGCGCGTCCTCCGGCCTCGGCGCCGAAACCGCACAGGCACTGACCGCTGCAGGCGCTGCCGTGACCCTGGCCGTACGCAACGTCACCGCCGGCAGCGACGTCGCCGGCAGGATCGCCGAGGCGACCGGACAGCCACGACCACAAGTCCGAGCCCTGGACCTCGCCCACCCGGCCAGCGTTGCCGCGTTCATCAGCCAGTGGAGCTCCCCGCTGGACATCCTGGTCAACAACGCCGGGCTCGTCACAGCAGGGCTCCAGCGAACCCCTCAGGGTTGGGAGTTGCAGTTCGCGACCAACCACCTTGGGCACTTCGCCCTCGCGCTCGGCCTGCACCCGCACCTGGCCACAGCGGCGGCCGCTCGGGGAGGCTCGCGGATCGTGGCGCTGTCCTCCACAGCGCACATGCGCGCCCGGTCGACTTCGACGACATCCACTTCGATCGCCGCGCCTACGACCCGCAGATCGCCTACGCGCAGGCCAAGACAGCGAACAGTCTGTTCGCGGTGGAGGCGACGAGGCGCTGGCGGGACGACGGCGTCGTCGCCAACGCGGTCAACCCTGGCGGGGTGGCCACCGGCCTGCAACGCAACTTCTCCACCGCCCAGCGCGAGTCCCTGGCCGCGGCAGAGGCCGCCGGAATCTTCACCTACAAGACCGTGGGGCAAGGAGCGGCCACGACGCTCGTCGCCGCCGTCGCCCCCGAGTTCGCGGGCGTGGGCGGCCGCTACCTCGATGACTGCCGTGAGGCCTACACCGTTCCCAACGAAGCCACCCTCGCCGAGCACCCCCACGGAGTGAAGCAGTGGGCGCTGGACCCGACCACAGCAGACCAGCTCTGGCGCCGCTCCGTGAGCATGATCACCTGACTCCTCGGCCCCCGGCTGCGGGGCCGCGGCACTGACACTCCCACCCCCGGCCGACCCGGCAGCTGGGCTTAGCGCACGATCCTGCGCCGCTGCTACTCAAACCCGAGCCCCGGCAGGGAGTGCATGATCCCGATCCGGAGCGTTCCGCGGGTACCGCCGGCGACCTCCGATATAGCGTCTCGCGCCTCCCGGACCGCAGTCAGCACCCGCCGGGCCTCGGGCACGAGAGCACGACCGACGTCGGCGAGCGTGACCCTGTGGGTCGAGCGGTCCACCAGGCGCGCCTCAAGATCGGTCTCGAGGGACTGCAGGGACGCCGACAGGGTCGACTGGACGACGTGTGAGCGTGCCGCCGCCCGCGTGAAGCTCCCGGTATCCACGAGGGCGAGGAAGTACTCGAGCTGCCGGAGCTTCATCTGTCCTCCATCGAGACGGGCGATACTTGTAATCGGTATTCATCGTTTTACTTCCTGCAGCGGGGCCCGCACCCTGGGGTTGTGGCAACTGACTTGAACTTCGTGCGCACCGGCCCAAGGGGCGGTGTCCCGGTCGTGCTCCTGCACCCCGTGGGCCTGGACCTCACCTACTGGGGCGCCGCGATCGCCGCCCTGCGCCCGGACTACGACGTGGTCGCCTGCGACCTGCCCGGACACGGCGCTAGCCCGGGCACCGCGGAGGACTGGACGCTGCCGCGAGCCACCGAGGCGGTGCGGGCGTTCGTCCGCGGTCTCGGTGCTGGCAGCGTGCACCTGGTCGGCTTGTCCGTCGGAGGCATGCTCGCCCAGTCCCTGGTGCTGACCGACCCGGCCGCCGTCCGCTCGCTCACGCTGATCGACACCGCCGCGGCCTTCTCGGACGAGGGCCGCGCGGGCATGCGGGCCCGGGCGGCGACGGCCCGCTCGTCAGGCATGCAGGGGGTGCTCGCCTCGACGATCGAGCGCTGGTTCACCGCGCAGACCGCGGCCGAACGGCCCGACCTCATCGACCGCGTGAGCAAGACCCTGCTCGCCGACGACCCCCTGACTCACGCGGCGATGTGGGACATGATCTCCGAGCTGGACCTCATCGACGATCTCCGGCACATCGACTGCCCCACTCTGGTGCTGGTTGGGGAGCACGACCAGAGCTCGCCTGTTCCGGCGGCCCGCCAGCTGCGCGACGGCATCGCCCGCGCGAGTCTTGCCGTCGTGGCCAACGCGGCGCACCTGTCCCCGCTCGAACGCCCCGACGTCGTCAACGCGCATCTCACCGACTTCCTCGGGCGGACGTGGTGACCCGCATCCCGCTCGCCGATCCGGCGCAGCTGTCGGACTGGCAGCGCGAGCAGTACACCCGGTTCCCCTCGAACCTCACCCGCGTGCTGCTGCTCCTGGACCAGCGGACCGCCGGGCAGCTGCCGGCCATGGCCAACGCCCTGCGGACCTCGCCGCTCGAGCCGTCGCTCCGGGAGGCGATCATCGTGAGGATCGCCTCGTCCCAGGAGAGCGAGTACGAACGGTTCCAGCATCTCGGCCAAGCCGAGAAGGTCGGGTGGAGCGACACCGAGGTCGCCGAGATCGAGCACGCCGGCGACGGCCAGCTCAGCGAGACAGCGGATGCGCCGGCCTCACTGCCGCCCGAGCTGTACCCCGTCCTGCGATTCGTCGACGCCGTGATCGCCGCGCCACAGGTCGCCGACGATGTCTTCGGCGACGTACGTGCGGTGCTGACCGACCAGCAGCTCGTCACCGTGATCGTGCTAATCGGTCACTACATGACGGTCGCCCGACTCATGGGCGTGCTCGAGGTCGCCCTCGACGACGCCCCCGACAGCTGGGCCCACGAGCACTGACCCCCTCAAGCACTGCGGCAGTCACAGCACGCACTCCAACGCGCCGGTCGGTCCTCCCGCGGAGGGCACCGACCGACGCCCAGCGGTTCGGAAGGACGAGCAGTGGCAGAAGGCGAGTGGTGGTCGAGCACGACTCCGTCGGCAGGTCGGCCGACGCGGTGGTCCCGGCCATCCCGCCCTGGCCCCACCTCGACATCAGGCGCAGCGAGCTGTTGGGGGGTTCCCTGAGTAGCGGCGCGATTTTCGTTGTTAGGCCGGCGGGTCGCGGAGTGGTCGGAGGCCGGTGCGGTTGAGTTCTCGTTCGACGTCGAAGCTGTAGCTGCCGTAGAAGTTGATGTGTTGGTGCAGGGCGGGTGAGAGGTGCGCGGCGGCTTGGTCGCCGACGTCTTGCCCGTCCTGGCGCAGGGCGCCGAGCACTTTCTGTAGGTAGGTAGACGGTGTTGAACAGCACGACGGCGTTGGTGACCAGGGTGAGGCACAGGGCTTGGTCGGTCTGCTCGCCGTGATGGTGGCGGCGGACGTGTCCTTGGTGGGAGAAGAACAGCCGTCGGCGCAGCGCGTGCAGGCTCTCGCCTTTGTTCAGCTGCTGGTGCACTCGTCGTTGCAGCGCCTCGTCGGCGAGGTACCGCAGGACGAACGTCGTTCGCACGAGCCGGCCGTACTCGATCAGCGCCCGGGTCAGGGTGTTTTGCCGTTCGCCGGCTTGCAGCTTGGCGATGAGCAGGGATGCGCTGGCGTGGCCGAACTTCAGGGAGCCGGCGAGGCGGAGCAGCTGATCCCATTGGCTTTCGATCAGCTCGGTCTGCAGGCGCCGGGTGAGCAGCGGGCCGGCGTGCGGGTAGGCGGCCTGCTCGGCGGCGGGGCCGAGCCGGTAAAGCTGCAGGCTGGCCAGGTCGCGGATCCGTGGCGACAAGTGCAGGCCCAGCAGGTCGAAGGCGGCGAAGGCGGCGAAGGCGGCGAAGGTCTGCCCGTGGGTGTCGACGGCGTGTTCGGCGATCGGCAGGTCGGTGGGGTTGCCGAGGATCTCATCGAGTACGTACGTCGCTTCCCGCACGGTGGAGGAGATGACCTTGGTGCCGTAGGTGGAGTGCTGGTCGGCGACGTGGGTGTAGGTGGTGGTGCCTTCGTCGAGGAAGTACCGCGACTCCGAGGATGAACCAGGGGTTCCATAGGAACAGGCTCCAGCGGGTCTCGGACACGCCGACGGACGTCGCGATGCCTCCAGCGCCACTGACGAGTACGAGTTCCAGTCCGACGCCGCGAGCCAACAGGGCGGCCCCGACCAGCCAGCCTGTAGCGGTCCCGAGACGTCGCAGGCGGGTCGGTGGTCGGCCCTGGGCGAGCGCTGCCCCGAGCGCGGCACCCAGCAGCAGGAGCACCGCCGTTCCCCACAGGCCGATCAGGACGCACAACGCCGGGCGCCCGCACGGCCAAGTCGGTCCCGGCAGACGAAGCCAAACCGTGCTTGCCGCCGACGGCCCAGTAGATGTGCAAAGCAGCGAACGTCAGGCACCAGCCGGACGCTGCATAGTGCGACGACCACCTCCCCTGTCTCGACGACGCACGCCTCATTAACCAAGCAGCGGTCACAGCCGTTCCGCAAGCCAGTGACTGGGACGACCGTCGAGGCAAGGCCCAAGAAGATTCCGGAAGCGCCCTGGGTCACTTGACTCGATTGATGGGCTGCGTCAGGAGCTCGCCGCGTGTGGTGATGACTGCGGTGCCGCCAACGTGGACCCGGTTCTCGTCGACCGTCAGGGCCAGTTGGCCTCGGCGGCAGGAGGCTTGGACGGCGGAGAGTTGTGTGCGGCCCAGGCGGCGAGCCCACAGCGGGCCGAGAGCGGCGTGGGCGGACCCGGTGACGGCGTCTTCGTCTAGTCCGATGGCCGGGACGAAGACCCGGGAGGTGAAGTCGGCCCCGTCTCCACCGGCTGCGGTTGCAATGGTGCGAGTCACGGGAAGCTCGCTGACGCGGCCGATGTGCGGGTGCAGCTGCTCGACGCGCTCCGCGCTGTCGAGCACGGCGACGTGCCGCGCCTCGACGCCCAGGGCCGCCAGGAGAGGTAATGGTGCGGGTGCGGCGGTCAGGGCCACGGCCGGCAGGTTCAACCACAGCAGCCCGTCGCGGCGGTCGACGGTCAGCATGCCGGCGGGAGTGGCGAAGGACAGCGCTCGTGCCGAACCCGCACGGCGGG
>JAABVA010002256.1_pt1 | contig 19409 bp, 21 predicted proteins | sample 5560331 | NCBI WGS metagenome assembly JAABVA01 (sample SAMN12812661, study PRJNA571458) | rock metagenome | isolation source: Antarctica rocks | place: Antarctica: Victoria Land, Mt New Zealand sud | collected 2016-01-07 | reverse complement strand
CGCCGACTACCTCCAGCGGTGGCTCATCCACTACAACTACCACCGAGCCCACACCGCCACCGGCAACCAGCCCCCAGCCACCCTCACCCCGACCACTGTCACCAACGTCATGATGCAGAACAGCTAGGCGGTCACTGGCACCAGAGTCGACGCCGTCCCGTCAAGAGGCTCGGTAGGGAGGTGGTCGGTCACCGGACTCGGACCGGCTCATCCCTTGCGGGTGTTCGTCAATGACGAGTATGAACTTCCCATTCACATTCACCGACCACCTCGGACCGTAGTATAATCGACAGCCTTCGCTCACGGGCGCTTCTAGGTAATGCTACGAACCCAGAAGACCCGATCGAGACAGCCATATGCCCGTCAGATCCTCCGCCGATCGCCTCGTCGTCGGACGTCGGGGGACCGGCATCGCTTCGGTGGATAGTCCTCATTATCCACCAGGTTTGTTGCCGGTCCCCCGGGTAGAGGCAGTGGGCTTGACGGTCACCGCCCCACCCACTCCGCCTGGCCAACGCGATGCAGGCCCCCGAGCGTCGGCGAAGCTCGTGCGCCGCCTCGCCGAGGAGCCGGCTGCGGGAGTGGGCGACGCCGACCCAGATCTGCTGGTCGCGCTGCAAGCGCTGTCGGTGCAGGACGCCGAGGTGCTCCGGCTGTGGGCGTCGGAGCAGCTGTGGGCCTCGCAGATCGTGACCGTCCTGGGCATTACGACCAACGCGGCGAGCATCCGGCTGCACCGGGCAGCCAACACGTTGAGGAATGAGCTGCTGACGCGAAAGCAGCCTCGCGCTGCAGGACACCTAGTGGAGCACAGGGAGAGGAGAACGGTGACCCCCGACGATGACGCGCTACGCGCACGCCTCGCACGGCTCGACCCGGTGCCGCCCTCTCGCGCCGTCTACCCACCGATGAGCCCTCGGGCTCATGAGCTTCTGGAGCGCGCGATGACCCTCACCACCGAGCAGAGACCCCCCACACCAGACCCCCGGTTCGCTGGCGCAAGCCATCGGTCCTGGCCGCCGCAACCGCCGCGGTCCTGGCGCTTGCCGTCGGCGGGAGGCTGGCCATCGGCGGCAGTGTGAACCCGCCGGCGGTGGCAAAGACCAGCATCGCCCTCAAGAGCGCAGGGGGTGGGCCGTCCAGCGCTTGGTGCACAAGATTCAGCGTCGACATCCTCGAGGACATGCCGGTGGTCTTCTTCGGACCGCCTCAGCCGTCACCAGCGATACCGCGACCTTGACCGGGCTTGGGCGTGTTCGCCAGCCTGGCCCGTACCTGCGGGACCGCACTCGTGGCAGCGCCCGCGGTCTGGGGCGGCCTCACTTTTGTGACCGGCTCGTCCGGGGCCGTCGCGCGCCGCCGCTATCGTCGGCAGCAGGAATCAGATCATCGCCGTGGCCAGCCCGTGAGGTCGGGCATGGTGGCGTCGAGCACCGCACCGTCGGGCTGTTGCTCGGTCTGATCCTGGTCATGGGCGCCGAGCGCGCGCGCTGAACACCCGCCTGCTCCCTCCAAGGACATGACATGACCCAGACGAACCCGACCCCACCCACCATCGAGGTGATGTGGCGGCCCGGCTGCCCCTTCTGCGGCTCGCTGCGTCGCGGTCTGCGCCGCGCCGGGGTAGCAACACTCGAGCACGACATCTGGTCCTCGGTCAGCGCCGCGACTCGGGTACGTCAAGCCACCGGCGGCGACGAAACCGTGCCCACGGTGTTCGTGGGTGGTCGCGCTCTGGTCAACCCCTCCGTACCGCAGGTGCTCGACGCGATCCGAGCCGTCGTACCCGACTATCAGCCTGCTCCGACAGCAACGGCCCCCCGCCTCGGGGGGATCGGCACCAAGATCAGTCCTGGACTCACCTGGACGCTCGCGGTCGCAGTGGTGTGGTCCCTGCTCGTCGCATGGCGCCCCACGACCACCTGGCACCTCGCGCCACTGATTCTGGCCTCCGCCTGGCCATGGGTCGTGGGAGAGGACACCACACCACGTGATCCCGGGGCTCGGCGGCGCATCCTGCTCGCCGGCGGCGCCGGCCTAGCTGCTGCCCTGGCCCTCACCGGGGTCCTGTCCTCCTGGGGTCGGCTGGCCGGACCCACATGGACAGGATCAGGAAACCCCCTGGTCGAGGCGCTCCTGCTCTCGGTCGGTGGTGCCGCCATCGCCACCACCCTGGGACTGCTGCGCACCGTCCGACGTACGACCAGCGCCCGCGCGCGACTAGGCACCGGCCTTGTCGCCACCTCGGACAACATCGTGACTGTCGAGGGCAACGCGTACTTCCCCCTGACATGCGTCCCCGAGGGAGTACTGCAACCCAGCCGCACCACCAGCGTCTGCCCCTGGAAGGGAGTCGCGAGCTACTACGACGTCCACACCGACGGACACGTCGTCCCCGACGGTGCGTTCACCTACCGACACCCCACACCCCTGGCCCGTCGCATCAAAGGCAGGGTCGCGTTCTGGAAGGGGATCGACGTCCACACCACCCGGCCAGGAACAGACTGACCTGCGCCCGTAGGACAGCCAGCGTCGCCAGCGCGCTATCAGCCAGTTGCGAGGTGGTCAGCATCGGTGAGCGGGTGACCCGGGTGATCGTGGCGGGGGCGTTCCTGCTCGGCGCCGGGGTGTACCCCCGGGTCGGCGGCGACCGGGAAGGTGCGGCTCGTGCGGATGTCGTTCCTGTTGTCTGACCAGGTCGTGCGTCCGGTCAGGATCAGCCGTCGACCGGGTCGTCCCTATCCCCCCGGTCGGCCAGGTCCTGGGTCTAGTCCGGCTGGTGGACGCACACCCACAGCGCGTCGGCCCGCACCCGGACGTCGAGGACCCGATCCGGTTTGACGTCGTCCCCGTGGCCTCGCGCGGCTGGTCCCGGTCGCTGGTCACGACGGCATGGGCGGCCCGGTGCACCTCCATCGAGGGAGCCTGCTCCCGGCGGCGCAGCACCGCCCAGCCGGTCCGCAGCCACTGCACCGGGCCGTGCGAGGAGATCACGGCGATGTCCATCAGCCCGTCGTCGGGGTCCGCGTCGGCGAGCAGCCGGGCTCCGCCGGGCAGCCGCCCGACGTTGGCGGCCAGGACCGAACGGGCGCGCCGGTGCAGGGCGGGGCCGTCGTCCAGGACGATCTCGACCGACATCGACCGGTTGGTGACGTGCCGCACGGCATATACCACGTAGGCGAGCGGGCCCACCTTCCGACTTCAGCCGGCGGGGGGCGTCCCGGACCATCGCGGCGTCGCGCGCGCGCTCGCACCGTCCCGTCGCCGCCGCCGAAGACGACCTCGGCGCCGTCGGCGACCAACTCGGTCGCGACCAATGAAGAGCTTCTCCGGCTCGACCAAGACGTTCACCGACCCGCGACTCTGCGCCGCCATCGTCGACCGGCTCCCCTTCGGCGGAACGTCATCGAGACCAGCACCACCAGCTTCCGGCTCGCGCACACCCGCGCGTAACGCGCCAATGCCGCCAGCTGAGCGTTGGACGCCAGCTCAGCCTGAGACCAGCCAGCCCAGCGTTGAGGGGCACAATCGGGTGAGACGACCCAGGGAGCTGACGATGACCTCACCGGCCGGCGCCGCGCAGATCGCCGAGCAGTTGCCATCGGTGCTGGCCGAACGCGACCGGGCTGCTTTCGAGCGCCTGCTCGCCCCCGGCGTCCGGTGGGGCGGCCGGGAGGACACCGAGCAGACATGTCACGACCGCGGACAGGCCGGTGACTTCTATGCCGCGCTGCTCGCGCGGGGCACCCACCTCGACCTTCTGGACAGCACTGTCGACGACGACGGCAAGGTCCTCGCCCGGCTTGAGGTCACCGGGGCCGACGGCCATCTCGGCCCGACCTACCAAACGCAGGTCCTGCTCACCGTCCGCGGCGGCCTGGTCATCGACATCCTCCAAGTCGAGGACGACGCGTCGCCGACGGTCGAGCTGCTGTTCTTTGCCGGCTGCCCGCACCACGCGGTGTTCCTGCCGCACCTGCAGCAGCTGCTGGACAGAAACGGCGTCTCCAGCCCCTTGGAGCTGGTCGAGGTCACCGACGACACGCAAGCTCACGAGCTGCGTTTCCTGGGCTCCCCGAGCTTACGGATCAACGGCGTCGACGTCGAACCGGGAGCCGACCGTCGTAGCGGTTATGGCCTGCTGTGCCGCATCTACCTCACCCCGGACGGCTCGAGTGGCACACCCACCGACGCCTGGATCTTGAACGCACTGCACGCCGAGCACGACTAGGCAGGCGCTCAGCGCGCTGTGTCCCGCACGCATCACGTAGCCGAACCCGCCGCAGGTTCGGAGGCGGGTCCCGGGCGCCACAGTGCCACAGAAGCAGCAGCGGCTGCGCTGAGCTAGGCAACCCAGGTGGGGCCAGCCCAAGCCGTCACAGTGGGGCTACTTGGACTTGGCACAGCCACCTGGGCGGATGCGTGCGCTCAGGCCTCGCCACGGGCGGGGTAGTCCTTTTCGGTGAAGAACTTCACGGCGCCCAGCATGTCGGCGATGCGGGGGCGAGCGGCGGGCATGGAGTTGATCGCTGCCATGTACACGGTGGCGTCGGGGCGGATCAGGAAGACGCCGGGCTCGCCGAACAGGTGAGGCTCCGAGTCGGTGATGCCCTTGCTGACGAACAGGCCCCACGCACGCATCGACTCCACGGACTGCCCGTACCCCACCTGCAGCCGGTCAAGACCCCACTCTGTGACGGCGCGTCGGGCCCGGTCGGCGTCGTCGCCGCTGATGGCGGCGACCGAGGTGACGCCGGTAGCGGCGAACTCATCCAGGGTCCGGTTCAGCTCGGCGAGGTAGCCGCGGCAGATGGGGCAGTGCAGGCCCCGGTAGAACACCACCAGGCTGAATGTGTCCGGGTGCTCGTCGGAAAGACGGAATCGGCCGCCGCCGACGAGGGGGACATCCAGCTCGGGCGCGGGGGTGGTCGGCGTTGGAATCGACATGCGACCAAAAGCCCCACGGTCGGGCGTGTTGTTCCCACGCTCTCGGATCGCACCCCCGACACCCCAGGACGGTCGCTCACAGCGAAGGGCCGTTCGCTGCTAGCTGTTCTGGCCTCATGACGTTGGTGACAGTGGTCGCGGCGCGAGTGTGGCGGGGAATGGTTGCCGGTGGCCGTGGGGGCTCAGTGGTGGACGTCGTGGATGAGCCAGCGTTGGAGGTAGTCGGTGCACTGGGTTTCTGCGGTCCAGAGTCGGGTGTAGGCGACCTCGGCGCCGAGGGCCCGGTTGCAGCGCTTGCAATTTTATCCGGTCGCCCGGACACCCGGTCTGAGGCGATAATCGCCCGGTCAATAACCACACTTATCCACCAGGCGTCGGGCGCTCCCCTGTGGCGTCGACCAGGCGTTTCGCTTAGCCCTCGCCGCCATCGATGTACCCGTCGCACGAGCCGACAGCGCTCGTCATCGCCCTGTTGTCCGCGCCCTCGACCGCCCCCAGCTCGGCGCATTTACGCGACGCGGCGATCTTCAAGGGGCCGTTGGGGTCGCCCGCCACCCCGGTGGGACGGGGCGCCGAAGCCCGGTGGAGACAGTCGCACGACGTCTCGGGCCCCCAGTGCGTCGACCAGCGGCTCCCAGATGACATCGGTCTCGGGGTTGCCGTGTACCAGCACGACCGTCACGACGTGGCCGTGCCTACCGTTGGCGTGGCTCCCTGGCTATTCAGGTGCCGGCGCAGCCAGGCGACGGCGTGCTGGTCGACAGTCGCGGCGTGCGGGGTCTGCGGCGCCGGGGTGACGCCCGGCTCGTCGGTCAGCGCGTGCGCCATGTCGGGGACGACGACCAGGTCAACTCGGGCGGGGTCGTCGTAGCGGGCCGCGAGCGTGGCCTTCAGTCGCTGCGCCGGCTCGAGGAACCCTTCTCGGTCGTCGTCCGCCCCGATGATGAGCTGGACCGCCGGCTGTCCGGCCGACAGCAGCTCGTCGGCACGGGCGACGAAGTCCATCCGCGCGGCAACTGCCAGTGACGCCGGTCGCCACGGGTAGGTGACGCCGAACCGGCGGCCGGTGGCGTCGACGGCAGGGCGCAGTTGCGCTATCGGACTGACCAGTACCGCTGCGCGGGCTTGGACGCCAGCGCTGGGTCCGGTCTCGGTGAGGACGAGTTGCGCGACGACAGAGCCCATCGACCCGCCGAGCAGGCCCAGCGGCGCGGCTCCCAGGTCGAGCCTGTTGCGCAGCTCGGCGAAAGCGGCGGGGAACTCCTCGGCGCCCTGTGCGGCGATCGGGCCCTGCAGGTTCATCACCGCGTCCGCGTAGCCCAGTCGCATCAGCTCGTCCTGCCCGCCGGCGGGCAGCCGGGCGCCGCACATCGGCAGGCCGAGGTAGATCCGCCAGGCGTCTAGCCCGGCCAGCGGCAGCGCCGCCGCGAACGCCGCCTCGGTGCGCGGCGGGTCCATCAGGTGCCAGGCCACCACGACCGAAGCGCCGGGGCGCGTGCCGCCGGGCGGCGGCAAGGCCAGGAACGGCACTCCGGCAGCAGTACCGGACACCGGACTCGGGGATGCGGACACGGCTTCGCCTCACGGAACGAGTTGGACGCCGTCCAATATAGCTGGACGGCGTACAGTACGCGCTATGACCTCGACGACGCGCCGGCCGGGGCAACGGGCCGGGCTGGACCACAGCGCGGTGCTGGCCGGGGCCCGGGAGCTGCTTGCGCAGCATGGCGGCGAAGCGGTCACGATCCGGGCGCTGGCCCGCCGGCTGCATGTAGCGCCCAACACCCTCTACAGCCACGTGTCCAGCCGGACCGCGCTCCTGGACGAGCTTCTGGACGAGCTGCTGGCTGGCGTGACGGCGCCCGCGGCCGACGTCTCTGACCCAGTCGCCGGGCTGCACGCGCTCATGGCCTCCACGTACGACGTGCTCACCGCGGCTCCGGACCTGGTGCCGCTCTACCTGGCTCGGCAGGGCGCCCGCGGCCCGCACGCTGTGCGGCTCGGTGAGCTCACCGACGGCCTGCTGGTGCGTGCGGGTGTCGACCCGCAGTTGGTGCCGATGGCGCGCAGGATCCTGATCGTGCACGCCATCGGCTCGGCCGCCTTCGCCACCGGCACCGCCCCGCTTCACAGCACGGTCGAACCGCTGGAGGCCAACCGGCCCATCTCGGGGCCGGCGAGCCGGGACAACTTCCGGGTCAGCCTGAGCTGGCTGCTTGCCGGCATCGGGCGCAGGGATCGGTAGCGACGTGCCCGAGCTCGCCCGAGACGACGTCGCGCAGGCGCGTCTGGTCGCGCAGCGGCTCGTTGGGCTCATGGCACCAACGCCGGCCGAGGCGGTGCAGTGGCTGACCGCGATGCAGGCGCAGGACTACTCCGGCGCCCTCACCTCGGTCGGGCTGCTGACCCGTGCGCGCCTGCGCGCCGAGGTGGTGGCCGCGCTTGACACTGGCGACATCGTCCGGTCCTGGCCCATGCGCAGCACGCTGCACCTGACCGCGGCCCAGGACCTGTCCTGGATGCTGCGCCTGCTCACGCCCAGGGTGATCAGAGGGTCAGCCGCCCGCCGCCGGGGGCTGGGCCTGGACGAGCCGCAGCTGGAGCCGGCCCGCAAGCTGTCCATCGACGCGCTGTCCGGCGGCCGACAGCTGCGGCGGGCGGACCTGCTAGCCAGCTGGCACAAGGCTGGGCTTGACCCGGACGGGCAACGCGGGTCCACGTCCTGCGCTACCTCGCCATGACCGGCACCCTGGTCTTCGGCCCCACCGCCGCCGGTGAGCAGTTGATCGTCCTGCTCGACGAGTGGGTCCCGCAGCCCCGGGACCTCGATCGCGACCAGGCGCTCTGCGCGCTGGCCGTGCGCTACTTCCGCAGCCACGGCCCGGCCACGGCCGTCGACCTGGCCACCTGGAGCGGGCTGACCGCTGGCGACACGCGGACCGCGATCACCCTCGCCCGACCCTCACTCGCATCCTTGAACATCGCTGGCACAGAGCACCTGCTCGACCCGCAAACACCCGAGCGCCTGGCCGCCGCACGAGAACACGCCGAAGGCGTCCTACTTTTGCCCGGCTTCGACGATTTCCTGCTCGGCTACCGCGACCGCAGTGCCCAGCTCGACCCCGCATGGGCCGACCGGATCGTCCCGGGCGGCAACGGCATCTTCCGGCCCACCGTCGTCAGCGCCGGCCGCGTCGTGGGCACCTGGACCCGCACCGGCCGAGGCGCACGACATGAGATCGCCGCGACGCCCTTCACCAACTTCCCTCCTCGCGTCGAAAGCGCCATCGCCGAGCGGTACGCCGCGCCCTGCCCTGAACGCGCTGGAGGCCGTCCCGCAAGCCGAAGGCCTGTCGGACGCCCGGCCGGACGGGGTGCGCGGCCGCGATCTTGTGTCACAGACGATCGGTCCGCGGTACGGGGATGGGACTAGGAGGTGGGCCGCACTATTGACGCGGCGCCACCGTCGATCACTCAGGCGCTCTCGCTCTGCTGCCGCGCCCACTCCGCAACCCGCCGCGCGCTCTCCTCCTCCGACAGGTCCTCGACGCGGGTGATGATCGACCAGCGCACGCCGAAGGGGTCGCGGATGCTCGCGAAGCGGTCCCCGGACACGAAGGTGGTCAGCGGCTCGCGCACCGTCGCTCCGGCCTGCTCGGCCCGGGCCACGACCGCGTCCGCGTCGTTGCAGTAGAGGCCGATCGAGCAGCAGTCGTCGTCTCCGGCGGGGGGAGGCACGAGGTGGTACTCGGGGAGCGGCTCCCCGAGCTGCAGCTGGCCGTGTCCGAAGTCGAGGACGGCGTGGGCCACGACGCCGCCCATCTCGGTGACGTCGACGACTCGCGCGCCGAAGACGTCGCGGTAGAAGGCCAGTGCCTCGCGGGCACGGGGCACGACCAGGAACGGCGTCAGGCTCGTGACGCCGTGGGGGATGCCGTCCGTCGTGTGCGCGCCGTGCGCGGCGCGGACCTGCTGCGTCGTCTCGTCCATGGGCTGGGACGCTAGGGGCGGGACGGGTCCGTCGGCTTGGAGATTTGCGACAGGGCCGGGTTGGCTCCTCGCATGACCGGCGACGGGCGGGGCGTGCTCTACCCCGCGGCGATGCCGACCTTGCACCGGCTGCCCTCGCCCGGGCGCGTCTGCTCGCTGGTCAGGTGGTTCTGGATCCCGGAGTGGAACATCGTGCCCGGCCGCGTGTCGCGCCAGGAGCTGCTGGCCTTTCCGGCCTGCAACCTCGCCGTCGAGCCCACGCTGGTCGGCCTCGCCGGCCCAACGACCAGGCGATCGCACCGCGACCTGACCGGACACGGCTGGACTGTCGGGGCGCTGCTGCGACCGGCGGCCGTGCCGCACCTCACGACCGACCCGTACGCACTGCGGGACCGGTACCAGTCCCTCGACCTGCCCGATCTGCACTGGACCGTGGCGGCGGCAATGACCGGCCAGGGAGAGGGGGACCTTCGCCGCGCCCGTGCCGTCGAGGCGTTCACCGACTGGCTGGTCGCGACGCTGCCGCCCCCCGACGCCGACGGGCTGCTCACCAACGCTCTGGCCGAGCTCATCGACGGCGACCCGACCGTGCTGCAGGTCCAGGACGCAGCGTCCCGCCTGAACGTGTCCGCCCGAACCCTGCAAAGGCTGGCCCGGCGCCACGTCGGGCTGTCGCCCGCGGCGATGATCCGCCGGCGCCGGCTGCAGGAGGCCGCCGAGCGGCTGTGCACCAACCCCGACGCCGACCTCGCAACGGTGGCCGCGGAGCTCGGCTACGCCGACCAGGCCCACCTCTCCAGCGACTTCCGTGCCGTGCTGGGCTTCACACCGAGCTCCTACCGCGCGTCCTGCCGCACCGTTGGCTGAGGCAGTAGCCCCCCGAGACCCGTGCGGACCCGGGAGTAGCGGTGCCGCTGTCTACACCGCGCCCGCTGCCCATGTCACTAATGCGAAAGCTACATCGGCGGACCGAGAAGGTGAGGCCGTCGGCTGCCGGGCATGAACCGGGCGGCTGCTCACACCGCTTATGGTCCGCGACCGGAGCCCCGCGAGGCCTTTTGAGTATCGAGAACTCGTCCTCCCAGGGTGTCAGCCCCGCTGCCGCTCCAGCGGAGAGTCGACCGGTGGACGTGAACCGCGTCAGCGGCGATCGCGGCGATCACCACCGCGGTCACAGCCCGAGGGGTGACCGCCCTGCACCGAAGGACCGTTCGGGAGACCCCTGCTGGGCCGATTCACCGCGAGGTTGCTGTTTCGTAGATAATTCGTATTATCCATCACGATCCGCCCGCTCCTCCGATTGCCCCGAGTGCCTGGCCGGGGTGCCGCGCGGGGCAACGCACCGGCCGCTGCACGCACCCAGGTCTTCACCCTCGGAGCCGGTGCGAAGATCACCGCCACCGCAGCCGGAGCCGCCGTCGCCGGCACCCTCGCCGGCCACGCCCCCGCGGCGCTCCTCCTGCTTGCCGGCTCCTGCCCCGTCGTCGTCGGCGTGCTCGGCCAGCTGTCCCTCACCGCCCACCGCAGGACCCGCTGCGCAGCGGCTGACCCGTCAACCGACCTGAGCCGCAGTCGTGACGCACTTGAGGAGCCGGAAGTGAATGGTCCCCTGTTCGGGACGGGGCTTTGTTCTAGACCCTGACCAACGTCCGGCCCGGGCGAGGCCGGTGATCCAGGGCTTCGCAGGCTGTCGACCCATCGATACCCGGATACAGAAGTCTGTTACTGCTACGGCAGGGGCGGTCGACTCAGTCCTGGCCGCCGTCCGAGAGGTTTTTGCCAGCGTCAGGGCGGCCCTCGCCAACAGCCGAACGGGAATGGGTATGGGTTCCTGGGATGTTGGCGCGGATTCTGACGGCGAATGGGTGCGAGCGGGATGTAGTAGGCGGGTGCTGATCCGGCCCGGGGCCGGGTCTCGCTAGTCGCGGGTGAGGATGAGGGCGGCGGGGGTTCGGGTGCGGATCAGTGCGGGGATGAGCGCGGCGAGCACGCACAGGCCGGTCGCCAGGGCCGCGTACACGAGCGCGATGGTGGCGACGCCGGGGACGGCGCTGCCGAGTACGGCCGCGGCTGCGATGAGCGCGACTGTGACCCCGAGTGCGGATCCGATGAGGCCCAGCACCGCGGCCTGGGTGGCGAGGGTGCGGGTGAGGGCTGCGTCGGTCCAGCCGATCGCCGAGAGGGCGGCCAATGCGGGAGCGTCCTCGGTGACCGCCAGCAGGAGGACGGTGGTGACGGCGGTCAGGCCGAGGACCGCGAGCAGGACGGCGGCGGCGATGTCGGGTGCCCGGACCTGCAGGGCGACGGCGTCCCCGAGGAAGGAGCCGACGACGGCACCGTGGAACCCGCGGACCACCGCTGTGAGGAGGGCGGAGCTGGCGACGGCGAGGGCGACGGCGACGCTGCCGACAGCGGTGCGGGCCGCGCGGCGGCTGGTCATGACCAGCCCGAGGGTGATCGGCCCGTGCAGGCTGGGCCCGCTGCGGCGGTGGGTGGTGTCGGGTGGTCGGAACGCGTCGAGCGGCGCGATCCGCCCGGCGGTGAGGGTGGCGGTGAGGCCCGGGACCAGCGCGAGCATCGCGCCGAGGGGTACGGCGAGCGCGGACTGCCACCAGAGCACGGTGGTGTGGACGGCGGCGGCGACCGGCCAGGACGCCAGGGCACCGAGGGCCCCTGCGCCGAGTCCGAGGACGAGCAGTTCGGTGCCGACCAGGTTGCGTCGGCTGTCAGCGCGCCAACCCAGGCAGGCGAGGGTCGCGAGTTCGCGGCGGCGGGCCTGGACGGTGGCGGTGGCGATGAGGGCGACTGTCAGAGCGGCGGAGATGAGCACGACCAGGAACAGGACGAGGCTCTTGATGTCGATCGCCTGGGCGATGGCGACCGCGACGCCCTTCTTGGTCCAGCGTTCGTCGACCAGTAGTGGCGGTGTGCCGGAGGTGGTGCCCGGGAGCGTGACCCGACGGTTCTGCAGGGACGCGCCGATGGTGATGTCGACGTCGAGGCCGGTCTGCGTGTGGATGGTGTCGGCCACCTGGCGGACCCGTTCCCGGGACACGGCGTCGAGGCCGTTGATCCCGGCGACTCGGACCCGGACACTGCTGACCGGGGCGGTCCGGTCCAGCCGGGCGAAGTCCCGCTCGAACAGCGGCAGCGCGGCAAGTGGGACGAGCAGGGCGGGTGGGGACTGCACGTAGCCGGCGGAATTCAGGTCCGACAGCAACGGCCGGTCACCGAGCGCAGCCTTCGACGCCGCGTCGGCGCCCTCGACGGCGGAGGGCCGGTAGGTCTCGAGGGGAACCTCGTTCAGCCGGGACGGGCGGGGCAGCCGGTCTGGGTCGTAGCGGCCGACGATGCGGAACGACAGCTGGCTGCCCGTCGCGGTCTTCGGTAGGGCGGTGACCGGCCGGTAGCCGGTGTCGGCGATGCTCGACGGCGCGGGCAGGAAGTCGGTGGTCCCGGGGTTGCGCCAGGGCGCGGGGTCGAAGGGGACCACGGCCGGGGTCAGCGGGTCGGTCCCCCGGTAGGCCACGTCACCGGGCCGGGTCAGGGAGAACACGAACAGGCTCTGGTCCGCCGGAGCCGCGCTCGAGCTGTCAGTCGAGCTGGTGGGCTCGGGGGCGGTGGCGATGGCGGTCCGGTAGGTCTGGGCGGCGTCACGCCGGACTGTGCCGACGGTGCGCACCGGGACCGCGGCGAGCACGATCCGGCGGCGGGCAGCGGCGTCCCGGTTGGCCAGCACCTGTGCGCTGGTCGCATCCGACAGCTGCTGGACGGTGAGCGCTGCCTGGAAGTCGAACGGCAGTTGCGAGGCCATGACGGCGTCCGCGGTGTCCACCGGGGCCGGGCCGGACGTGTCGGTGGCGGAGGCGTCGGTCGCGGTCAGTGCGCGGCCGTCGACGACAGCACGGTCCAGGCCGGTGAGCTCGGCCTCGGCCTGCGGGTCGATCGCTTCCACGGTCAGCGGAAGGCTGAACAGGACCTCGACCCGTGGGCTGGTGCCCCCGCCGCCGGCGGCGCTCCAGCAGCTCTGCGCGAACGCGGTTGCCGGGGTGGCCGCCGCACCGCCGGCGTCGGAGGCCATGCACGCGGTCACGGTCCGCCCGCCGCGACGCTCGACCTGGGCGGGGCTGGTTGCTGAGCTGTTCGCGGTTCCCGCATCGACGGTGGTCAGCGGTGATCGGGTCAGGTACAGGTAGCCGTCCTGGTTGGTGGTGGTCGCTGTCCCGTTCCGCGCTGTTCCGGTCAACCGATAGCGGACCATCGCGTGGTCCCTGCCGTGGAGTACCGCTCCCACGTCCACGGTCATGAGCACGTTGCGCATCGTCTGGCCGAGCACAGCGACCGGTGCGGCCACCCCGACACCGGGGATGGCGGCGATCCGGTGGACCTGGTCCAGGCTGATCCCGCCGTACCGGCCGGACAGGAAGTTCGGCCGGACGACGCCCTGGGACTGTTCAATCCCGGTCGCCGACCGGGCCGGGCGGACGAGGATGTCGTAGGTCGAGCGGTAGTTGGACGCGACCTGTTCGGTGACCACCAGCCGCTGGGACCGCACCGAGCCGGTGAGCACCACGAAGCTCGTCACCGCCAGCAGGACCGCGACGGCTGCCGGGACGGTCCGCCGCCAATCGCCGCGCAGGTGCGCCCATGCGTACGTGACCAGGGCCCGCATCAGCGGACTCCGTGACCGGCGGTGAGCCGGGCGCGGCCGTCCCTGACGTCGACCACGTCGTCGCACCACGTCGCGACTCCCGCGTCGTGCGTCGCGATCACCAGCGTGGTCGCGAACTGCTGCTGGACGTCACCGAGCAGCTGCATGATGTCCGCGGCGGTGGCCGAGTCCAGGTTTCCGGTGGGCTCGTCGGCCAGCAGCAGCGACGGCTGAACCACCAGCGCGCGGGCGATCGCTACCCGCTGCTGCTGGCCCCCCGAGAGCTGTCCGGGCCGAGCGCCCGCCCGATCAGCGAGCCCCACCGCGTCCAGTAGCTCCGCCGCCCGGGCCCGCGCCTGCCTGACCGGGACGCGCATCATCAGCGGCGCGGCGACGTTGTCCACGACCGTGAGCGCCGCGAGCAGGTGGAACTGCTGGAACACGAACCCCACCCCGGCCCGGAAATCCGCCAACCCGCGCCTGCTCAGATCGGTGACCTCGAGGTCGCCCACCGTGATGCGTCCCTCGTCCGGAACGTCGATCGCGCCGATCAGGTGCAGCAGCGTCGACTTCCCCGAACCCGACGGACCGACCAGGGCTGTCCGCCGGCCAGCACCAATCCGCAAGGACACCCCGTCCGCGGCCGCCAACCAGGACCCGTCACCCAGCCGGTAGCGCTTCGATACCCCGTCCAACACCACTGCAGCGGACACCCGCGCTCCCGTTCGGTCTCCGTCGACGACCCGGAGAGTACGTCGCAGCTACCGGGTCACCGGAGCACCGCCATGCCAGGAGCTACCGCGTCTGGGCGTTGGCCGAGGAGAACGACCATCCGCTCCCACAGGTCCCCAGAGAGCTGTAGGGATCGCCCTGTGTCTGCCAGGACCCGTAGAAGTTGGCGTGATCGGTCCCACCGGACGACAGGTAGATCACGCACGCCGCGACCGCACGGAACTGTGTCCCGGCCGCTGACGCGTAGCAGTACGCCCTTGCACCATTTCCCGACTGCGAAGCCGAGCAGTAGCTGGGCACCGCCGCAGCAGGAATCGCGCCGATGACGCCGAGCGCAGCGCTGCCGAACGCGCCGGCGACAGCAAGCCCGACCAGTCTTCTCCTCATCGAGACCACCTTCTCGTCGTGAGTACTCCCCACGACCGGTGCCTGACAGGGCAGGGCGCCAGCGTCTTGATGAAGGCTCGGAGACCTGTCCCTGGTTGTCAAGACTGTGGCGGCGTGTCCTCACCTGGCGATCTCGTGTGAGCCAGTGAAGGAGCCAAGGGAGCCGGCCCCGCCGAGCGGTAGCCGCCTCCAGTAGGCCCGTTCCAGACGAGGTAGCGGCCGAGAAGGCGATCGACTCGTCGATGCCCGCCGACGAGGACAAACAGGCGCCACGCTTGCACCGACACCGAGGCCGCTCGGCAGCGTCACTCGATCACCGCCGCCCGCGGGCCCGAGAGATGACCGGGCGACCCGGCGCCGACCCCAACTTCGTGACCGGGAGCGCTGGCGGATCGTCGTCAGCCACGTCAGCGCGGCGCTGATCGTGTGGCGAGAGGTGCTCTGACGTGGGTAACCTTAATTATCCACTTCCGAACTCGAGGGCTCCCCTGTGGCGCGTAACCGCGATCGCGCCGCCCGGGGCCGCTCGCTGCTCATCGGGCCAGCTCGGTGGCGTGCCGGGTGACGAAGGCGTTCAGCGTACCGGCGGGCCGTCCGGTGACCTGCGACACGGTGTCGGTGATGCGGTCTTCGCTGCCCCGGCTGATCGGCTCGTCAAGGCCAGCGAGCAGGGGCGCGTAGGCGGCGGGGAGGCCGGCTCGGACGAGGTGGTCGGCGTACTCCTGGACGGTCACGCTGTGGTGGCGGATGGGGTGCCCCCGCGAGTCAGCGACGAGCTCGCACAGCTCGTTGTAGCTGTGGGTTGCCGGCCCGGTGAGGACGAGCTCGGTGTTCAGTGACGGCTCGGCAAGCAGCGCCTGCACCGCGACGGCCGCGATGTCGTCGGGGTCAACGAAGGCGACCCGGCCGGCGCCGGTCGCGGTGACGACCTCGCCGGCTCGCAACCCGGCTGCCAGCGGGGTCTCGCCGAGCATGTTGGACATGAACCAGGACGGCCGCAGCACTGCCCACTCCGGCACTGCGGCGCGGACGACGGCGGGCAGTGCTCCCGGCCCGGCTGGTGCCGGCTCGAGTGCGGACGAACTCAGCAGGACCACCCGCCTCAGTCCGGCGTCGATCGATGCGGTGAGGAACCGCGCGACGGTCGGCGCCGGGTCCGAGCCGTCGGTCGGCGCCACCAGGTACAGCCGCTGCACCCCCTGGAGCGCGGGCTCCCACGTGGTCTCGTCGCGCCAGTCGAAGCGCGTCAGGCCGGCGGCGGTGCGACTTGCCTCCCGCGGCACGACGCCGCGTTCGCGCAGAGCGCGTACGACCCGTGAGCCGGTCGTCCCCGTGGCTCCCAGGACCAGCACCGTCGGTGTCATGCGGCGTCACCGGTGGCGTCGATCGGGGTAAGCGCTTCCGCGGCGACAGCGAGGTTCCAGTAGTCCCGGTAGCCGGTGATGCCCTCCGGTCCGACGGTGATCACGGCGATGTACGGCATCCGGTAGGGGCGGCCCGTGGTGACGACGACGCCACTGGCCGCCCACTCGGCGACCAGCGTGTCGGGGTCTGCTGTGGTGTGCACCGCGTGCACCTGCACGTCGCGCACGTCGACCATGTCCGTGTAGTGCCGCAGGTACTCCACAACGGCGTCCCGGCCGTCGAGGTGGGTGGGCTGGTCGCCCGCTGCGAACGGGAAGTCCATCGTCCCGGTTGGCGCCCACAGCTGGGCGAAGCCGACCATGTCGTGCTGCAGCAGCAGTTCCACCGCTCGGTCGAACGTGCTACTGGCACGGTTTCTGCGGTTGTCGGCGCTGTCGGACGAACTCAACGAGATCCCCCTGTTAGAACGGTACGGTGTCGTTCCGACCGTAAGGGGTTCCCGATGTTCCGTCCAGTTTCCGTCAGGTCATGAGTCCTACGCCCGGCCGCCCGGCCACCGGGGCGGCCGTCCGCCGTCCCCGCATCACCGACGCCGTGCTCACAGCAGCGCTGGATGTGCTGGAAGAGGCCGGCTACGAGCGGCTGTCCATGGACGAGGTGGCCCGCCGCGCCGGCGTTGGCAAGGCGGCGCTGTACCGCCGGTGGTCAGGCAAGCTCGACATGGTCCTGGACGCCCTCACCCGGCTGAGCGCTCCCACCGAACAGATCGAGGCGGCGTCTCTGGCCGACGCGGTCGAGAAGCTCCTACGCCAGGCTGTTGCCTGGCTCACCGATGCCAAAATCCGGGCCGTTCTGCCCGACCTCATCGCCCAAGCCGGCCGACACCCCGAGTTGGCCAGCGCATTGCGAGATCATGTCGGCGGCCCTCGGCGGCAGTGGGCGGACAAGGTGCTGGGCGCTTGGACACCGGACAGCCCGGCGGGAAGCCGCAGTCGCGAGATGGCCATCGACCTGCTCGCGGCACCGCTGTTCTGGCGCCTCGCCCAACAGCTCGCGATCGACGACGACTACCTGCGCCGCCTGGGCGACCTCATCACCGACGCATTAGCCGACACGCCGGCGAAATCGCCGCCCATCGGACCACGAGCCGACCTCGAGTGAGCGCGGCGGGGCAGTGTCGACCGGGCTGGTCAACCGGTGCGGCGGCGGGACTGGGTCGGCCGGGTAGCTGCAGCGTGGGTGTCAGCCTCGGGACGATTGCGGCGGCGGACGAGCGCCGCTCGGGGGTAGGGCGGGGCCGGCCCGGTCGCCTGGATCGACGCGCGGCGGTTCCAGTGCTGGCTGGCTCCCAGGACGTCGGCCTAGACCCACACATGCCCTCCGGACAGCTTCATCACCGGGTCTGGTAGGTGTCCTTTCTGCTGGAGTTGGATGACCCGCTGCCTGCTGATGTCCAACATGTGGGCGATGTCGGTCTGGGAGACCAACTCGGGAATGACGTGCGGTGCGGTCGCCTGTGTGTGTTTTCGGTCATGACCTCGAGGCGCTCGACGGACTGGGTCGTCAGTCTGACCTGTTCGACGAGGGCCAGGACGCGGTTGTGTCCTCGCCCGGTCGTTTCTCGAGCTCGAGACTCGTGCCACTGGATCAGCAGTGCTCCCCGCCATCCTTTGGGCGGTGGCCACGTGACACCCCAACCATGCAAGGTGTTCGGGACCAACCACCTGCCGGGGTTTGAGCTGCGAGGATCTCGTTCGGGCTGGCGCCCCTCCTGGCCGGCGCCTCCCTGCGCTGACTCTCGGTGCTGGCGCTGGCGCCGGCAGACGGGCCTGAGTTGCACAGACCCCCGAGCCGGTAGACGATGCATATCCAAATTATCCATCATGTTGCGAGCCGGTCCCCCGAGGTTCAGGGCTAATCCGGCGGCCGGTGTTGTCGACAGATCCCGCGGGGATGCTGTCGGGATGCCACCTCTGCCCCCCGGATCCCCGCCCCTGGACTACGACGAGCTGGTGGCGGCGGCGTTGGCCGCGCCGGTCCACGGCTGGGACTTCGGGTGGCTGGCCGGTCGGGCGCTCGGATCGGATCCGACCTGGTCCTACTCCCAGCTGGCCCGGGTCGCCCTGGACCGGTCCAGCCGGGTCCTGGACGTCGACACCGGTGGCGGTGAGCTGCTGGCGTCCCTGACCCCGCTACCCCCGCACACAGTGGCCACCGAAAGCTGGCCGCCGAACCTCCCGGTCGCGCGCGCACGGCTCGCCCCCCTCGGCGTGGACGTTCTCCTGGCACCGCCCGACGCGCCCCTGCCTGTCCCGGACGGGGCCTTCGACCTGGTCCTGAGCCGCCACGGGCGTCTCACCCCCGCCGAGGTCCACCGGGTCCTCCTCCCGGGCGGGACCCTGCTGACCCAGCAGGTCGGCAGCGAGGACTGCGCCGGGCTGAACACCGCACTCGGCGCCGCCCCGGCTCACCGCCCCGGCAGCTGGACCCTCCGAAATGTTGATGGAGCGTTGGCTGCGGTCGGCTTCGAGATCGGCACCGCCCGCGAGGAATGGCCGCTGTACACGTTCACCGATGTCGGCGCGGTGATCTACCAGCTGCGCATGGTTCCCTGGCAGATCCCCGACTTCACCGCGGCCCGCTACCACACCGCCCTGCGCCGCCTGGACGCCCGCATCCGCACCGACGGCCCGCTCCGTGTGCACTCCCACCGCTTCCTGCTCAGGGCGACACGTACTTTCTAACGGACCAGCCCCCCCTCCCCGGCCGAGAGGAGCCGACCGATGGTGCTTCGCACCCGCGCCCATTGGTGGGGCGTCACATTGGACGCCCCGGGGGATGTACGCGAACTGGCTCGGTTCTACAGCCGCTTGCTCGCCTGGCAACTGTTCGAGGACGGCACCGGAGACAGCGCCTCGGTCGCGCCCTCGCAGGATGCGGGCTACAACCTCGGCTTCCAGAGGGCCCCTACGTCCGACCGATCTGGCCCGCCGAATCCGGGCATCCGCAGATGTCGATGCACCTCGAGATCCAAATCGACGATCTGGACGAGGCAGTTGCCCACGCGGATAGCCTCGGGGCCGAGTTGGCGGCCTATCAGCCCCAGCCCACCGTGCGAGTCCTACTCGAGCCCGCGGGGCACCCTTTCTGCCTGCACCTCGACGGATAGAGCCCGGTTCGCGTCTGGTGGCTTGCCAGTACGGGCCGGGTTCAGCCTGGATCCACCGTCGTGGTTGTTGCTGAACGCGGGTCGTAACGCACGAATGCCCTTCTGGCCTGGGAGGATGTGTCTTGCTAAGGGACAGATCCGACCGAGCTGAAGGGCATCCGCGGGATG
>JAABVA010002254.1_pt1 | contig 19416 bp, 21 predicted proteins | sample 5560331 | NCBI WGS metagenome assembly JAABVA01 (sample SAMN12812661, study PRJNA571458) | rock metagenome | isolation source: Antarctica rocks | place: Antarctica: Victoria Land, Mt New Zealand sud | collected 2016-01-07 | reverse complement strand
TGGGTCTGGAACACCCCCCGCACGGGGCGAACGGGAGGAGCGCACCACGATGAAGGGACGGATCGATGTCTATCTGGATGCGGAGACCGAGCGCGCGCTCAGGGACTATGCCCGCCGCCACCGGGGCCGCTTCCCCAGCGTCTCGCGGGCGGCGGCGCACCTGCTCGGCCACGCCCTCACTGGTTGGCTCGATGAGGGCATGGAAGACCTGCTCGCCCCGACCATCGTGCGCGCCGTGCGCGAGGCGACGCGGCGCGAGATCGCCGACGGCGTGGGGGCGCTCATGGAGCGGCAGTCCAACCGGCTCGCCGCCCTGCTCGTCGGGAGCGGCAAGGACGCCTATCGTGCCGCCCGCATCGCCGAGGTCGCGCTCGGGCACCTGCTCGCCGATCCCGTCCGCGCCGCACAGATCGCGGAGGAGGCGCGGTTACAGGCAGGGGCGCGCTATCGTCCGGGTAGTCACGGCGACGGGGAGCCGCAGGGCGCTCCCCCGACGGGCCGTCCGGCGCGTCCGCCGGGGGAGCGCGAGTGAGGGTCGTGATCCTCCGTCATACCTACACGCGCAACCGTGACACGGCGCGGGCGGGGCTGCGCTACTACCAGATGCGCCCGCGCGGGGAGGGGGAGCCGCCCCGGTCTCTCTTTACGAAGGACGGCACGGTGAGCCGGGCGGAAGCCTACCAACTCCTTGATGTTCATCAGGCCCGCTGCTACCTCGCCCATCGCCTGATGCTCAGTCCGGCGGTGGATGAGCAACCCGATGACCTGCGGGAATTGACGCGCTACGTGATGGTCGAGCTCGAACAGGAGAAGGGGATGACGCTGCATTGGGTCGCGGTGGAATACCACAACACCGACCATCCGCACGTCCACGTCGTCCTGTGCGGAGGTGGGGAGGGGCGGACGGGCGGGGAGGAAGTACGGCTCGATCGGGGCGACCACGCCCGGCTCAAGGGGGATGGGCGGGACTATTGCCGGACGGAGGGGCACGAGCGGATGCGGTGGGAGGCGATGCTGGCGCGCGCTGCGGCGGCGGACGAGCGGGCGCGCGATGAGCCGCGCGGCGACCGGGACGATCACGACCGATGAGGGGGACGCCATGAACGGGAAACGAATCCTCCTGCCGAGTCTCCTCGTGATCGCGCTGACCGCAGGGGTAATTGGTGCGGTGATCGTTGGGCCGACCGTCGCCACGCGCGTGCGTGTCGGGCGGCGCGCCGTCGAACTCGCCGCCGCATACCCGGCGCTGCGGCTCGACGAGGTGATCGCCACGCTCACGACCGAGAGTCGCGCAGGATCGTCGGCCGGCAGGGCGGTCGCCGCGCAGCAAACCGGCGCCAAGGAGTGGTTCGGGCAACCCGTCGCGGCGCGCTGGGCGACCTACACCCGACCCGACCATGCCCGCGTGCGGCTCGTCACGCATAGCGAACTCGCGGTCTTCGCCGTTGGGCTGCTCGCTCTGTTTCTCCGCACGATCGGCCGGGGGCTCTGGTTCCTGCTGATGCTCCTCGTGATGCGGCGCCAGGGGCGACCGAGCACGAGCCACGGCAGCGCCCGCTGGGCGAGTGCGGCCGAAGTCGCCGGGATGCGACCGCGCGCAGACTGCGCCGATCTCGTCGTGGGACGGATCGGACGCCATCTGGTCAGCGTGCATGAACGCGACCAATACGAGCATCTGCTCCTCGTCGCGCCCACGGGCGCGGGCAAAACGAGCGGGGTGATCCTGCCCAATCTGCTGGCCGAGCCGGGGACACGTTCGCTCGTCATCACCGATCCCAAGCGGGAACTGCTCAGGAAGAGCACCACGGCGGTGCGGGCGCGATACGGTCAGGAGAACGTCTGGGTCCTCGACTTCCTCGACCCGACGCTCTCGCGCGGCTACAACCCGCTCGCCTACGTCACCGACGCCGCGACCGCCGATCTCTTCGCGCAGACGTGGGTGCGCAACACGGGTGAGTCGAAGGACGCCTTCTGGTCGAACGCAGCGCGCACGCTGATCGGCGCGGCGGCCTTGCATCTCATTGCCACAGGGGAGATCACCCCGCCGCTGATCGCGCTCGTGGACCTCCTGTGCGGCACACCCGCCGAGTCTGTCAGTGCCGCGTTGGCGGAAAGCCCCGTGCCGGAGGTGCGCCGACTGGCGAGGGGCTTCCTCGCCAACATGGCGAAGAATGAGCGGTTGCTTGGGAGCGTGTTCACCGAACTGCCGCCCCGCTTCACCTGCCTCAACCTCCCCGAGGTGCGGGCGGTGACGGGCACCAATGAAATCGCTTTCGCCCAACTCGCGCGGCAGCCGACCGCCCTCTACCTCGCCCTCGACCCGCAGCACAGTCGCACCCTCGCCCCGCTCACCGCCTGCTTCTTCCTCCATTTCTTCACGACCCTGACGAGCATCGCCAAGGGTGTATCGAGCGGCGCGCTCCCCGTGCCGGTGCTCGCCTACCTCGACGAGTTCGGGACGGTGGGACACATCCCCGACTTCGCCTCCCGGATGGCAACGGTGCGCTCGGCGGGCATCGGCTGCCTGCTCGTCGTGCAGGACCTGGCGCAACTGACGAAGGCGTACGGGGAGGAGGACGCGGATACCATCCTCAGCAATGCCACCACGAAGATGTGCCTGGGGCGGGTGACACACGATGACGCGGAGTATTTCAGCAAGCTCGCCGGGACGACGACGGTCTACAGCGCGAACCGGAGCGCGTCGCGTCCCCTGCTGATGCCGTGGGCGGACCGGGGGAACCGGGGGATCGGGGAGACGCAGCGGGCGCTGATCACTCCGGACGAACTACGGACGATGCGGGATGAGGTATTCATCGTTGCGGGACACCAGTATCCGATCCGAGCGAAGCAGCGGCGATACTACGATGATCCCGCCCTCGCGCGCCACGTACCGGATCTCGCGCGGATCGACCCGCTCGTGGCCCTCATGCGGGCCGCGCCGCTCCCCGTCCCCATCGTGGACGCGCCCATGTCCGATCCGACGGACGACGCGATGTCCCGACCGGCGACACCGTCACCTGCGCCTGAACTGGCGGAGGAGGACTCCGCCCTCCCGGTATCGTCATCGCCGCCACCTTCCGTGCGCGATGCCCGCGAAACTGCTCCCGTTCCTGTCCCAGCAGACCGCGCGGCTCCGCCGATCAGGTCGCAGGACGCGGGAGAAATCCCCGCGCCGCGACCGTTGACTGAGGCTGAAGCGGCGCTCCTGCGGGCGATGGAGACGCATCCCGCAGCGAGCAGCGGGGACTTAGCGAAGGGGCTCGGCATCGCCGCCTCGACGGTGCGCAAGCGGCAGGGGGCGATCCGCGCGAAACTCGGCGGGATGGAGGGCGACCTCGTCCGGCGCGCGCGCGCGCGAGGGATGCTGCCGGCGGTCACAATGGCCGCCGAAGGCCCAGAAACCTCGTCTATGGAGGGTACGTGATGCCGGGAGACTGGGGCGATGAACGGGACGCGCGTGCGCCAGGCCAATCACGGCAGCCCCTGCGGGCGACAGAGGCGCAGCGGGCGGCATGGCGGGAGATGGGCGTGGACCGGTTCAAGGATCCCGACCATCAGCGATACGCGCAGAGTCACCGCTCGACCGAGAGCCTGCGGGAAGCGGGTCGCCACGGTTATCAGGCGACGGCAGAACGGTATGGGCGGGATTTCGCCAGCGACCTCCTGGCCGATCACCGCCGCGAGCAACCGACGCGCCCCGAGCGGGAGATGGTGGGGCTACTCAAGGAACTCGGGGCGGAGGAGGGCCGGGACTACCAGCGCGAGCACAAGGTGGTGCCAGGAGTCTACGCCGATTTCGCCTGGCCGGAGCGGAAAGTGGCAGTGGAGGTCCACGGTGGGGCGCATCAGGCGGCGTTCTTTCTGGAGAAGGGGATGCCCGAGCGGGAGGAGCGGCGGACGGCGGTCTACGAACGCGAGGGGTGGACGGTGCATGTCGTCACCGACCGCGACCTGCGGGAGGGGCGCGAAGATACGCGCGCACGGATGCGCGAGACGCTCGCAGTCTCTACCGAGAGCAGACGATGAGGGGAAGATCATGACCGACACGAATGTGCTGATCGTACAGATGCTCGATGGGGAGGCCTGGGAGCGGGGCGAGATCGCCATCAATGGGCGACCCGTGACCCTTACTGAGTGGTTCGGCAAGCTGGTTGAGTGGGAGATGCGACTCTCCCTCATGCCGCTCTCGCGGATCACCGGAGGGCCATACGACGGCGGGCACGTCCTGATGGCAATCGGCGACACGCGACTCTACTTCGCCGTACCCGCAGCCGCGAATCCCGCCCTCCAACCCTGGCTTTCCGACCACGACTACGCGGAGCTCCTGCGGCGCACCCTGCGGTGAACCTCATCGGGGCGAGCAATGCACGCAACGCCGTTCCTCAAAGAGCGGAATGCGGTGCCAGATGCATTTTCCGCCGCCGTCCCCCGCCGCGAGAACGAGGGTCGCATGGCCCTCAAGGCACGCTCGGCGTTGCCTCGCTCTGCGGCCTTGACCGCCCTGCATCCGAAACCGTAGCGGCGGGGGGCGCCGGGAAATGCAGCGAACAGAAAGGAGAGCGCGATGGACGAGCGCGACCAGACGATGAATGACCACGATCTGGAATGGCGTGAGCATGAGGATTTACGACATGCCTACCATCGCACCCGCGCCGAGATGATCCAGCACTGGAAGCGGGAGCGGGCGACGGGCAAGACGCCGATCTACTTCCTCGAAGCCGAGGACGATTGGACGCCGGTGCCGATGGATCGTGCCTTCTGGCAGATGGTCATGGGTGGGTTGGAGGGATTGCGGCGGTACCTCTGCCGTGCGGGTGTCCTGCACAGCGACGATTGAGCGACATGGGTGCGCGAGGGGATCATGCGCCTTCTCCCGCACCACGTCACGATTCTTTCGCCTTCACGTCCTCACGTTGCGCTTTCTCCCGGATCGCCAGTTCGATCACGGCGGTATGGCTCACGCCCAAGCGCGCGGACAAGGCATCGAGCAGGCGGCGTGCCTCGGCGCTCAAGCGAATAGTCGTCGGCTTCTTATCTAACATGATACCCCTCCTCAACCACCGAGGATAGCGGGAGGCGTGGAGGATGTCAACCATAATGACATACAATGTATTGACAAATGGTGCAAAATATGCGATACTGAGGATGTCAACGACGGGTTGACAACGAAGATGCCCCAGCCGGTGTGCAACCACCGCCGGGGCTGACCAGAGGGAGCAACCCCAATGGCAAGCACAGCGTACGTCACCTTCACCGTCCCGACAACCGTCCAGATTCCCCGCACTGTCACCGGTGAGACCGACCCGCAGACCGCCGACTATGCCGTCCGCGCCTTCTACGGCGTCACCTACTCATGGCACAACCATCAGGACGGCGACGGCGTGCTCGCGACCCGCGACACCATCCAAACGTTCGTGACTGCTTTGATGGAGAGCGGGGCGGTGACGGTGCTCTACGAGGACGCGAAGCACGAGCAGACCGCCCGCACCCTCTACCCCAGTGCCGTGATGCTGACCGAGGAGCATTACGTCGCGTGCAAGGCATATTGCACCTTCCGCCAACGGACGCAGACGTTCCGGCTTGACCGGATGCGCTGCGTCCATCCCGTCACCTTCCCCGGTGAGGTCGCGGCGGCGTAACGCCCACAGGGGGACGGTGCAGAGCCGTCCCCCGACCACCCCCTTTGACCACGACGGAGCGAACGGGAGGCGTTGCCATGCCCTATACGCAGACGGTGTTCGCGCTGGGCGGCGCGGCGGCATCCAAAAAAGAACAAGTGCCCATGCCTGCGTTCGCGGCGCACCGGGGCGGATGGACGGCAACGCGGCGGCACACGCTGACCCCCGCCGCGAAACGCTTGCCTGAAGACTTTTGGGATGAGTACCGCTTCGAGTGTGAAACACGCGACCGTTTGCACCTGCCGGAAGTAAACCCCACCGAATTCCGCGACCTGCGCGATTGGACTGATGGATTCAAGGAGAATGACGATGACGACGATTGGATCACCGCACCGGACACCGACGCCCCGCCGTATGGCTGCATCTGCCTGTGATCATGGCGCGGGCGGGCACGACGAGAAGATGCGGGATGCGCTGGCGACATTGGAACAAGGCATTGCCGCCGTCCTTGACGGCGACGGTTTCGCCCGCTATCTCGCCGCGCTCGCCCGCTTCCACATGTACAGCCCGAATAATGTCGCCTTGATTCATGCTCAGTGCCCGGCGGCGACCCGCGTGGCGGGGTACCGTGCCTGGCAGGCGCTAGGGCGGCAGGTGAAGAAGGGGGAGCGGGGCATCCGCATTGTCGTGCCCCACCGTGCCCGCATCGCACCGGCAGAGGACGATGGACAGGAACAGGAGAGCGTCACCGGCTGGGGGATCGGGTGCGTCTGGGATGTTGCCCAGACCGATGGGGACCGCTCGCGGTGCCGCCGATCCACGGCGCGCTCACCGGCGACGCGACTGTCGCGGCGATGGTGCGCGAGGAACTGACCGGCTGGTTACGACGGGAGGGCGTGACACTGGTGTGGAAGGAGACGGGGCGGGCGAACGGCTATTATCTCCCGCGCACCCGCGAAATCGCTGTCCATCGCGCCCTTACTGGCGTGCGAGAACTGAAGACGCTCGTGCATGAGGCGGCGCACTTCGCCGCCGACCACTGCGGGGGCGTGCGGTGGGAGGACGCGGAGACGGTGGCGGAGGGGGCGGCGTACACCGTGCTCTCCCATTTCGGCCTCGACACGAGCGGCTACAGTTTTGGGGTGCGCCACAATAGGCAGGGATGAATCGCTATCTCAGATAGCCTCGGCTGGAGGAGACGCCGAGGGGTCAACCACCTCACCTTGAGACGAAAGTCCACGGGGACAAGAGCATGGTGGTAAAGCCGGGATGTCACGAAGACGTGTAGGGGCGTTGCCCGGCAAGACCCGCGTGATACGGTAAAAGCTCGACTGCTTGAACTTCAGTGTCCAGCGCGAAAACTGTACGCCTCCGACACCACGTCTATGTGCGGAGACCGGGGAGCGACGTACGGAGTAACCGAATCCGAAAGCGGAATCCTCCATCCTCGGAGCGACGATCAACGAGATCGTTCAAGGACACGAACGAAGTACCTACGTCACGCTATCGTTCACCCGTGCGGAAGTGTGGGATCGTCTACGGGACGCGAGTCCTATGACGACGGAGCCTCCATAGTAGTCCGGGGATGGGAAAGCCATCCGCATGGCAAAGGGAGGCAGGTTTCTCGACCGCGAGCACGAGGAGGTACGCGAGATGCGAAACGCTGAATCGGTGCTGGCGGTCATCCGGCAACGGGGGGAACGTCAGTTACCCCTGGACGACGTGTACCGACAACTGTTCAACCCGGCACTGTACCGAGAAGCGTACGGGAAGATTTACCGGAACCACGGGGCCATGACCAAGGGGGTGACGAGCGAAACCGCAGACGGGATGAGTGAACGGAAGATCGCCCAGATTATCGAACTCCTCCGCCACGAGCGGTATCGGTGGAACCCGGCACGTCGGGTGTACATCGAGAAAAAGGACTCGAAGAAGAAGCGACCACTCGGCATCCCTACGTGGTCGGACAAACTGCTCCAAGAGGTAATCAGAACCATTCTGAACGCCTACTACGAGCCGCAGTTCTCGGAACTCTCACATGGCTTCCGACCGGGGAGGGGATGCCATACGGCGCTCCAGAAAGTTGACCGCACATGGAAGGGTACAACGTGGTTCATTGAGGGGGACATCTCCGGATGTTTCGACCACATTGACCACGCGAGATTGATGGGATTCCTGCGCGAGAAGATCGTGGACAACCGTTTCACGTCGCTCATCGAGAGCTTGCTCAAAGCGGGATACCTCGAGGAATGGAAATACAACGCCACCCTGAGCGGTACACCGCAAGGGGGAATCGTCAGCCCCATCCTCGCCAATATCTATCTCGACCGACTCGATCAGTTTGTCGAGCGCACGCTCGTCCCGATGTACAACCGGGGAGAAAGGCGTACGTACAACAATGTGTACAACACGTTGGCATCTCGACGGCTCAAGCTTCGGCGCAAAGGGAAAAGGGAAGAAGCCGATGCGGTCCTTCGGGAACTGCGAAAGCTTCCCTCCCACGATCCCAATGACCCGAACTACCGTCGGCTGCGATACGTCCGGTATGCGGACGACTTCCTCCTCGGATTCACCGGCCCGCGCGCGGAAGCGGAGGAAATCAAACAAAAGCTCTCGGCGTTCCTTCGTAACGAACTGGAGCTTACCCTGTCGGCGGAGAAAACGCTCATCACGCATGGCCTCACCGACGCGGCGCGTTTCCTCGGCTACGAGGTGAAAACCACCCTGCACGGCGGACGCACCTTTGGGCGATACCGACAACGACAGAGTGGCACCATCTCACTGCTCGTGCCCCGTGACGTGATCACGGCGAAGATGCGAGACTACAGTCGGAACGGCAAGCCGCTCCACCGAGCGGAACTGCTCAACAACAGTGTGTTCGACATCATCACCCAATACCAGCAGACGTATCGTGGACTTGCGCAATACTACGCGCTCGCCCACAACCGATCCAAGCGGTTCGGTCCATTGAAGTGGTTCATGGAAACGTCGCTGACCAAAACGCTTGCGAGCAAGCAGAAGATCAGCGTGCAACAGGTGTACACCCGCTACCGTGCCACCATTGTCAATGAACACGGCTCCTACAAGGGACTCAAAGTCGTGGTGAACCGCGAGGGCAAAGCATCGCTGGTGGCGTATTGGGGAGGAATCTCCTGCGCCCGCGTCAAGAACATCGGATCGGTCGTGATGGACGACCAGCCCGCACAGTTGCGGAACACGCGCAGCGAGTTGGTGCAACGACTCCTCGCGGAAACCTGTGAGATTTGTGGCTCACAGGGAGACGTGGAAGTCCACCACATCAACAAGCTGCGCAACCTCCAAGCGCAAGGGAAAAGGGAACTCCCCTACTGGAAGCAGGTGATGATCACTCGCCGACGAAAAACCCTTGTGCTCTGCAAGAAGTGTCATACAGACCTTCATGCAGGAAGACTGGATGGAAAGCCGGATACGGGAAACTGGAGAGCCGGATGATGCGAAAGTATCACGTCCGGTTCGGCGGGGGGCTGTTGGAAAAGGAGATGGCTCGTCCATCCACCTCGCTGGCAGCCTACCTAACTACGTGGCGGATTGGGCGCGCGACCTGGCGGTGGTGCAGCGCAATCTCGCGGCGATCCAGCAGGTTGCGCACCGGCTAATCGTCGCCATCGAAGGGGACAATGCGCACGGGGAAGGGGAGGGGTAATCGGCGAGCGGGACGCACGGTGTGAGGCGGGATTCCCGCCTCACACCCAAGTCATCTGCGAGGAGACGATTCCAATGGCGATGTATGAGATGACGGTAACAGGTGGGCGGTGCGCGTTCGCGGCGGAGGAGAGCGTCGCCGCGATGGAGACGACCCGGACGCGACACTGGCGAGGGCGTTGGCGGTCGGGGTGCGCTACCTCAACCGCCGAGGATCGCGCGCCACTCGGCTCCCGTTGCCGGCTCGACTAAGCCGGGATGAAGAGGGAACGGTGATGCGACCCTACGCGATAGTCGGGGAACTGCTGCTCTCCGATGGCACGACATACACGCGACTCGCGACCTACGAGGCGATAGACATGGAGGCGGCACTGCGACGGGCGGCGATGATTGTCCGGCAATGGCGCGGAGAGCGGATCGCCGATCATCCCACCGCCAAGGTGCGGGAGATCGTCGAGGTGCAGGTCAGCGAGGACCATGCCGCGCCATGACGGCGATCAGGCGGTGTGCAGAAGCAACAGGAAAACGAGCAGCGCGAGGAGGAGCCACCACGATTCCCGCACAAGCAGGGCGGCGCACTCCTCGTCGGTGGGATCGCGCTCGGGAGGAACGTTGTCGAATCCGGTGTGCATCGCCATGCCCTTTCCGAAACGATGCTTATCATCCGTGTTCTTATAAGCCGTAGACGATGCGACCGCAAGCACGCACCGTTGGGGCATGGAAGAAGATGTCATCATCGTGCTGGGGAAACGGGTACGGGAGTTGCGGCTGCGGACGGGGTTGTCGCAGGAGCGGTTCGCGGCGCGGGCGGGACTGGACCGGACATACTACGCGGGAATCGAGCGGGGAGAGCGCAACCCGAGCGTGAAGCAGCTTGCCAAGATCGCTGCAGCGCTGGGTGTATCGATCGCGGCGTTATTCACCGAGAATGAACAAACTACGTAAGTGTCATACATATCCCTTCAGATTTGCCGCCCTGAGAGGAACCTCTCGATCGTTGTGTATGGTATGATGATTGAGAGGAGGGTTTGACGGATGGTACGCACGCTCGACATCCCACGCGCCGACGAACCGTCTCCGCCGCGCGACGCGGCGCTTCTCACGTTGCCCGCAGCCGCCGAAATCCTCAATGTCGATCAGGTCTATCTCGTCCGATTGCTGGATACCGGGATGATTCCCGCCGCTGGCACGGGAGGGCGGCGGCGTGTACGCCGGGAGGATCTCCTCGCGTACAAGCAGGAGCGGGACGTCGCACGGCAGCGCGGCCTCGACCGGCTGCTCGACGAGAGCCTTGCTGCGGGGCTGGACGACGTCGACTATGACGCTATCGCCGATCCGGCCTGATCACCGCTCGTGCCCGCCCCCCGCGTCCTGCTCGATGCCAATGTGCTCATTCCGCTCAATCCCCGGGATTTGATCCTCGCTGCGGCGAATACTCCCGAGCCGCTCTGTCGCGTGTTTTGGACCGAAACGATCCTCGCCGAGACCGAGCGCAATTTCCCCAAGGCGATCCGGCGCGGTGATGCGGCGGAGAAGGCGGTGCGGGCGACCGCGCTTGTGACCGAATTGCGAACAACCTTTCCTGACGCGCTGATCGCCGGCTATGAACCGCTCATCGAGCAGATGCAGACGACCGACCCTGAGGATCGGCATGTCGCGGCGGCGGCGGCACACGCCAGGGTAGATGCCATCGTCACCTTCAATGTGCGCCACTACCCGCCGATCACATTCGATGCCATGCCGCTTCATCCGCAGGTACTCGTTCCCGACGTTTTCCTGATGAACCTCTTCGGGATTACGCCGACCGTCCTGCTCGCACGGCTGCAGGTGCAGGAGATGCGGGGTAAGGCCTATGATCCCGACGTGACCGTGCGCCAGATCCTCGCGCGGATGGCACCGCGATTGCCACAATTCGTTGACGCGATGATTGCTTGGGTGGATGAGCAGGTGCGGGCCGAGGAAAACTGATGTACGCTGTCGACGGGCGATTCTCGTGCCGAGAAGCAACCTTTCGCTGATTGGGCTGAATAAGCCCTGGACTTCACCGGTACGGTCAATGTGCGATGGACAACGAACCGACCTCACCGGAACGGGGAAGCCTCGCCAACAGATAATTGTCGATTAAGAAACCTTATGCGACTTATTTCTCCATGCCACCTTTACCAAAGTGCATGGCGACAGATGCATGACGAAGTAAGCGCGGCCTCATTCCGCAAGCGACCGACGCGCGGCGACCGGGTCGATGCGTTCGGCGTACCGGAACGCTCTGTCGAGCCAACGGTCGAGGTCGTCGCCCGATGCAGCGGTCCCAGTGGCGTCAGCCGTCAGCGCTCGCATATCGGCCACGAACTCGCGGATGTCGCGGACGAGCCGCCCTGCATCGAGCTGCCGGTCCAGTTCGGCGCGGAAGCGGAGTTCCTCCACCCGCCGCTCCTCGGCCGCCCAGCACGCGCGCTCATGCGACGACCCCTTGCTGCTGGAAATATTGCACGGCTTCGTCAGGGCGCATAATTGCCGTCGCACCGCGACCAATCAGCGCTTGCTTCTTCGTTGCCTTGAAGAAGTTGCGGTCAGTCGTCAGGAAGATGTCACCAGCATGGTAGATATGGCCCCAGAGGGTCAGCACATCCCGCTTGTGGTTCTTCCACACCCGCTCGCGCCGCGCCTCGTCCCACGCGCGGCGGGCGATGCAGTAGCTTTCCCATGTGCCATCGCCGTCATCAGGGAAGAGTGTGCGATGGATCCATTGCTCGAAGGCGAAATCGCCGTCGCTGCCCAGGATGAAGCGGGAATCGAGGCGCGTGTCCATGTCGAGGTAGACGATGCTCGAGAGGACCTCCACTCCGGCGAGGCCGATCCGGCGGAGCCGCGCGTAAAACTCCTCGATGAAGGGGATACGTGCTTCCCCTTGCGGGCGCTCGAAGCCGCTGACGCAGACGACCCGAACGGTTACCTGCCGGGCGTCGTGGGCGGCAATAAGCACGCGAAGCGCGGTCGCCGTCGGCTCCTCCCCTTTCTCAAGGGCGATGAGGCAGTTATTGTCGAGTGTGAGCCTTCTCAACCAACTTCCTCTCTCATATAGATGATTGAGCACCGCCAAGATTGACCGACATTGCCCTGCCAGCGATCATACCGACTCGATGAGCGTCCATCGCCATCGATCCGCCAGCACTTCAATGTGGATGCAGATGATATAGAGATCGCCGGATATCTGGCGGATGCGGGTCGCCTCCGCTTGGCACAGCGCGCGGATCCCGTCGCCAGCGCTGCCACGATAGATCGCCGCGAGCAGCACGTACGGCTCGGAGAGTCGGCTCGTCACATGGAGCCGCTCGAACCGAGGCGCGCCGGGCGTGCCAATCCTCACCATCTCGATCGCCGCATGCGACACACGCCGGGCCAAGCGCACTTGGTCGTCGAGCGGCGCCTCCAGCAGCGCGAAGCATACTTGCGCCCAGAACGGGAGCGGCTGCCGCTCCACGCCGCGCAGCATGTCGAGCCACCACGACGAGCACGCGATCGTCGGCTGCGGGGAGGGAAGCCCGAGCCACTTCCCGAGGAAATAGCCGGTGATCGCACGCGACGCGTCGAGCAGTTTCAGTGGCTCGCGCCGGTAATTGCGGCGCGGGTCGAGGCGGAAGCAGGTCTCCAGATAGTGGCCGAGGAGCGCGAACTCCCCCTCGGTGCTCAGGTGATTGGTCACGCGATCGATCATCGCCCGCTTTGCGAGGTAGTGCAGGCGCTCACTTTGCACGTCGAGGATTTCGAGGGCCGCTTGGAGTTCATACGACGTCATCACCGGCACGAGGTCCTCGGCGGTCTGGAAGAATGGCTCTTTGATCGTGTAGACGCTCGACTGCGCCGATCCGAGGCGCGACCACGCCACGACGAGCATCGTGAAGTGGCTGATGCGGGAGAGGTCCAGTGTGTGCCGGCCCGCCGCCGTCGTGACGACGTGGCGCTGCCGGTCGCTCTGTAGGAACGCGCGGAAGTGGAGCGCCTGCTCGACGCCGGAGAGGTACGTGATGTGCGTCGCCTTCGCGACATCATCGGGCGCGCCGACCTTCGCGTCCCCCCGGATCCTGCCCGTCTTCGCCTCGATGATGATGGCGTGGGTGTCGAGGAGAACGAGGATGTCGCTCTCCCGGGTCTTCTTCTCATCGTTCGCGTCCGGATAGTGGATGCTCCGATAGATCGTCGCGTCGGGGAATGCCTCGGCCACCCTGTCGACGACAACCGCCTCGAACGTGTTGCCTTTGGTCTCCTCGTACGCGCGGCGGATCGCGGTATCGCCCTTGACGAGGTTCTCGAGCATCTCCCGCATCGCGTTGAAGAGGCTCCACGGGATCGGCAGGAGGAAGGTGTCCGTGTCAATCTCGATGAAGGGGCGATCCCAGACCGGGTTCTGCACGAGGAACGAATGCTCGTCCTCTGCCGCGTCGCGGAGATCGCCGAACCGCAGCGACCACATGCCCACGATGGCACGGATCCCATCCGGCTCTACGTCTGAGGGACACAGCGCGACCAAGTCGTCGAGGGTGAGGGTGAAGACCGAGGGCAAGAGGTCGTCGATCGCGTGTGCGAGCATCCGCTCGACAGTGTCGCTCGCTCCCTCGGCGTCCGCGACGCGCGCGATCTCGGCCATCTGCGCGCTTGTCGCGGGATAGTCCGCAATAATGGCGGTGGCCACTTCCTGACAGTTTCCGAGGCGGGTGCGAAGATCGTTGATCGTGCGATACTTCAGATACCGGCGTTGGATCAGGAGGACGGCCTGCTCGAGCATCCGTATCAGATCGGTACATCGGACGCCAAAGCGACCGTGGAGCAGCGCATCGTAGGGTGCGAACATGCGGATCATCGTCGCCGTGATGTGCTGCGGATAGCCGATCAGTCGGACGACCTGCGTGCTGTGGCCGATATTCGTGAGCACGACTCTATATTTCTCGTCCTCACCCGCGATGTTCCCGATCCGCTCGGAGCGCAGACGCATCTCCTCTTCCTGCGTCCGCAGCAGCAGGTCAACGAATGTGTCGAACTCATCTTGGCTGAGGCGACGGTCTCCGTATTCCGAGCGGCCTCGCCGCAAGACAAGCGCCTGGAGCAGTTCTCCCGGCGCTTGGGCGATGGAAGATCTCCCGACCCTGCCATCGGGTTCGTCGGGCGTGTCCGCAAGGCTCATCATTCCGAACGCGAGGAGGAGAAGGAGCGGATCGTATGCGGTGATGCGTTCCCGTAGCGCCTCGTATGCGGAACGCACGGGGCCTGATGTACTCCGCGCTGCGTCGCCGGCCATAGCTATCTCGTTCCTCAAGAGCGGCCCTCGTCGTCGCATGAGCGCTCACCGAGCACGAGCATCGCCCATGTGAAAGCGACGACCCAAGCAGCAACCTGCGCTGCTTCCAGCTGATCGGCCCATCTCGCCAGTTCGTCGACAGTCATGTTCGCCGTCGTGGAAAAATCCGGGGAGGGTAGCGTGGCCTCGTAGAGTTGAACGATCATCGCCTTGAGCGCGCGCACCGAATCCGTGTCCCAATTGTAGGCCGCCATGACGTCAACAGACGTGAAGAGCTCGGCTTCCGCGCCGATCACAGCGGCGAGGATCGCGCTGATGCCGCCGGCCACCTCTTCTACACGAGGCTGTAGCCAGGTGATGTCCTCGTCCTCGATCGTCAAGGTGCGCAGGCTGCTCATGTAGCGCGCGAGGGTTCCCATCTCCCCGGTCTGCCGCCAGAGACGTAGCGCAAGTCGGAGGTCGCCATCATCCCACACGCTCATACCGAGGCTGGACAGCACCTCCGGAGGGAGTGGATGGAGATAATACTGCCACCACTGCAACGGTGCTCCATGGAGCAGACCAGGCAGGTAGAAGCGCCACGCCCGTGGCGTGAGGAGCCTCCCGCGCACCGACGGGACGATGACGAGGGATGGCCAGTGCGTCTCGATGGCATGCCACCGCAAGAGATTCGCTTCGGTGCCATCGACGGCGGCGCGCACCGATTCGATGGCAGTTTGCACGGACTGGAACACTTCCAGCGCATCGTGACCGTTGACCCCGATCCAGAGGGCGGCCGCGCCGTCCCAAGGTTCCGCCTCGGAGAGCACGCTGAACGTGAGCGTCCCGGACGATGAATCGGCGAGCGAGCGGCGCAGGGCCGCGCGGATATCGTGCGGGACCGCGCGGTACTCGGCGAGGCAGGTGCGCGCCGCCTGCGGAATCGTCCGCTCGGGATGGAAGGCGAACGCGTGCCACAGGCAGCAGACCCGAAGCAACTCGGATTCTTGCCGTTCTAGGTATGCGAGGGCATCGTGCGGCACGAACCGGCCGAGATGATGGCGAAAGCGTCGCTGCATCGCGGGGAGTGCGCGCAGTGCGGTGGAGAAATTGACCGTGGAGTGACGCCGGAAGTCGATGCGGATTCCCTGCGTCGCCGCCGTATCGATCACCCGCATGCGGTGTCTGTTGTCGCCGACGCCCCGTCCGAGGATCGGATTGAGGAGGAGGACATGCATCGCTTGGCTGAAGAAGGCGTCGAGGCTGTGCGTGTACTCGGAGACGCTCTTGTGGAGCGGCATGTGGCGCTGGAGGGCCAAACTGCGGCGATTCACCGGCCCTGCCGCATCGGTCTTTTCTAGCGCCGCAGCGTCGGTCGCCTCGTCGCTGAACCCCCACGCGTCGACCGCGCAACGCGGAAGGAGGGATGCGGCGCGGAGCTGATGGCGGGATCGCTCCCACGCCTCCGCATCGATCTGCTCGCCCACGATCTGGCGTACGCCCGATGTCGCGAAGTACGTGCCGAGCGCTCGCTCGAGGCGCATCAGGGTCCGGACCGCAGCACGACGCACATCCATCACAGACCGCGCGTATTCCTCCCATGTGGCCGGGCGGAACGGATACGTCGCATAGCCTCGGAATGTCGCGTTGATGCCGACCGGCCACTGCGGCGGCAGCGAATTCCTTGGGATCGCCGTCTTCGTCGAGCTGTCGTGCAGGCCATCCCCGGTGAGATGGCCGTACCCCTGACAACCGTAGGCGGCGCGTTCCGGGAGGAGTCGCCGGAGGAGCCACACGCGCCGCATCCCCTCCCGATGGACCGGGTCATCCACTGCTCGCGTCGCGGCGAGGGCGGCGGGCACGCCCGGGGATGCATCGATGTCGGGGTCGAGTACAAGGGCGGTCGGCACCCAGAAATGTGCTCGCGCCGCCTCCGCCGTGTCTTCGATCACCAGCGTCTGCGTCTCGCGTTTGAACCGGGCGAGGATCGCCGGGCGATGCTCGGCCAGCACATCCACGACAGATGCGTCGCTCAGCTGTGACAGGACGAGCACGAGGTCGGCGAGCGTTTCCAGTGGAAGAGTCGCGACTATGTCCGTGAACACCGGCGGGCTGAGCCAGTCGGGCACGGCATCATCAATCGCCAAACGCCCGACCCAGAAGAGGGTTTCGGCGCACGCGGCCCACTCCATCTCCGAGACCGGTCGCGGCGGCATGCTCGACCGCGTCGCAAGCCACTGGTGCGCGCGGCGGACGATCTCCCCCTTGTCCGTCTGCCGTCGTCGGATCGCTTCGATACGCTCGCGTCCCTCGGCGGGGAGCAGGTCGGTGAGCGCAGCCAGCGGGATGCTGCCAGGCGACACATCCGCGACGTCGAAATCCAGCACTGTGTACCACCCGGTCCCCACATCCGCGAATGCATCCCGGATCGGCCCCGCGTTCCGCTCCGTGTACTCCCTGACCCCCAGCCAGAGCAGGGCACGGAGGACACCGCAGACCCCGGTCCACATATGTGGGTGGTAGTCCGTGAGCGCGTCGAGGATCGGTGCGACGTCGTCCGCGTTGCGCGTGAATGCGTGGAGCAGGAACGCCTCGATATCGTCGTGCGCGAGATACGGGATGCACCGAGCGGCGATGCCCGTCCATGGGGAGAAGATATCGGTCAGCAGTTGGACGAGGATCGTGGAGCGAACGGCGTGCAAGCCCTCGATGATCGTCCCGTCCTCCGAGACCCTGAGCAGGTATTCCTTCTCGAGCCGTTCCAGTGAGTGCGAGGGGTCGTCCAAGTGCAAGGATGCGGCAAGCGGCACGGCGTGTAAGCGCGCATTCCCTGCGGAGGCAACGGCCACAATCCGCAGCAAGTCGAGGTCGCCGCTGGCCCGCTGACCGTTGGCGACCTCATCCCTGATGCGCCGCACCTGAGCGGATAGTCGCTCTCGCAAGGATGCGCCCTGTGTCACCAAATAGACGAATTCCAGCAGTGGCCCGCGCGATCCGAACACCTCCCACACATCCTCGAACGCGAGGAACCGCGCGGATACATGCTTGGCGACGAGCGATCGGAATATCCCCCGCGCCTCGTCTTCGTCCAACGACAGCTCGACTTCCTCCAGCGGCACATCCGCGCCGGTGAGCGTCGCCCTGCTCCAATCCTCGGCGCGGATCGTCACGAGAATGAGCACATTCGGATATGACCGGAGCTCCTTGACAAGCTCTTCCCAGCCGCTATCGCTCGGGCCGACGTCGACGAACACGGCGACGGGCACGCCGACGGCGCTCGCGTGACCGCTCACCGCGCGTGCGATACTGAGCGCGTGTTCCCGCCCCGTGACGGCCTTGATGAGGAGACGCCACTCGTCGGGGAAATGGTCGTGGAGGAATCGATAGGCGAGGGTGCTCTTCCCTTGGCCGCTCGCCCCATGGACGACGACCACCCGCTTCTCGCGGAGCTTGTCGGCGATCTCCTTCATCTTCGTCGGTCGTGCGACATCGAGACCCGCGAGGATATGCTCGTATCGCGCCCCGATGCCGCGATAGAACTCGTCCGACAACTCCTCACGGCTCCTGCGGGCGTCGTCGCTCAGCGGCTCGATCGTCGTGAACCACTCGCGGTGGTGCGCCGCCCGCTCGGCGAGGAAGCGTCCGACCGCAGAGATCTGCGCGATCGCGTCCGCGCGGCGGATCTTGCGCTTCGTTTCCGCGCATCGATAGAGCCAGTAGCTCAGGTTCTCGAACGCCCGCTCCGGGTCGATGCCCGTGAGGAGCGCGCGGAGCGATGACTCCACTTGCGCGGTGAGATCGCCCGCATTCACGGGCTCGAACTCGATGTGCGCGAGCAGGTTCAGCGCCTCGGCCTCGGAGATGTACCCGCGTACGCTCAGCTTGCGCGCAAGGGCGGTGCGCTGCGACCCGTCTCGGGCGACGGCATTCTCCAATTCCGGGCCGATCGAGCCGAACGTGGCGATCACAACGTGCAGGTCGGGGGTGTCTTTAAGCGCAGCCGCCACGCGATAGAAGAACGAGTTGCGCTTGTCGGCGGAGAAAGACGAGAGGGTGAGTGCTTCGCTCAGGTCTTTGACTTGGATCACCTCGACAAGGCGATCCTCCGCATCGCGGATCGCGAGGTCTTCAAGGCCCTCGGGGTGGTAGCTGTGCTCACCAGAGTGCCGCGCGTCGAGCATGCGCGCGAGCGTGTAGAGCGCTTGGTGCCGATAGCCGCGGTAGCTCGGCGTGGCGTCATCCTGTAGCGGCATATGCGGCGTTTCCTTGTCGAGATTGAAGTTATCGGGCAGATTGCAGGGACGAGATCGAATCACTTGGATTTACATGTCGCTACAACATTTGCTCGGATATTGTAGCAGAGAGGCAATGAACGTACACGCGCTCGGGCAGGCATGTGGCAGGGCAATCGCATCTAAATCCGCCCCGCCGTACATTGGTCGGCAGGAGGCGCATCCGACCGGTGAATCGCACCCTCCCCCTGCCCGCTGCGGCCTTGAACCGGGGAAGCCGCCGTTTCGGGGAGCGAATCGACGCGGGAGGGGCACGAAACGACGGCAAAGAGGGGCACATTCCTGAGAATCGCCGGTGGAAATCGCTCGGCATTTAGATGCGATTGCCCTGAGGCATGTGGGAGTGAGAGATCGTATCCGCCATAGGCAATGACAGGAACGTTACCGGCGTTATGGTCATCGTCCCATGCTATCATTATGTACGTACGTGCGGATCGATGCGGGATGATTGGGGTGCGGCACGGTGGATCTGCAAGAACTCAGCATGTTATGCACACAGGGAGAATCTGACCGCCTCGAGTTCAAGCGTTCGACGGGTGAGCGGCGGGAGGCG
>JAABVA010002253.1_pt1 | contig 19418 bp, 28 predicted proteins | sample 5560331 | NCBI WGS metagenome assembly JAABVA01 (sample SAMN12812661, study PRJNA571458) | rock metagenome | isolation source: Antarctica rocks | place: Antarctica: Victoria Land, Mt New Zealand sud | collected 2016-01-07 | reverse complement strand
ATGGAATTGAAGCCAAACGGCGTAGTCCTCGCGTTTTCCAAGAAGTAGAATCATCCCCAAGTTGACCCCAACGCCCTGAACCTGGGCTCTGACTTACCTTGACCTATGGCTATTGGGTTTACAATTACTGACACCGAGGAGGATTCTCAGTCGACCTCTGAGCTTTCAAGCCATGGAGCCATTGAGCGCCCAGTTGCTGACATCCTGGAGAGCCCCCCGCAACGCCTCAACGGCAACTCCCGGGTTGCCCTCCGCAATGTCTTGCACGGGGCGTCTCCAAAGACTGGGATACGATGAGGGAGACCCAGGATGTAGATAACGGCCCACATAGTAATGAGCTAGGCGTCCAGATCGATGTTGTTTTGTAGGGACACCGGGCTCAAGTGTTGGTGCAGTGTAGATTTCCCGAGAGGAGAAAATGGAGGGAGCTAGAAGTTAAATGGAAGGCCCGAGCATGAGGAGAGTTTAGACTCTGCATGTTGGTTTTTCCCAAGTAGGAAATCAAGGCCCACTGGTTGGAAGATACAGTGCTGTTGACTAGCAAGAAGCCCTATAATTAATCTATGTATGAGCTGGTTAGGACAATCTAAAGCCGTTGACAAGCCTGCACGTGGTACATATGGAAGATGGTTCGGTGACAGCAGAAGTCAGCTTAAGGTACACTGCTATCTAAGCGAAGGAGCGCTAACATAGACCCTGTCGAGCAGCCTGTCCGACACGTGACTGCTGCCGCCCGCATGGGGCTTGGTGTTCTTTGAGACTAGACTATCATTGTTTCGCAGAAGACGAACGATTGGTGCAGCTTGCAGCGCCCCCCATGCTTTCCTTACTCTAGAACATTCTACACCGCTTCTTCCAAATAGAGTGGGGTAGTGGCCAGCATCAATAACCTGTCCAAACAACCATCGCCGGATGCCTGACAGTCCTCCAATCCCTCTGCCCAGCAACGGCATGGCCGACAACATTCCGAGAGAAGTTTGCGAATTGCGATAGTCTTGTCTTGCGGCACAGGCTCCACGAATGCAGCTACGACGCTACCGAATACCCCGCTTCACCTCCGCCGCAGCGACTGTATTAACATATCTGAAACAGCGGGAATCGTAGAGGAAGGCGAAGACATGTGGCCAGCGGTGATGCAAGTCGCCAGTGTGGCGGGGTCTCAGCGGCCTTGCAGCCAGCGGGTCAAACGGTGAGTCGGTGACATGTACTACATCGAAGGTCTGGATCGCAAGAACAAGCGCATATAGTAGAATCTACCGATACGGCGTCGAATAGAAGTCTGCATCGATGCATCATGCAGTCTGCATCAACAAGCGCCAAGGAGTATACCTTAGCAACCAACTCTTATCGTGCATGTGGAACAACACCGGAGAGTCCATGTCTCGACATAAGGCAACAATGCAACACTTCGTGTTTCGAGACGCGGAAGTACATCTTGTTCAATCAAGGTACCGAAAGCGGGGGATCCAACTGCGGTCCAGCGAGGATGACCCGATGCCGAATCTACCTTGTTACATAGTACTGTTCATGGTTTGATGCTTAGCAAAAAGCCATAGAACTACCTTTTACGGGGCCGAGAGCAGAGTCGGGCCCCAGGTAACAAGGACGATCACTACTGTCATGGATGATGGAGGGAACTTTCTTGGCGGACATTGTTGCTGTACGCTCTAATGCAGCTCGTAGAAATCGTAGCGTACTTGGGGTAAAACAAAATAGAGGGACCTGGTACTCTGTCTAGGTTGACGAGAATCGGAACATGGAATATCCAGCTAGTAAAGAGCCACAAGTGAATAGAACAATCTAAAGAGAAGGCACGCAATCAGAGTATGCAGCATCAATCAGAGCTCTTCCTCTGGCATCCACACGTGGAAGCTCACTCGCAAGTGGTACTTCTGGATAAATTGAGACCTACGCTGGTCACGGCCATCATTCGGCGTCTTCCATCCTCAGGAAAGATTCAGTCCAACTGTTGGCTATGGACATGGAAGACGTCTTAAGTTTGCATCTTATGCAAGCCTGAATTTATCCTATGCATGCAAAAACTCCTCGGTGAATATTCCATTGGGATCCCATGCCTGTTTCAGCTTTCTCAACTTGGCTTGTCTCTCACTGCCCTTGTATCGGTAATCAATCGGATCCAGGCGATCGCTGTTGACATACGTAACGAAGTCCTTCTCTTCAGTGCCTGTTCGCACAGCTGCCTGGGCTTCCCGGTCAAGCTGAGCGACACCTTCGTGATGGGCGGGATCAGTGTACCACGACAGAACATTCCTATCGTATCCACAACTATCAGCTATCGATTTGGTGTCTTAGCACTGCTGAACACAACTTACAGCCAGAGATCGACATCATGGTTTCCGAATGCCGTGTCAACAGCATCCGGCTTTTTCGACGGTGAATGCCACTCAACCGTTAATCCAGAGCGGCCAGCATCCGGAAATCGTTCTAGAAGCCTGCGGTGGATATCAATGAGTTTGATAAAATTATCGGTCTTGAACTCTTGAATACCAATCTGACTAAACCGCTTGAAGTCTCCCTTTGCGCACATCATTGATATGTGGTCGCTGTGATTCTCGAAAGTGACAGGGCTGCTCATAGCCATCATTGGCTCAAGATCCGCTAGAGGCTTGAAAGCCGCAACAGCATTTTCGGTGGGTCCTAGGTACTGCGGCGCGACCAGCAGGCATTGCTGGAAGGCTGGAGGTGGGTTTACTATCATGAAATGCCCGGCTGTGGTGTGCTCCGGGTCAGCCATGATCTTGCTCATGGCATGACATACGTCCTCTGCCCGCTGGGTGGGAAAAATGAATGTGCCCAATGAGCGAGACCCATCAGCATTCCCGATCGTCGAGAGGGAGTATGTCTTTATGCCTAGTTCCGTTACAATGCCGAAGTATTGACCTGCGCCTCGAATTGCCCAAAGAAGATCTGGATTGGAATTTTCATCCACTTCTACAATATCTCCCTTGGCGGTGATTATGCGGGCCGATAGGATGTTCTCACAAGCAAAGCCTATGAGTGGTGTGTAGGAGCTAATGCCTCCGTTCAGGAAATAAGGAATTACGCCAACAGTATTCCCGTTACTGACGGCTATAGAAGCGTCAGTGTCTGATCTTTTGAGACATCACCTACGTCCACACAACATACTTGTGAATCGCCCAGCCTTGTAGAGAGCCACTTGCAGTTCCTTGGTCAAGAGGCCCCCTTTGACTTTTGCCACATGTGTTGTCGAGTCAACAGTTACATCTTTGTAGAGGCTGAAATCAAGAATGAAGCCATTATCGCCGATCGTAGACCACTGGCTATGGCCCCCGGTTGCTGGGACGAAGGGAACGGATGCCTTGATGGCCTCCTTGACCTAATATATCGCAATATTAGAAGACCGGAATATTGGTGCAGAGAGCTTGAGCAACAGCCCAGAGATCCGAAGTATGAAATGAGGGAAGGAAAGCCCGAAGGTCAGTAATGAGGCTATACAATTACAACAGTATCTGCCTCGCTGACGGGCTTCACAATGGCTGCTGGGACTTGTAAATCAAGATCAGACCATCTTTCCAGAGATGTCTTGAACTCTTGATGGTTTTGATCGGTAAGGATCTTTGAGCCTTCGGAGAGCGCTCCTCTCAATGACTCGATAAAAGACTCCAGCTTCATCTTAAAACGTAAGACTTGAGTGATACAAGGCAGGTCTCAAAGCTTCAGAAACAAGTCAAATCAACAGGAGAGTTCGAAGATCTCCAGACAGCGAATTCAAAGGCGTAGGAAAAAGAGCTTGAGATGTAAGATTGATGTTCTATGGTACATGCTCATGTGCATGCAGAGAGTGAACCACGAAGATGGTAACACATGTCGCTGCTCGCGGCCACGAGATAAATGTCCGAAGGCAGCAGTGAAGGTTGCTTGCCAAGCCATAGGATGCCTGTGCCCTTCTGCAGCAGGATCCTGCTGTGCTGTGTGACACGAAGTGATAAATCGAGATCTCTGTGGCTAGTATGTACGGAGCACAATTTCGTAAATTACACACCAGGTTTCGAGAACCACGGCGCTAGAGTATGTTACACCAACGGCTCTTTGGCGCCAAAATTACAAATTACAATGTCTGCACAGCATTTACATGGGCCCATAAGGTAATCAGCTGATGTGCCTATTCTAGCTCTACTGCCGAACGTTCTTTGCGCGACGCGTAGGCCCGCATAACGCCATACTATGGCGAGCTTGATCCCGAAACCAGTTCCACTATGGGGAACGATGCTTGCTGACGGGCCGCTATTCTAGCTAAAATTCTGCTGATCTGTAGATGATTGGAGGTCAGGTCAGTGTGCCCCTTGTGTTGATGACACCCAGAACATTTCAGATTGCAGTCTCCAACAGTAGTTTGGTTTGGTGTCCGAACACAGTTGCCATATGCGTTTTGGACCCCAATGACACCCTATCCAGCAATTAATTGGCCACTCAGTCAATGCGTCGATATTAGACTTGTTCCCACACTATCAAGCCCTGCAACAAAGCACCCCACGATATACCTTCCAAGCATGCTTCTAGAGCATGCTTTTTGTACATGCGATCCATGTGCCCGGGTAAAGAGGCATACCTTATACCTTGCGGTCGTGCATGCCCCTTAATCTATCTTGAATCTCGGAGATAAGCCGAGAAAGACGTTCATGCCGTGCAAGCCTCCATCTTCATGGAATGCAGCTTCTTTTTCTGTGCCGACATCTATTCAATATACTATACGCTCTTTAGCCTCTGGGCTTTCCTTGATTCCCAGTCACAGTGAGATTAGGGTAAAATGGGCCCTCGACGAAAACCTAGTGCGTGATAATGTCCACGGCTGGCAAATACAATTTCTGAACTATTGACATGGAAACTCGTATGCTCGTAGAATGTTACATAAAAGTAGCGGGACTTAGACAGGATTCGCACTCCCTCCGTAGAATTCTCTCTGTACTCTTATACCCTTGTGGGGCGCCATGTCCTGTAGCGGTAGGCTCTCAACGTGCGTCTGGAACTCCGTGATGCCGGTGTGCGCTTTGCCCTTGTGTAGCCCCGCGATTGAAGCTGTGGATGACCTGTCATCCGCAGTAACATCTGTGATTGTAGGTCTACTTTTGCGGCTGTTGCTGCCACGGCTGTAGTCAGATATTACTTTGGCGGAATTCTGACGGCGTGTCATGAGCAATGGTCGAAGCGTAGGTAGACAAGCGCCAACTACAGCCACAGAGCACTCTATCAAGGACCAAAAAAAGGTTGGAGCCGTATAAACTGCGTAGAACTGTCAGAGAAAGCGGATCTGAAGGGAAGAGGGACGGATACATGTGATATCGGTAAAGTATGCCATGATTTGCGCAAGAGTAAAGCTTCTCGTTTGGGCAAAGATAGCGAGACGAACAATGCCGGCTGCGCACACACTAAGAGGCAGTGCCATGTCAGTACTGAATCATCAAAAGATAGGACACACATTAGAAGATACTCACATCCCACCGAGGAGAAACATGCCGGCAACTGCAATCCTTTGTCTCATCGGTAGATGTAACTTTAAGACCATAGGAATAGGCATAGAGAAAATGAAGAGATCGATGACAACATCTGTCACAGCAGTCGCCATGTAGAAAGCTTGTTGGTTGATACAGAACGGTGCATAGTTCATTTCAAATTGTGTCCAGATGGTGGAGACGGGTGTACACTGGAAGGCAGTCACCAAGGCAAAGGAGATACCCCATGCAGTAGTGATGGCGATTGCGACATTGGTGATGAGCCGAAAACTCCTAACAGTGAAAATCCGGCGGTAGAGAAATATGACAGAGGTCTTCGTAAAGGCCAGTGTAATCGTGGCCAGTAACTGGAGAGCAAATTTACACTGACACGTAAAGCGCGAAGTTCAGTGATTGGACTTTTGAATTCCGTGCGATTGAAGAGCTTACCTTCTCATAATTGATGAGCCCTTGATCGAACACCAGCTGTCCCTGAGGGCCTTTCGTTTGATGCGCTCCTATCTCCCCAATCTGCGCTCCTAGACATGGTGTTACTTATTGCCAGTCATGGCCATTAAGAAAGAGTCCGCGGACCTATAATTTGGACGATTCCCAGAGCAACACAAAGTATCTAGGGATAGGTGAGTCAGGTAAATCTCATAACGTTAATCTAACCTACCAAAGCCGGAATCATCAACCAGTCGTCGATGCCCAGTTTTGCGTTGCTAAGACTTCGAGCATAGAAGCGAAGGCCAACAGCTACCATCGGTAGAATGGCAAAAACGACTGCTACCGCCTCCAGGGCACCTTTGCCTGCGTAACTCATGCTGGCTATTGATTGTATTGCGTCCCTCTGTTAGAGAAGGTGTACAAATTGAAGGTATCCACAGTTGGGCTGATAGAGAGGAACGCACTGATTAGACAACAACTCAAACAGAAGTGCGATAGCTCAAGAACAATCGACAGAGGTCGGACCCTCGGAGCAATTATGCAACGTCGCAAATGATAAATCAAGAATCGGGAACTAGCTTACAACATAAGCCATGCTAATGCATGGTTGACGATGGCTGTCTCATCTCACTCAAGACAACCCCCACAACGGAGGGCACAGCCTACGGATAATAATCGTTAAAGCAATCCCATACCACTGTCCATCAGTCTAATGATTGTGTGTCGCACACAACAATAAAGCGAGTGCCGAAAGTCAACAGGCTTCACGGTCTCTTCTCCCACAAATTAGCCAGAGAGGAGTAGCTATGTCTCGGAGCCAGTTCGATGGTCTGAAATAGGGCCGAGCCGCTTCGAAATGAAGTCAGTCAGCACCAACACGATAAGCCCGCCAAGAGTGTGGAGGCTGGGACGGCTCGCTTAGTGATACTGTAAATCATCTGGTGGGTACGGAATACTCCGCAAAGCGACCAATCTCATCATCAGCTGCTGACATGATGACTCCTGCCTTGCGGAAGTCTCATTCTGATTTGGGAAAGGGCACAGCGGTTCAGCAAGAGCTCTAGAATAGGCGCGTTTTAGAGACGGGTTCATTGCTCCAGTTTATCAGCGTTAGGATGTCCAATTAATATTTGCGGAATTAAAGACGCACTCATTCAGTGGCACGGATGTTGCTGGGAGAAGAATTGGAATACTTGATGATGACAAGAACGTGGCTGGGTGGTCTAGTTCGACCGCGTGAAGTCGTATGCAAGGTAACGCACGGAAGATACCTGAGTGCTCTGCAGGCTGCTAATGTACACGATACCTTAGCTCCAGCCCTAATTCAGAACAAACATCAAACCCTGGTACAGTACGGATGTAAGACTTTGTACTTCCGTACTCCATACAAATTACAACCGTCATTCGCGATGCTGTACTCCGTAAAGCGTAACAATTCTTCCTATGAGTTTGGTTTGTGCATTTGTCTGCTTCTGACGAGCCCCGAGTTGAGCAAGCAAAGTCGTAGGGGCAATACGCGCGTGAGAAGACTCTCGAGCTTTCATCTCGGCGAAACTTCGGATTTTCACGGTTGACTTTCGGTGCTCGAGAGAATCAGGTGATGATAATCTACCAAAACCGTGCTCAGTTGAAGGGGGCTCTTTAGGACGCTAGTGCTGCCTTAGTTGCTGCCGTTTATGACACGCTCCATTGATCAAGGGAGTTCCGACAGGATGCAAAGACTCGCATTGTTTTCCAAACTTCTCGTTATGCAACCGCACATCATGTTATTTCAGTTGATCATCTAAAACACGGTGATAATGGATCTTGAATTTCGACTCGATCTTTACTATACTCACCACTGATCTACCACGTTGTCTGCTATTGGACGGGTACACATCAATTCTTGCTTCACCATATCGCTTCTTCCGTCTACGCGGTTTCAAGCACCGGTAACCTGGCTGTTTTTCTTAGGTTGACTCTCTTCTTCAATCTCTAATCTGCTTGAGTCTTACCCTTGATCATGGTTTCCTTCTCTACTTATATTATTCCAGAGATGTACTCCCTCTCGACTGGCATTCCTGTTACGATTGCTCTTCTGTCGCTGTGGGTAATTGCCAAAGTCATTTATAGATTGTTCTTTCACCCCTTGGCGAAGTTTCCTGGGCCTAAATTGGCAGCCGTAACGGTGTTCTTTGAGTTCTACTATGATGGCATCAAGGGAGGCCAGTACACTTTTGAGATTGCAAACATGCACCAAAGATACGGTATGTAATTTAGCATGCGATCTTATTCTACGCCGTACGATCCTCTGGCAGCATGTATCGCAAAGCCAACTGCTCTATAAATTAACACACGTCCATTCTAAAGGGTCTGTGGTCCGCATTAGTCCTGATGAGCTTCATGTGAACGACCCTGAATTTATCAATGAATTATATGGCGGTGTGTCCACGAAAAGAGATCGCTATGAATTCGCAGCAAGACAATTTGGGTTGGGCTTCTATCCAGGTTATCGAATCGCTTCTGATTAGATCATAGGGTCCCAGAGGTAACAGATCTTGTCTTGGACAACCGGAACTCTTGACTCGATAGTTTTTGATCAATTTCCAGAGCGTTTCGGGCACAATCGGACACGATCTACACAGGCTGCGCCGCAATGCCTTGAGCAGTTTCTTTTCCAAAGCTTCTATCACGAGGCTTGAGCCTCTCATCGTACGGAATGTGGAAATTCTTTGCAATCAAATGGAGCAGTACAAAGGCTCGAATCGGCCTGTCCCGTTATCTATGGCTTTCAGCTGCCTGAGTACTGATATAGCCGCCGAGTATGCTTTCTCGACGTCATACAACTTCCTTCAGGTGCCTGGTTTCCAAACACCCTTTTATCGAGCTTTTGCATTTGCTTTTCGAGCCGCTGCATTTGTGAAACACATCCCATGGATTGTTCCTCTCATGGAGAGTCTTCCGAGGTTAGTTCCGCCTGTTCTGCACTTCTGTAGCACTGAAGTTTATGTCAATCGTACAGGTTCTCAATCTTTCGAGGCAATTCGGAAATAGCACATCTTGCACAGTGGCGGCAGGTTATTGCTAAGCACTCTTATTGTTCGGTAACATAACTCAATATCGTGGCAGGAAATGAGAAATCAGATACTTGAAGTTAAGAAACGAGTCGCCGAACAAGAGGATAATCAAAAGGGCCATATTACAATCTTTGAGGAAATATGTCGAGGGGACCTCCCTGAACAAGAAAAGTCTGTGGAGCGACTCGCGCAAGAAGGAGCACTTGTAGTGTCCGCTGGAACCGAAACAACTGCATGGGGTATGTACAGCGGCCTCGATCTTGCCAAGTGCTGATCAAACATATTTTAGTGCAATCCGTGATCGTGTATTATGTTCTTTCGGACCCTATCATTCTATCTACACTTTACGAGGAATTGGTGGCTGCTATTCCAGATTCTAGTGAACTTCCCAGCTGCTCAAAACTTGAGCGTCTACCGTATTTGATAAGTCTTTGGGCTGCTCAGCAGCGTGTTCTCGCTCCGAGGCAATCAACTAACGTATAATACAGTGCTGTGGTGTCCGAAGGTCTCCGCCTCGGATATGGCGTTTGCCAACGTCTTCAACGTGTTTCGCCCAACGAGCCCATCTACTTCAGGTCAACTTCGAAGAAAGACGATGATTTAGTGTGGACAATTCCGGCCGGAACGCCTGTTGGTATGACATGCGCATTGGTTCATCTGAATCCAGGTCTGTGACGGCCTCAGATGTTATTGACGCTACACTGACAGAGATTACCAGACATATTCCCGGAGCCCCTCAAATTCAGCCCCGAACGCTGGATTGAAAACCGCCACCTCGACCGCTACTTGCTGTCTTTTTCAAAAGGGAGCCGCCAATGCCTTGGCATGAAGTAAGAACTCCCCACTCCCTCCATCTCTGGGGCACTACATTGTGATGAAGGAGAGGTGGTTTCCTTATTCGTTCTTGGTAAGTACCTTCTGACATGAGACAACTGCACTTTAGTCTGGCCTATGCAGAGCTGCACATTGCCATCGCGGCTTTGATTCGACGGTTCGGATATCGCATGTCCCTCTTTCAAACGACGATAGACAATGTCGAGATCGCACGGGACTTTTTCGTGCCATGGCCAAGAGGGGAGAAAAGCGTACAGGTTTTGATTAACTGATACTCTATCTTCAACCGGCAGTCTATTGTGTGGTGTAAGTGGGTTAACGCTTGTGTTTTTGGCGGCTTTTTCCCTCATCAGAAACAGCGTATGAAGTCCTTTCGGATAACACGACCGTGAGACACTTTGAGGTGGGGATTGACCAATCTTTCAAAATTTCCATCTTTGTTCCGTTTAGCTAAATCAATTTGGGAATATTTCATACAATTCAATTACATTGATCGGGGTTATTCGACATTTCTGTCGTATATCACATAGGTCCAGCAAATATCGGGCAGGGTTCACAGAATATGCTCGACAACCCTACTGCTGTGATTCTATCTCCGTAAAGTAGTAAGTAGCTTGGCAGACAACATCATACCGTAGCAGGAAAAGAATCAAAGAGTTCTCTTTCCACCTTTGCCATTCCATCCATTATAGTCTCATATTTTAGCAGCTTGGACATGGTCAATGGTACAGTACAGTATGACCATCAACAGCAATACCTCGGATTGCGAGCTTAGAGCTACAGTACAGTAGCGCCGGTCACCAACCGCCTTAACCCCAGTCTACCTATGGAGTAAGGCACTTACCCACCACCTATGCAGGTCACTCTACTTTATCTTATTAAAGTACCGATCAAGTACTGACCATTGATGCAACCACCACATGGTAATGCATGTACTTGTACTCCGTAGGATAAGGTACTGCCTTCATAGCGTACTAGACTTCGTACCCTGCCCCCACACTCGCGGTTTCTTCGGAGAGCCAAGGTTAACAAGAAACATGCTACCAAAGACCCTGAGGCGTTCCGACTAACATGCACTCTTAGTACTATTGCTACAATACAGCTTACAGCTTACAGCTATTTTGTCTACCATTTAGTCTGTCGTCTAGGTACAAGATACACCCGCCTGTTTCCTATGCCTCGCTTGAAGGCCTCAGGAAATGGAACTTAATCTTCAAACCCCATGTCTGGGTGGCAACTTTGTTTCCAGCAAGGAAAACTTCTGCATCTCCGTCTTCCGTTTGCCTCGGTCGTGAACCCATTGACTCAACCCATTCGACGAGGGACTGGATACTATAGAATATGGCTGCTACAAGTAGGATCGCGGAGCTAGCTTCGACAATCCAGGTTGAGAGTGCCAATATCGAAGAGCATTTGCTCTCTCAAGGCCTGAAGGCACCCTCATGGGATCTTGACACGCCCCCGCAAATTCCACTGCTCACGTATGCCGCCCAGGCGTCGCAGAATGCAATCCTGGAAGCAATGGACGAGCTTAAAGCTCTCATCCTTGGACCGATACCATCTTTGATAAATAAGGCTACAGATGCAGTATGGTGGTTCAAGGCCTACATGGTTGGCGAATTTACTAACTCTACCATAGCACAATGGTTTGCTCGGCATCCAAGCTATATATCGGTTTAATATTGCGTCCAGTTTCCCTGTCGGTTCAGAAACAACTTTTCCCGAGATAGCAGAGCGTTGCGGGCAAAATGAAGATGACCTCCGACGATTACTTCACTTTGCCATGACGGATCGTATTTTCAAGGAGCCCCGGAAAGGCGTTGTAGCTCATACCCCTGCGTCTAAAGCCCTTAATGAGCACCCAATGTTGAGAGCGTGTCTCGGGCAATTATGCGAGGAGCTATGGCCAGCAGCCTCACGTACAATCGATGCGATGGTGAAATGGCCCGGCTCAGAGGAGCCTTCGCAAACTGGCTTCTCTTATGCGAACAACACAGATGACCCATTTTTCGTCGACCTCGGCAAAAACCCGTATCGCGCAAAGCGCTTTGCGGATTCAATAACATTGTTCCATATGAAACCGGGGTTTGAACATTCCCACATCGTGGAAAACTACGATTGGGCCGCTGTCGGCAATGGCTTGCTGATTGATGTGGGGGGCTCTCACGGCACTGTCAGCCAGGCAATAGCGGAAAGCTTCCCAAATATCCGCTGCATCGTCGAAGATCTTCCCGAGGTTATCAAGACCGCCAATGTTCCAGAGGGTTTAGCCAATCGCTTTGAATTTATTGCCCACGATTTCTTCACCGAGCAGCCTATTCGTGGCGCGGATATCTACTTGCTTCGCTGGGTGCTACATGACTGGTCTGACAAGTATGCGCTCAAAATTGTCAAGAGCCTGATACCAGCTTTGAAACACGGCGCGAAGGTGGTCGTCAACGAATTCTGCCTTCCAGAGCCAGGCGAAATGACTCCGTATCAAGAAAAGCAGGCTCGGTATGTCTGGTTCCCCTCGCGATTGTTCCGCGCGCTTACAAGATCTGTTACAGCAATCTGGATCTTGGGATGAAAGAGCTTTTGAACGCTAAAGAGAGGACTTCCGAAGACTGGAAACAGCTGTTCCATGACGCCGATCCTAGATTCAAGCTTTCTCAGATCAAGAAACCTCCTGCGTCTGAGCTTTCTATTGTTGAATTCAATTGGGAAGGGGAAGCCCCGAATACCAACGGCCATAGTTGAGTATTAGATGCTCCATCACTTGAGATGCTCTTGGGCGGATAAGAGCCAAGCAATGAAACAGATCACGAAGCACGACGAAGCGTAATGGGTTTAAGTGGACCTCGAAACGGCGTATATAAATTTTTGGAACTGACGAACAAGGGCCATCCATGCTTGATATATATCAAATATAGACTTATATCTTTGCAACGTTAAGCTATGAGTTCTGTCAACATTGGACTGTTCCTCTCCCTCGCTATCTTTCGACGATTCTTTTTCGCTTGCAAGGATTCCTACAGCTTGCGCTTCTCTGTCACTGATCGGGGTCTCGAGTTATGGACAAGCTGCTGGGTTAAGAATCCTTCCAGCGCAAAAGCTTCTTTGGAAACATGACTGGCAAGCTTCGATCCTTCTTGTGCGTAGACGTTCTTCCCCAGCATCTTGGTCCTAATTGGGACTCTTCTTGCCTTCGAGATATTCCTACGCCTTGTCTAGCAACTCACTCCGTCCTCGCATGCTTCGAGCGTTTCATCTCGAACCAGCTCCTAAAAGTCTGGTCCGGAGTCGCCTAGCTAAAGATTCATGACCTCAAGCACATTCGCCCTTGCTCACTCAGGTCACCCAAGTGTCTCCACCGCGATGTTTTTTTAGGCGTTATTCGTGGGGCTATTGTTCTGCCAATGGCAATCTCGATCTTGTAACCAAAATGCATATAACGTGACCACCTGACCAGCCGTAGATTTAGCGAGAGAGCCTCTCGCTAAGAACAACCGTGACCTCGACTGATTTGTTTGCGCTCCGAGCGGGAAGATCTGTTGTTCCTGACAGCGGCCTCGTGGCCTCCACCATGGTTGGCACGATTAAGCCATCCCAGACGCTGTCAGCAATGGCAAGCGCCTTAGGCACTTCGCGAACACAAAATCGCCTTTGCAGATGTAACCCCCAATGTCCCGTTGTCTGCTGTACTTCCGCATCCTCTTATGTCACGTCTCTTATGATGTTGCTCGTCCAATGTTTAAACCCGTTGATCTTTATTAAGAGTTATTTTTGGGGGCTAGCGTTCACTCCCTCGGCAAATTACTGTACAGTCTTTCTCGTTCCTTGGGGATGACCATCATGGGGCTGTCAATCATGTCGATGTCATCCCAAAACCTGTTCTGGCTTCACTGCACAGGTACCGTCAGCAAGCTTTTCAAAGCTCGAATCCCTTCAAGCCATCCACTACTTATCATACTAGGACACGGGAAATGCCCTAACAACGAGAATCAATACCTGAATCAATCAATCTGGGCCTTTTTGGCGCGATGATAATCCACTATCCGCCCCATTTCGGGGATCAGCCACTTTATGTCGGCTCCTCGCCTATGTTAGTGTGGATTCTTACACAAGTGACCGCTCAAGGGAAGAGAGCAGCCAGATAGCACGTACATACTATAGACTCTATAGTAGTCCCTCCGTGGCTGGCTCGGCTAGGCGGCCTCCCCTTATATATACCTTGCAATCCCCACGTGGACATGTTACACAGCAGCCATGTTTTCATCAACCTTTCTGTTCTTGCCTGCGCTGCTCCCTCTGGTGCTCGGCATTGCGCTGCCACAGAGTGCTCCAGCAGCTGCAGCAGCTCCTGCTGCCTGTGATCAGTCATGCAAAATTGACAAGCAACTTGGCAAGCAGCTGTCGCCTGCTGCATCCATTGTACATACATCGGTAAACGACCCGCGGTGGAGTGACCTTGACGCGCCCAACCCAAGTACGGTGGTCAATGTCGCTACAGAACAAGATGTCGCGGTCACTGTATGCCTTCTCCGTATCCCATTTACAGTGCCCCTTGATTGCTAAGTCTACAAAGGTACAATATTGTGCCAAGAACAACATCAAGTTCCTCGCTCAGAACGGTGGACACTCCTGGGTGATTACCTTCAACATTGGCCCTGGAGACTTGGTCATAAATCTGCGACTCCTCAGCCAGGTCACCTTCAATGGCGACAAATCTCAGGTCACCTACGGAGGCGGAGCTCTTATTTCCGACATTGTTACCGCAGCCTACGCAAATGGCGTTCAAGTCCCCACAGGTAATTGCAATTGCGTTGGTACTCTCGGGGCAATCCTAGGCGGTGGATTCGGGCGTCTTATGGGTCTTTACGGCATGGGTGTTGACAATCTGCTCTCTGTCAATCTCGTTACCGCAGATGGCCGGCTTCAGAAAGTGGACGCAAGCAACGCCGATCTGTGGTGGGCTCTTCGGGGCGCGGGCCCCAACTTTGGCATCGTCACTTCGGCCACCATGAACTCATACCCGGTCCCTGCTGCGACAAACGGCGCCTACACCGGTAGTCTTGTCTTCACCAACGACAAGATTGAGGCTCTCGTTGTAGCCCTCAACAATCTTGTACTCGAACCTCCCATGGCGATATTCCTGTATTTTGCCAACCAAGGCCAACCTGCTGTGGTCGCCATCCCCTTCTACGCCGGAGGGACCGTTGATCAGTACAAGTCCGCCTTTGCGTCCATTTACGCCGTTGGGCCGATTGTAGACACAAGCTCGTTTGTTGCCTACAACCACCTAAACGACGGCAGCGACTCCTTCTGCGTCAAGGGGATGCGCAAACCTTCCTACGGAGCAGGACTGAACCAAATGGACCCCAAAGCCTGGCGTGCCGTGTTCAACGAGTACGTCAAGTTCTTGCAAAACCCGGGCACTCAGATGTCTGCCGTCTTGATGGAATACTACTCCTTGCAAAAGGCCCAGACATTGCCGGACTCTTCTTCGTCTTACCCGTTCCGGCACACCGTCAAATTCAATGCGTTGGTCATCCCGTGGTACTCTGACCCAGCTCTCGATCCAGTCGCAGAGCAGTTCGCTTCTACGGTCCGCGATTTGTGGAGATCCACAGACAATGTGGCTGTAAACAGCACGTACGTTTCGGAACTATTTTTTTATCGTCTATTTCCGCCAGATTTCTCGCTTCTGCGATCCAAGATATCAAGTCCACTAACGCTACTTACAGCTACATCAATTTCGCCTTTGGCGACGAACCGCTCGAAACGGTATACGGCACGAACGTCGCCCGACTGCAAAAAGTCAAGGCGCAATACGATCCTGCAGGACAATTCAACCAGTTCTTCCCTCTTTCCAAAGGTAAATAGAAAACGGGGACGATCCGGCCGGTGGGCGGGCTTTCACTTCTTTGACTAGCCGCATTGTAACTTATTCTTGTACTTATTGTCCCAGGCTGCCCATCGAAGAAACACGGCAACGGCAATGATGGCAAGTGTGGAAAACGGGATATAGACGGGGAACATGACCATGACCATGACCATGACCATGACCATGACAACTAGGGAATAGTAAACACAGACGGGAATATCCCAGCCAACTTCAAATCTCTAGAGCATATTGTGAAAGGGTGTTCAGCATCATTGCCTCTCTCCCAGCTGCCGATTCCACCCACCCATTGAACCAGCTTGATGCGCCAGTGACAGCGGCGCATAATGTCCAGTCTACCGTATCCCAAGCACATCTCGTTGGAAGCACACCCCATATTGGGGAAACCCCAACAGCGCCCCCTCGCGTGCGCCGCTCCCGATCCAACTACTGTACATACTCCAAGGCAACGCAGTCATCTGCCCGAACGCATGCAGCGTCCGATGGAAGCGAAAACAACTGGATGGATACCTAAGGTACCCAGGCCCAACCGGCCAGCCCCGGTTTTTGCATACGGCCCAGTTACCACCGTGAGGGGTTGGTACGATGTATGTATGTACTAACAAGCCAGTTGGTAACGTATCGATTTCAAGGTGTTGGATACGACTAGAGCAGGATTGGGCTGACTAGGTACTGTTGGGTTGGTTGGCGTTGTGTGCGTGTACGGCACGGCACGAATCATCATTTGACATTTGACATGTGAGTGACACTCGCATCGGGAACGACGGCACAGGGAGGGGAGTGGGGGGGGCAGCGCCTGAGATTGGTGTAGCCATGGATCTTGTTTAGTTAGTTAGTGAGAATTGACTACCTAAGGAGGCTAAGGTACAGTAGAGTACAGTATCTCCCGATATACAATACCTAGTGCCACTACAGTATTAGTGCAGGTCGCTAAACCCCTGCATAGCGCTCGGGGCTTGCTTTCTGTTTAGGGCTAGACTGAGTGCAGGGTCTGCGGATGACCATTGGCTGACTTGAACCTGGTCTATCGTCGATAAGGTATCTTTTGAGAGCAAGTCACATATCGTACAAGGACATTGTTCCCACTATGTACCAGGGTCGTCCGTCGACCGTGTCCTCCGGCTCCTTCTGCTTCCGTGCTTCTCAGATGGGGGGGTGGTACTGTAAGGAAGCTACATTCACCGCCTTTTCGTCTGTTCATCGATACAGCTTACCGTCGCAGATCCCCCGGAAACAACCAACAACCAACCCCCCCCCCATAACATGTGCCAACATTGACAGAGGTCTCGGTCTCGCCATAGTAAGGTAGTAAGTAGTAGAAGCCCTCGCGTCATTCTCCCCCCCACCACACACATCTTTCATCGCCAGCCGCACCTCTCCAAAGCCCACCAAGCCCATCTCAAACCTACAACTCCAACATCCACATCAACCGCCCTGTCACCCCCTCCAGCTCGATGTAACCTTTCCCTCCTCCATCTCAGCCGCAGCCGCCCATATCGAAGCCCAGCATGGCAAGCTCGAAGTCCTCATTAACAACGCCGGATGCCCCCCCCCGTTCCCCGCTTCCCCTCCCTAGAATCCTCCCTCGCCCTCGCCTTCACCACCGGGCCCCGCCCTCGTCACCGAGGCCTTCCTGCCCTTCCTCCACACATCCCATATCCCGCGCCTCATCTTCATCGCCAGTGTCTTGGGGACCCTGACCACACACGCGGATCCGAATGATCCGTTCAATTGTATTCCGGGTCCGCGTATAGCGCCAGCAAGGCGGCGCTGAATATGTAGATGTTGGGGTATGTAAGAACTTTGGAAGGGGAGGACGGGGTCAAGGTGCATGGCATCTACCCCGGCTTTCTAGCACCGGAGTTGATTGGGGAACCCCGCCGTTATGAGGAAGATTGGGCGCGCAGGAGCCGGGGATTGGGGCGGAGCTTGTGCTGAGTGTGTTGGGGGGAAAGAAGGGGAGGGATGTGTGGAAGGTGGTTGTTTTGAGGGGATGTGAGGGCTTGGTGCGTAGGGAGATGGGTCGATTCGTAGCAGGGAGGGGGCATTGGCGCTGTTGAAAAACGGTGAGCGTCGAAAGAGGGTAGCTTTGGATGCTGGAAACAAAGGGTCAGGTAAGTCTATTGATGTTGTGGCAGGTCACTCATCTAGCGCATCGTCGAGCATGCGGGATAGATCGTTTCTACGTTGATTCTTATCATCCTCTATCGCTCATAGCTTTTCTTGTGCTTTAGAAACATGGGCTAATGAAAGAGAATCTACGAGTTGGAAACCCTCTTTGCTACAAGTCTCACCTATCATCATCCCCAAATTCATCTCCCCTGAGCCCTTCCCCCCCAAAACTAAACCCCTTCCTTTCACTCCATCCCACTCCATCCCATCCCACCCATTCCCATCCTTATCCCCCCCCCCCTTATCCTCAACCCACCCCCTCCCCACATCTCACATCACTATCACCCACCCACCCACCCCCAACCCCCCCTTAAGTCAAATCAAACACCAGCAAAACCAGCAAGGGCCAAGACCGGTTTAAACGGGAGGGAAGAAACGGGGGTTTGGGGGAAAAGGGAAAAGGGGAAAAGAGCTAGAGTACATATGCTTTGACGAGAACGGGGCCGAAGAAGCGGGAACTGGAGACGGCTGAGGGAGGTGCGAGAGAGAGATAGAGAGAGAGAGGGAGAGGGAGAGAGAAAAGGAGCGGAAAGGAGCGGATGGGGAAAAGCTGGGAGTGTTAGGTAGGGGTGGGAGGAAGCGCAGGGCGGAGGTGGTATAGACTCGGGCTTTGAGGGGCGACTAGGAAAACAAAGGTCAATCGAGAGAAATCTGAATCTTTCACTCCTGGCCTCGCACACCTCCCAACACCAACCCCAACCCATCTCCAGCCACCCCCACACAACCACAACCTCCCTCCCCTCCCCTCCCCTCCCCTCCCCTCCCCTCCCCTCCTCACCCTCCCTCTTCCTAAACCCATCTTCGACGCAAACCCTTACCACCCTCGCCGCACTCTGCGCTGGTGGTGCCTAAGCGGGAAGAGAAAGCGGAGATGGTGAGGATACGGGGGGGTGAGGGGGAGGGTGGGTGTGGGGTGAGTGGGTTATGAAGGCGGTGGTGGTGGCGGTGGTGGTGGGGTGGGCTTGAATGAGATGTAGATAGGGGTTTAGGGGGAGTGTGTTTGTAGGAAGGAATAGGAAGGGTGAGGGGGGGATGGAAGTGGCGAATCCGGGGGGGGAGTCTTATCAGAGTCGGTCGAGCAAGGGAAAGGTTGAGCTTGATGGTTTGGGAGGGATAGAGACGAATTATTCATCCGCGGGGGAAGGGGGAGATGATTGGTCCGCGGGGACGATTTGGGATTGAGGGGAAGAGGAGAAGGAAGGAAGGGTTAGGGGGGATGGTGCATGTTGTCGAAGAGTTACGTATTCTGCATCACCTCATTCTTTGTCCTCGCCATCACCGCTGATGTCGCTGCCTTTCCCCATTCTTCCCCCGACCCCCCAAAAACCGCGCAGCCTTCTCCACCCCCTTCTCTTCCACCACCGCGCCTACACTCGTCGGAAATACCAACCCCGTTCTCGGTTCGGAAATTATGACCATCGAGGTGCTTGTTGACGTGTTAACGGTTTTTATTTTGAGGTAGGTGATGTAAAGGGAGCAGCGGGGGGGGGGGGGGGGGGGGGGGGGGGGGGGGGGAGGGGGGGGGGGGGGGGAAAAGCGAAATTGTTGGGA
>JAABVA010002251.1_pt1 | contig 19436 bp, 18 predicted proteins | sample 5560331 | NCBI WGS metagenome assembly JAABVA01 (sample SAMN12812661, study PRJNA571458) | rock metagenome | isolation source: Antarctica rocks | place: Antarctica: Victoria Land, Mt New Zealand sud | collected 2016-01-07 | reverse complement strand
CCACCTGTCTGGCGCCTATCGGATGCCCTCCCTGGCCGCCCTCATCACCCAACGCGCGGCTGAGGCCCACTCCGGCTCCGCCGTGGCCCTCGCCGCCGCGTAACCCCCGACTTTTCAGTAAGATACGCTAAACGCTCAGAACTACACAACATTACAAACAAAAAATCTCTATGCCTTCGTTTTCGAGCGGTCGGTCGCGCTAGCAAAGACTAACGCGCCTGTAGGTCTAATCGTTCAATTAACAATCTTATCGTCCGAACGTTTGCCATCGCTGCAAGACTTGTTGACTGCTCGCGGAAGTGTATACGCGCTGCCGTTCCCGCGACGACCAGAGTCGATATTCGATGGGGTTGAAATGCCCGTCGCTATCGTGATGTCATCACCTCAATCGAAAGGATATACAACTTCTTGTGTGGGTCGGCTCTATACCTTGGAACGCAGCGTAGCCCTAGTACTACAGCGACACTTGGGGGTCGTTCTATGCGCACTTGACCTCAACCTCAACGTCCGCACCGTCGAGGGTTTGCAGGATGCGCGCCCACAGGCCAGCCTTGCGCCAGCGATAATAGCGGCTGTACACATCTTGCCAGGGGCCGAAACGGTCGGGCAAAGCGCGCCAGGAGCAGCCGGTCCGCTCGACCCACACCATCGCGGCAACCATCCGTCGCAGATCGCGGGCGGGGTAGCCCGGCGGCGGCTTCTGCCGGGGCAGCAGCGGCCTGATCTGCCGCCACTGGCCCTCGGTCAGGTCTGCGGGCACCCCGGCGCTGCTGTTGTCCATCCTCGGCACGGGGAGCGGGACGGGCGCGGGCAGGGGGGGCGCGTCGGCCTGCTGCCGCCGTGCACGGCGTGCGACAGGGCAGCGCCGGGCGGTGGCCTGATGGCGCCGCCGCCAACGCGACCACGCCAGCCGGAAGCCAAACTGCGCGGGCGGCTCGTCCAGGGCCAGGAGGAGGCGCTGCACCTCCGGGACCGTCAGGGGGATCAGATCGCGCTGTGGACCTGAACAAGACCCCCTTTTTTACCCCCGTCGTGGTCGGCGGCGGGGGGCGGGGCGGCGTGGGCGCGGGTCACTTCTAGGTAGGCATGGGCCAGCAGGGCCAGCGTGATGTGGCGATACCAGGCCACCCAGCGCCGCACCTCGTACTGATCCAGGCCCACCGTCCCTTTGGCTCGCGCGAAGCTCTCCTCGATGATCCACCGCGTTCCGACCACCCGCACCAACTCCACGAGCGGCGTTCCCGCAGGTCCGTAGGCGCGGAAATAGGCAATCTCGCCCGCGTCGCTTACGCTGCGGCGCGCCAGGACCCACTGCGCCATCCCCGCCCCGCTCACATAGGGCAGCGGCAGACAGGCCCAATCGTACCAGCGCGGCCCCTGGCTCCCGTCGCCCGCCGACAATCGCTGCCAGGACCCCGCCGCTACCGCCGCCATCAGGACCTCGACCCGCTGCGCTGGCCCCTCCCCCTCCCGCCGCACGGTGTGGCTACAGGAGACCGCCAGCACGTAGGGGCGACGCTGCTCTTCCAGCCACCCGCGCAAGCGCCCGTCATCCCCGTAGACCGTGTCGCCCGTCACCCACGCGGCCGGCACGTCCGTGGCGAAGGCCCGCGCGAGCATGGCGCGGGCGAGCTGCCCTTTGGTCGCGAAGGTGACCGCCGACGGGATGCCTGCCTCCACCCGGCGCGCCCCATCCGCGGCCCACTCCTCAGGCAGATACAGCGCGCGATCCAGGAATGCGCGCCCATGGACGGTGGCATAGGCCAGGAAGACCCCGACTTGACAGTTCTCGATCCGCCCCGCCGTCCCGCTGTACTGCCGCTTGACCCCCACCGACTTGGCCCCTTTCTTTAGGAACCCCGTTTCGTCGATCACCAGCACGCCGTCCGGGTCGCCCAGGTGCTCCACCACGTAGGCGCGCAGGTCATCGCGCACAGCGTCGGCGTCCCAATCGGCTGCGTTGAGCAAGCGCTGCATACCCTGGGGGCCTGCCTCGCCCAGGGCTTCGGCCAACTGCCAGCCGTTTTTGCGCTCCACGCGCCCCACCAGACCGGCCAGGTAGCGCCCGACCCGTGTCCGCACCTCGGCCCGTGTGAAGCGCCCCGCGATGCGCCCATGCAGCGCGTCCAACCCGTCGCGCCAGCCTGCGATCTCCTCCCGTTGTGTCTGTTCGTCTATCTGTTCCAGTCGCGCCATGATGCCCCTTCCCTCTATTAAAGAAGGATAGCACCTCTGGCCACTAAGTGTCGCTGTAGTACTAGACACCGTTACGCTAACGCACCATGACATTCGTGTCGACAACTACCGGATTGCGAAGATAGGGTATTCCCTCGAACGTGATATTTGTCACAAAGTGTTAGCAAACAAAGAGTTGCTTGGTGTCCTGGTGAGACGCAAGTCTCGATCTCCCCTTTACTATCAAGAGGCTTGCAGATATTGGGTGAAAGCGATTCGTGGGTACCCGTTCTTTAGGAGAAATGGGGTGGATGTGGCGCCACCGCACGGACGCACATTATTTTTCGAGAGCAAAGATGCAGTAGCTTTCGCTGCTTGCCTTGCAAATTCCTCTTTGTTCTACTGGTGTTATAGTGTGTTTTCGGATTGTGAACACATAAATGACGGGCTTATCCGGGGTTTTCACATTCCTCCAAATTGGAGGGAAACGAACTGGCTTGAGTTGTCGGATCTTTTAGCAAGAGACCTCACTCAGCACGCAAAGAGAAAGATAATCTCGACCAGCCAAGGACATACAATTGAATACGACGAGATCAAAGCCTTATACTCCAAGCCTATCATCAACGAAATCGACCGGGTGCTAGCGCGGCACTACGGCTTCACGGACGAGGAGTTGGACTTCATCATCAACTACGACATCAAGTACCGCATGGGGCAGGGTGCTGAGGCGGAGGAGGGCGAGTGACCCGCGACGAGGTGCTGCAGGTGATCGCCGATGTCCAGCAGCATAAGAGCGAGACGGGCGACGTGGAGGTGAAAACCGCGCGGGGCGGCACACCCAAACGCTCGTATGAGGCCCTATCCGCTTTCGCCAATCACCCCGGCGGGGGTGTCATGCTGTTCGGGCTCGACGAGGAGAAGGACTTCGAGGTCGTCGGCGTGGGCGATGCGCACCGGCTACAGGAAGACATCAGCAGCTTGGCCGCAGACAGCCTGGAGCCGGCCCTTCGTCCGGCGTTCGCGGTCGAGCTTATCGAGGGCAAAACGGTCGTCGCGGTCGCGATCCCGGAGGTTCCGCCAGAGCAAAAACCTTGCTACTACAAGACCGCGGGGTTACAGGGTGGCTCGTACATCCGCGTTGGTAACAGCAACCGCCGCATGACGGACTACGAAATCTTCGGGTACGTCAGCTCCCGCAAGCAATCGAAGTTCGATGAGGAGATCGTCGAAGGCGCGACCATGGACGATCTGGACCGCAGCAAGATGGATAGCTATGTGAAACGGCTACGCCGCCTGCGTCCGCGCGCCCCGTACATCGACAGGCAACTGGAACAAGTCCTGAAGCAGAGGCGCATCGTCCGCGAGGTCGACAGCGTCTTGCGCCCTACTTTGGCCGGCCTGCTCGTGTTCGGCGCGTACCCGCAGGAATACGAGCCACAATTGGTCATAACGTTCTTGCAGTTCTATGGCACGACGGAAACCGAGAAGACGCCGCGCGGCGAGAGATTCCTGGACAATCGCAAGTTCGAGGGTACTATTCCGGAGATGGTCGAAGAAGTCGTCGACTACGCGTTGGCGAGTATGCGCAAGAGCAGCTTATCGAGGGGCTCCTGCGGCGGGATATCCCCGAGTATCCGATCGAGGCTGTGCGCGAGGCCGTCGTGAACGCGGTGGCTCACCGTGACTACAGCCAGTACGTGCGCGGCTCCTATGTCCAGATTCGCCTATTTGCAGATCGCTTGGAGGTTCAGAGTCCGGGTGGATTGTATGGCAATGTGACGGAGGAAACGCTCGAAGACGAGCAGTCTACACGTAACAGGGTGCTGATGCAATTGATGGAAGATTTGCGCCTTGTCGAGAACCGGGGTAGTGGCATCCGTACGATGATCGAGGCGATGCGCGCCGCTAGTTTAGGGCCACCGCGTTTCCAGGATCGCAGGATATCGTTCTGGGTTACGTTCCACAATCATACCCTGATGAGCCCTACCGCGGTGACCTGGCTCAATCAGTTCTCCTCCCAGCCGTTGCACGACCGTCAAAGACTGGCCCTCATCTATCTGCGATCCAACGACCAGATGACCAATAGAGATTACCAGCGCCTCAATCGAGTAGATTCCATCGCCGCTTATCGCGAACTGCGTGGATTGGTGCAGACGGGATTGGTTGAGTCGCACGGTGTGGGTGGAGGAACCTACTATACATTGAGCGTGCCGGCCACGGTAGAAACGATCCAGCTACCGCAAACTGATGTTGAGAAGATAATGGCCTTTGTAAGAGAGCATAGATCTATTAGCAATACGGAGTGCCGCACGCTGTTGGACGTGAATGCCGCGAGAGCTCTTTATTTGCTGACGCGCCTGCGCCAGAGTGGGCAGCTACGTGCAGTGGGCAAACACAGAGCAACGCGCTACGTCCTGCCCTGAGCGTTTACCCACAGCTTTTCACAGACTTATCCACGATTACACAGGATTTACGCATACTTTTCGCAGAACTCGCGATAGGACGACGTAATGGGCAATGACGAGCGCGTCGAAATCGCCTGTATCACCAAGGGCGACGCGGACTATCCGCCCGCGCTGACGCGCTGCCTCGGCGATCAGGCCCCCACCATGCTGACCGCTATCGGCAATCGTGATCTGCTCGCGCGGCAGGTCCAGGCCTTGTTCTGCTCGGTCAAATGCCCCGGCACGGTGATCCTGCGAACCTATGACCTCGCGCTCTCCCTACGTAACGCTGGTGCCACGGTCATCGGCGGCTTCCAATCGCCGATGGAGCGCGAGTTCCTCACCCTGCTGTTGCGCGGGTCAGGTCCGGTCATCGTGTGCCCGGCGCGCGATATTGGTGGGATGCGCATCCCGCGCGAGTGGCGCGCCCCACTGAGCGAAGGACGTTTGCTGGTGTTGTCCTCTTTCGGTGAGGGCCAGCGCCGCGCCACTGACGCTCAGGCAACGGCGCGCAACTTTGTCGTCGCGGCGCTGGCCGACGAGGTTTTGATTCCCTACGCCGAGGGTCGGCTTTAACATAATATTCTGCCCCGTGAGGAGGTGTTCAGCGTGTCGAACAGGCTCAGCGACGCAATTTACATGACCAAAAGGGTTGTCGCGCGGCATCCCAACGTCGATTTGGCCGCTCCATACCCCCGTAAGCTTGCCTTCGACGGAGGCGAACACATGGTTATCGTCAAGCTGGGCGTGCAAACGGGACGCCACGTAGCGTTGGACAGGCTATATATTATGTTAAAGCCGACCCTCCTACGCCGCGCCTGGTGGCAAGACGGAGGCATTGGCGCGGACGGCGCTGGCCTGGGGCAAGGGCCTCCTGACCGTGCGGAGCGATGACAACGCGAACCTCATGGCGCTGGGGGCCGCAATCGTCGACGAGGTCGACGGGCTGACCCGCGTGTAGCCAGCGGTGTGCGCAAACTTTATATACTCTACACAGGTGATGACTCATGCCAGCGCGTCGTTGACGGGCGCGGCACAACGCGGGGAGAGTATGTCTTTCACTGATCCCGCCCAGTATCGCCCGCTGCAGGACGGGCTGCGCGCGGCCGGGCGCTATCTCGACGAGAACGCGCTGCGCCTGATCGGCCTGCTGGTCGTCGAGGAGGGCGTCGTGGTCACATTGGCCCCGGTGGACATCCACAAGTCGGGCACGGCGGTGATACTTGCGCGCGAGGATCTGTACAACCTGGCGCTGCAGGCCCGCACCGCGCGCGGCGAAGGCAACGCGCCGCGCAGCGCCGACGGCCTGTTCCCCACGGCCTACGAGGATTTTCTGCGCGCCCTCGGCGCCGCCGCCGCGCAGGACGCCTGGACAAGGTTACGGCTGGTGCGCCTGGGCGACATCGCCGTCGTGCGCTACGGGACCCGCGCGGGGCGCAAGGAGATCGTGCTCGCGGCCCAGGACGTCGAGAACATCCTCAACCATGCCTTCGGCCAGCGGCGGCGATAGGCGACGGGCGACGGGCGACGGGCGAAAGTACAGGAAGTTATGATCGAGAGTTTCAAGACGGGCCCGCTGGACAATAACGTGTATGCGCTCGTCGACGAAGAAACGGGGCGCTGCGCGGTGGTCGACCCGGGGATCGACAGCGGGCACATCCTCGCGGCGTTGCGCGCCCGCGGCCTGACCGTCGCCGAGGTCGTCAACACGCACGGCCACTTCGACCACGTGGTAGGGAACAAGCTGTTCATGGGCGACGGGAGCGGCGACGGGAGCGGCGACGGGAGCGGCGGCGCCGGTGGCAGCGGCGGGGGCGGCGGGGGCGACGGTGAGATCCCGTTGTACCGTCACCCGCTCGACGAGGAGATGGCTCTCGCCGCGGACAGGTCGGCGTCGCGCTTCGGGCTGGTCTGCGACGCCTCGCCGCCGGCCACGCGCACGCTCGACGAGGGCGACACCTACGCGTTCGGCCCGCATCGCTTCGAGATTTTGCACGTGCCGGGGCACAGCCCCGGCTCGGTCGTACTCGTGGGCGACGGCCTGATCATCGCGGGAGACGTGCTCTTCCGCGGCTCGGTCGGGCGCACCGACCTGCCGGGCGGCTCGATGCCGCAACTCCTCCAGGGCATCCGCGGCAAGCTGATGCCGCTCCCCAACGACACGCGCGTGCTGCCCGGCCACGGTCCCGAGACCACCATCGGCCGTGAGCGCCGGGCCAATCCGTTTATCTAATGCCTGCGATGCAGTCGCAGGCTTAGTGGTTTAGCGTTTGCATCCGCCCTTGCAGGCGCGCCAGCAACTCCTCGTTCTCGGACAGGCGCTCGCGCTCCTTGGTCACGACGGCCTCGGGCGCCTTGTTCGTGAAGCTCCTGTTGCCCAGGCGGCCCTGCAGCCCGGCGATGCTCTTCTCGACGCGCGCGATCTCCCCGGCGGTGCGCTCACGCTCGGCAGCCATATCGATGACGCCCTCGAGCGGCAGGTAGACTTCCAGCGCGGGGAAGGCCAGGTGCAGCGACTGCGCGGGGACCTCCCCCCTCTCCCTCCTCACGGTCAGGGCGTCCAGGCCGGCCAGCGCCTCGATCGCGGCGCGCTGCCCTTCCAGCAACGCGCCGTGCGCGGGCGTCACCACGATGGCGGACAGCTTGCGGCGCGGCTCGATGCCCAGCTCGGCGCGGACGGTCCTGATGCCCCCGACGAGGCCGATGACCATGGCGAAGTCATGCTCGGCCGCCTCGTCGCGCGCGCCGATCTCGGGCCACGGCGCGACGATGAGGGCCTCGCCATGACCTGGGATCTGTTGGTAGATCTCCTCGGTGATGAACGGCATGTAGGGATGCAGCAGGCGCAGCGCCCCGTCGAGCACGTCCACCAGCGTGTGTAGGGTGGCGGCGCGCGCCGCCTCGTCGCCGCTCTCGCTGGCCCGGCGCAGCTGGATCTTAGCCGTCTCCAGATACCAGTCGCAGTACTGGCTCCAGAAGAAGTCGTAGATCTGGCGGCCGGCCTCTCCGAACTGGTAGTCCTCGATCAGCGCCGTCACGTCGGCGGTCAACCGGCTCAGGGATGAGGTAATCCAGCGGTCGGCGAGAGAGATGCCCTCACCGCCCTCACCCCCGTCCAACACGGCCTGCGATTGGGGTTCGAGCTGGCTCAGGACGTAGCGCGCGGCGTTCCAGAGTTTGGTGGTAAAGTTGCGGTTGCCCTCGACGCGGCTCTTGACGAATTTCATGTTGTTGCCAGGGGTCGAACTGGTGGCAAGGGTGAAGCGCAGGGCGTCGGCGCCGTACGTGTCGGCCACGTCGAGCGGGTCGATGCCGTTGCCCTTGCTCTTGCTCATCTTCTCGCCCTTCTCGTCGAGCACGAGGCCGTGCAGGTAGACTGTGCGGAAGGGCACGTCGCCGGTAAAGTGCAGCCCGGCCATCATCATGCGCGCGACCCAGAAGAATAGGATGTCGTAGCCCGTCTCCAGCACCGAGGTGGGGTAGAAGGCGCGCAGGTCGTCGGTTTCTTCCGGCCAGCCGAGCGTGCTGAAGGGCCAGAGCTGCGACGAGAACCAGGTGTCGAGCACGTCGGGGTCCTGCCGTAGCTCGGCGCTGCCGCAGGTCGCGCAGACCGCGGGGTCGGTGCGACTCACGGTGATGTGGCCGTCGGGGCAATACCACGCGGGGATGCGGTGGCCCCACCACAGCTGGCGCGAGATGCACCAGTCGTGAATGTTCTCCAGCCAGTCGAAATATGTTTTTGTGAAGCGATCCGGCACGATTTTTGTCCGCCCGTCGCGCACCGCCGCGATGGCCGGCGCGGCCAGCGGCGGCATGGTGACGAACCACTGCTTGGAGATGAGCGGCTCGATGACCGTGCCGCAGCGCTCGCACGCGCCGATGGGGATGGTGTAGTCCTCGGCGCCGGTCAGCGCGCCGCTCGCCTCCAAGTCGGAGAGCAGCCGCTCGCGGGCCTCGTAGCGGTCGAGCCCGGCGTAGCGCTCTCCCGCCTCGGCGGTCATGCGCGCGTCGAAGCCGATTACCTGGATGGGCGCCAGGCCGTGGCGGACCGCGATCTCGAAGTCGGTGGGGTCGTGGGCGGGTGTCACCTTGACGGCCCCGGTGCCGAACTCCATCTCCACGGCTTCGTCGGCCACGACGGGGATGCGGCGGCCCACCGCGGGCAACACGAGGTCGCGGCCCACCAGGTCGCGGTAGCGCGGGTCGTCGGGGTGCACGGCCACACCGGTGTCGCCCAGCACTGTTTCGGGGCGCGTGGTGGCCACGGTGATCGCGTCCGAGCCGTCGGCGAGGGGGTACGAAACGTGGTAGAGCTTGCCGGCGCGATCCTCGTGCTCGACCTCGAGGTCGGAGATGGCGCTGCCGCAGCGCGGGCACCAGTTGATGATGCGGTCGTCGCGGTAGATCAGGCCTTCCTCGTGCAGGCGCACGAAGACCTCGCGCACAGCTTTCGAAAGCCCATCGTCGAGGGTGAATCGCTCGCGGTCCCAGTCGCAGGAAACGCCGAGGCGGCGATGCTGCTCGCCGATGCGGCTGCCGTAGCGCCGCTTCCACTCCCAGGCGCGCTCCACGAAGCGCTCGCGACCGAGGGCGTGACGGTCGGTCCCCTCGTCGCGCAACTCGCGCTCGACCACGATCTGCGTGGCGATGCCCGCGTGGTCGCTGCCGGGCGTCCACAAAGTGGGGTCACCGGTCATGCGGTGGTAGCGGATTATGATGTCTTCCATCGTCGCGGTGAGGGCGTGGCCGAGGTGCAGCGAGCCCGTCACGTTGGGCGGGGGCATCGCGATCGCGAAGGGCGGGCGCGTGTTCGGTGCGCCGTCGGCGCTGGTCAGGCGGGGTTTGAAGAAGCCGTGCTCTTCCCACCAGCGGTAGACGCGCGGCTCGACCTCTTGCGGGTTGTATGTCTTGTCCATATCAGACCTCCAGCGTTGGCAATCAGTGGTCAGCAATCAGTGGTCAGCCGTCAACTATCAGCTTTTGTCGGTGACGAACCCCTCATCCCCGCCGGCGCCGGGAGCGGCGGCGTGAAAAGCCGATGGCTGCTAGCTGACCACCGACAGCTAAAAAAGGGCCTCCGCCTGTCCATGAGGACGAGCGGAGGCCCGTGGTACCACCTCTATTCGGCTACAGGCGAGCGACAGATAGACGCGAACGCGTAGCCCTCATAGCGCGCTGTAGTGGGCGCACCCACGGGGGAATCCCCCGGCGACTCGCGGGTGACCTTCGGGCGCACGGGCGCGAAGGGGTTGCAGCCGATGCCCCCTCGTCTCTAGCCGGCCAGCGGCACCCTACTCTTCCCGGTCACGGTCGATCTAATCGAACAACCTACGATGGTGTATCATCTAGTATAGCAGTTTACTGTAGCTGTGGAGGTGACGGGGTAAGAGTATGAATTCTGACTGCCTCTTCTGCCGGCTGATTCGGGGGGATCTGCCCAGTCATCGGGTGTATGAGAACCCGGATTTCGTCGTTTTGCTCACCATCCACCCCGTCAATCCGGGACATGCTATGGTCGTCCCCAAAGAGCACATCGGAAGCTTCTACGACGTCGAGGACGCGCTGTACACGTCGATGATGTTCCTGGTTAAGCGGATGGCGCTCGCGATCAAAGACATTTTCGAGCCGTTGCAAGTCGTGATGGAGACATCGGGCGTAGGCAACCGTCTCGTCCATGTGCACGTGCTGCCGGTGTACGGCCTGTACGATCTCGTGCCACGCGAGGTCGTCGAGGAGCAAGAGGCTCACGCCCTGCCGGCCGATGAACTGGTGATGATCGCCGGCGACCTCGCCGCCTATCTCGCCTCTCATCCATAGCGATCGGAGATCTCGCCCCCGCCCATTCTCGTCCTCGCCCCCCCGCCCATAGCTGACTAGTCTCCCGGACCTAGCCGCGGGCCCGACAGTGGGGCGCGCCTCTGGGGAGCTCGGGGAGACGCCTCCTCCCGGACCCCCGCCATACGTGGCTAGACCACACTAACCGTTAAGACCACGCGCCGTTGAGACCACGTGGCGATCACCCACCCTCGTCGCATCCCCATGAAAGAAGTTTCCCCGAGGGGGGGCGGAAGAAGCGCAATTATCCCTTGACTTTTACCGCTCGGGGCCGTACCCTGCCCATCGTGGTCTACGGACAATTTCGCACGCTGATCAACCTGCTGCTGGTGCTGGCCCTGGGAGCGATCTTTATCTGGGGTAGCTTCCGCCTGTTCGGCGCGGTCGCCGGCGGCGCTGCGGCGGCGCCGGTGATCGCGACCTCGACGCCGGTTGTGGAGCGCCCGACTCCGCCGTCCGCCCCGACCCCGACGAAGCGCGCGAGCGGTAGCCAGGGCGCCGCGTCCGGCGCGAAAGCCTCACCCACGCCGCACCCCACACAGCGCCCGACCCCGAGCGCGCCGCCCAAAGTATATGTGGCTCTTTCAGCGACCGATCCCAGGGGCGCGACGAGCTTCGCGGCAGCGAGTCTTCCGATCCGAGACGGTTACCCGACGGTGTATTGCATCGTGCGCAACAACGCGCTGCCCGCTATAGGTTCCGTCACTTTCACCTGGTATAGAGAGCAGCCGACCAACTTCTTGTTTCAGCCGGTCACACCGCGCCTACCTGGCGATTTCACCTACTGGTACTATCCAAGCCCTCTGTTCAAGGCGCCCGGCGGCAAATTTCGCTGTGACGCCATGGTTAACGGGGTGTCTATCGGCTCGGCGCACTTCGCGATCACGCCGTAGCAGGCATTAGCTGTTCAGGCGAACATGCGCGGCAGGCGCTTCTTCCACGCGGTGGGCAGGATGATGTCGATAGCGTCGTCGACGGTGACGATGCCCTGCAGGCGGTTGTGGTCGTCGACGACGGGGGCCGCGATCAGATTGTACTTGGCGATCATGCGCGCGGCGTTCTCCTGGTCGTCTTCCACATGCAGGGTCACCGGGTTTCCGGTCATAATCTCGCCGACGGGTGTGTCCTGAGCCGTGACCAGTAGGTCGCGTAGCGAAACGACGCCGAGCAGTTCTTCCGCGGCGAGATCTTGCACCACGTAGACGTAGTTGATCAAGTCGATCTCCTTGGCCTCGGCGCGCACGCGCTCCATCGTCTGCGCCACCGTGTGCATGGCGGGCACGGCCAGGTACTCCGTGGTCATGATGCCGCCGACGGAGTCTTCGCGGTAGCCCAACAGCTCGCGCACCTCGCCGCGCTCCCCGGGCTCCATCTCGTCCAGTAACTGCTGCTGGGCCTCCTCGGACATCTCGCCGAGCACGTCGGCGGCGTCATCGGGGTCCATCTCCTCCAGGATGTCGGCGGCGCGGCCGCGCTCCATCTGCTCGAGCAGCGAGACCTGCTTTTCGGGCGCGACCTCTTCGAGCGCCTCCGCCGCCATCTCGTCGTCCATGCGCGCCAGCAGCGCCACGCCCTCGCCGATGGAGAGGTCCTCCACGATCTCAGCGATGTCGGCCGGGTGTAGCCGGGACAGACTCTGGTGCGAGACGCGCAGCTTAATGCCGGCCGCGTCGCTGCTGGCCAGCGGGTCGACGTCCTCCCAGGCGATGAAGTGTTCGTTGCTGCCCGAGCCCATGCCCAGGCGCCTGGTCAGCGGCTGCAGGCCCAAGCGGCGCAGCAGGGCCTGACCCCCAATGTCCACGCCGATCAAGCGGTAGTGCCCGTTGGTGCGGGCGAGCTGCAGGTCGTTGGCGCGCACGACCTTGTGCCCCTCGACGTCGACGATCTGGCGATCGAGGATCTGTGTGCCGATACTCAACTCGTCGCCGTGCGGCTGGTAGGGCGGGATCTGGTCGAGCGCGTGGCGCAACACCACCGGTTCGTCGAGCGAAACCACCTGGTCCCAGGGCACGTTGACAGGCGTCTTGCCGCGGCGCGGGGTCACGGAGACGGCGGTGATGACGGGATACTTCGCGTCGTTCGAAACGATCATGTCGGCGACCTTGCCGACGGGGCGGTTGCCGCTGTCGACCACGGCGCGGCCGACGAGCTCAGTGTAGAAAGGCATGGGTGTCACCTCCGTTCGTGCGTCAATTAGCGACTGGCATGACCGGAGGACCTGGCCGCGCGACACGCCCGCGATGCGCCGCGCCGGGAGATAGACCGCGTGGCGCTAGGGGGTTAGCGCGCGATCTGGGCGGCGGTGACGGGGTGGCGTGGGCAGGAACGATCCGGCGGGATAGCTCTTGTCTGTCGTCATGATCCTGTTTGCTCCACAAAGGGGTAGCGTACCGACTGGCACTGGCACTGGGACCGGCGTCCACGTCCTACCTCCTTTCCCACACCCGCGAGCGTCGCTACCCGGAAAAAAGTCCGGGCTTAGTGGCGACACCCCGCTCAAAAAAGGCGCGCATAGAGAAGGCATCCGTCGAGGCAGCATCCTCACTGTACCCCCCAGGGGGCCTTCTGTCAACAATAGGGGTGCGGCTCTTTGGCCCTTACAGGGTCTGTGACTTGTCCGGAGCTGCGCCCTCACCCCCCACCCCCCTCTCCCGCGCGCGGGAGAGGGGGAGATCTTTGTGGGTGTCACCGGGGGCGGCGTAGCGCGCCGCCCCCGGTGACACCGCTATCAAGGGGCGAGAATTCACAGACCGTGGTGGCCCTTACAGGGCTCATGAAATAGATGCGTCGGCGTGGCGCCTACGGCACAGCGCGGCCCCAGGCGGCCGTCCACAGGCGGTACCAGTCCTCGCGGGGCAGCGCGATGCGCGCCGCGCCAGCGGCCTCGCGGATATGCGCGGGGTCAGCGCTGCCGACCAATGGGATGATCCCGGCCGGGTGGGCCAGCAGCCAGGCCAGCGCGATCTGCGCCGGCGTGGCGTTGTGGCGTTCGGCCTGCGCCGCGAGCTCGGCGCGCAGCCCCTGCAGGCGTGGGTCCGCGTCGGGCGGAGCCATGCGCCCCGTCAGCAGCCCCTTGCCGAGCGGGCTCCAGGCCAGCGGGGTCATGCCGGTAGCCATGCATTGATCGAGCGTCCCGTCGCCGCCGTCCCAGCCCTCGTAGACGGGGTCCAGGCGTGTCAGACTGATCTCGATTTGGTTGCCGCGCAGCGGCGCATCCAGGTAGCGCTGCAGGGCGCGGACCTGCTCCGGGTAGTAGTTGCTCACCCCGACCGCGCGGATCAGCCCGCGCCGCAAGAGACTGTTCAGCGCGCCGGCCGTCTCGGCAGGGTGGGTCAAGGGGTCAGGGCGGTACAACTGGTAGAGGTCGATATAGTCGATGCCCATGCGGCGCAGCGAGCGCTCGACGCACTCTGCGATGTAGGGCGCGGTCAGGTTATAGTGGCCCTTGCCCAACCGGATGCCGCCCTTGGTGGCGATCACGATGCGCTCGCGCGCACCGGGAGCCGCCGCCAGGCAGTCCTTAAACACCTCCTCGCAGCTCCCGCCGCCGTAGATGTCGGCGTGGTCGTAAAGGGTAATGCCCACCTCGAGCGCCGCCTCGAACGCGGCGATGGCCCTTTTCCTGTGCTCCGGCCCGATCTCGGTCGGATCCCACGTCCCCGTCAGCCCCATGCAGCCCAGAGCGACGCGCGCTACGCGCGGCCCGTCGCGCCCGAGCGATTGTTGTGGTAGCCCTATCTCGGCCAGCTGCGATTGGTCCGTCGTTTCCATCGCCATCGTGCGCGCCTCCTCGGGGTCATGCTCTACTTGACATGCTACCACGCAGGGGCGACGACGCGGATGAGGGATGACCAGCGTAGGCGGATGAGGGATGACCAGCGTAGAAGGCATAGGCCTTGTGTCTTCGGAGTGCTGAATGCGCAACGGGGGCACGGAGAAGACGGCTTCTCCGTGCCCCCGTGCGGGAAAGCGTGGGCGCGGGCTAACGCGCTTGCTTGGCTATGACTACCTGGCCGACAACGATGCGCTGCGCGGCAAGCGTCTTGCCGTCGACGCCGCGCGCGCCGTAGGCGACGATGCGCCGCCCGGCCGTGACGTCCGCCGCCGTGGCCGCGGCGAACGTCTTGCCGTGGCGCCCGGCGTAGATCGTGCCGCTCGAGGTGGTCACGGTGTACGTCGCGCCGTAGGGGTCTTGCAGCGTGATGGTAGAGCCGTCGATGGCGGTCACCTTGCCCGCGACATGCGCCGCGCGGATGATGATGCGCGTGGCGTTCAGCGAGCCGTCCGCCCCCGGCGTGCCCGCCGCCACGATGGACGTGTTGGGCGTGATGTCGGCCGCCGTGGCCGCCGCGCCCGCGCGGGTGATGGCCGTGGTCGCGCCGATGTTGACCGTGCGGGGCGTCCCGTTGAGGCCCGTCACGGTCAGGGTCGAGCCGCTGACCGCCGTGACGACGCCTGCGACGCGCGCGAGCAGGATACGCACCACTGTGGCCTGAATCGTCCGGGGCGCTGTGCGTGCGCCGCGCACCAGGATCGACTCGCCGGGCGTCACGTTGGAGAGCGACGCGGTCGCGATACCAACTTCCTGATACGTCGTGGTCGTCCCAACCGTGATCGTGACCGGCTGGCCGCCGCGCGCCACGGCGTCGATGGCGCCTCCGCTCACCGCGGTCACGCGCAGCACGTTGCGCAGTACCGCCCCCCGATAGTTGCGTCCCGCCTTCCGAGCCTTCTGGGTCGCAGCGGGCCGCTTGGCAGCGCCCTGCCGCGCGACGACCTGCCCGGCGCCCCTGGCGCCGGCGCCCGCGCGCCCCCCTTGGGCGAACGCGCTGCCGCCCGCGGACGCGAGCAGAACCCCCGATAGGACCGCAACCGTCGTCAATCGCTTCTTCATATGTTTTGCTACCCTTCTCCCGTATCTTTCGTGCGACATCACGCTCTATCTGAGACGTCGAGCGGCGCCACCGTCGCATCCCGGCACCCACTCACATAACCAGCATAGGCCGCGACTGTAATAGAATAGTCGTCTATATGTAAAAATTTGGTAAAGCGACGCGAGATGAGACGATTCCCATGCAACACGCCTGGCCGCCCGATTACCTGGAAGACACGGCGCCTCTCGCCCTCTCGCCCTCTTGCCCTCTTGCCCTCTCGCCCTCTCGCCCCCTCGCCCCTGTCCTCGATAACGTACGGCGTCGTGATATAGTACAGCGGACGATGCGCGTGGCGTCGCATGGACTGGTAGGAGGACGATATGCGCGATACCCTTCATACCGTTCCACCGGCGGAAAGCGAGCCTGCGCCGCCAACTCCTGAATGTAGGGTGATCGCCATCGAAAAGGGGGCGTGATGGGCCTGCTCGACGGCAAAACGGCTATTGTGTTCGGCGTGGCCAACCACCGCAGCATCGCCTGGGGCATCGCCCAGGCCCTCCAGCGCGAGGGCGCGCGGCTGGCGCTGACCTATCAGGGCGAGCGCGTGGAGAAGTACGTACGCGAGCTCGCGACCCAGTTGTCCGACCCGCTGATCCTGCCCTGCGACGTGGGCGACGACGCGCAGATCGAGGCGCTCTACCGGCAGGTCGGTGAGTCCTTCGGGCGGCTCGACGCCGTGGTACACTCGGTCGCCTTCGCCGAGCGCGAGGATCTGGAGGGGCGCTTCGTGGACACCTCGAGGCAGGGCTTCCGCACCGCCCTGGAAATCAGCGCCTACTCGCTCGTGGCCGTGGCGCGGGGCGCGCTCCCGCTCATGGCGGAGGGCGGCTCGGTCGTCACGCTGACCTTCGCCGGCAGCGTTCGCGCCTACCCCAGCTACAACGTGATGGGCGTGGCCAAGGCCGCGCTCGAGGCCGCCGTGCGCTACCTCGCCAGCGATCTCGGCCCCGACGGCGTACGCGTCAACGCCATATCGGCCGGCCCCATCAACACGCTCTCGGCGCGCGGCATCAGCGGCTTCTCCACCATGCACAAAGCGGCCGGCGAACGCGCGCCACTGCGCCGTACCACGACGCAAGCCGAGGTCGGCGACGCCGCCGTCTTTCTGGTCAGCGGCCTCAGCCGCGGCATCACTGCCGAGACCCTCTACGTCGACAACGGGCTCAATAGCGTCGCCGTCTAAAGTAGGTAGCTGCTAGTAGCTAGTAGCTAGATACGGCTCTGTAACTACTAACTACTAGCAGCTACCTACTACTATTAGAGCTAGCCCCGGCCGGCGTCGTAGCTGACGACGGCGCCGAGTGTCTCGTCGATACGCTTGAGCAGATCCTCGGAGAGCGTGATGTCGGCGGCCCTGGCGTTCTGCTCGACCTGCTGCGGGCGCGAGGCACCGATGATAGCCGAAGACACGTTGGGCTGGCGCAGCACCCAGGCCAGCGCGAGCTCCGCCAGCGAATAGCCGGCCTCCTGCGCCACGCCCTGCAGGTTTTGCACGGCCGCGAGCGTCTCATCGTTCATGAAACGACCCATGAACTGGTTGGATTTCTCGTCGGCCGCGCGTGTGCCCTGCTCCGGCTGCTGCCCCGGCTTATATTTGCCGGTCAGCACGCCCTGGGCCAGCGGCGAGAACACCACCTGCCCTATCCCGTGCTTCTCGCAAAACGGGATGATCTCGGGCTCGATGTACCGCTCCAGCAAGCTGTAGACGGGCTGGTTGGACACGATAGGGTCGAGGTTGAGTTCGCGCCCCACGTAGACGGCGTCGGCCAGTTGCGTCGCCGACCACTCCGACACGCCCGCGTAGAGGATCTTGCCCTGCGTCACAAGGTCGTCGAGGGCGCGCAGGGTCTCGTCGACCGGTGTCTCTGGATCGGGGCGGTGGCACTGGTAGAGATCGACGTAGTCGACGCCCAGGCGGCGCAGGCTGGCGTTGCACTGCTCCATGATGTGCTTGCGCGAGAGGCCGCGCTGGTTGGGTCCCTCGCCCACGGGGAAAAACACCTTGGTGGCCAGAAAGTACGTGTCGCGCGGGAAATCCTTGATCGCCCGCCCCACGACCTCCTCGGCGCGCCCGCCGGCGTAGCCGTTGGCCGTGTCGAAGAAGTTGATGCCGAGGTCGTAAGCCTTGTGGATGCAGTCGACCGCGCCCTGCTCCTCGACCGAGCCGCCGTAGGTCAGCCAGCTTCCCAGGCTGATCGTGCTCACGCGCACCCCGGCGCGCCCCAGATGCCGATACTCCATAATCGTACGTGCCCCTTCCTCTACTATACGGTTCAGGACTGTGCAAGAAATATTCCCGAGCGGAGAGAGGGGAGCCGTGACCGCCGCGTAAAAGGTTGACACAGAGGTGTCGCACACCATGTCGTACGTTACTGCTACATCGCGCGTCTGGGGACATCCCTACCCTTGGACTCGGGTGAGTGCCGGCGGCGCGATGCCTTGCTACGCACGATCACAGGGAAAAAGGGTTGGGGGAAGCATAAACGCTATGGTGGAAGTAGATCGAGTGAAGCCTATGAGCATCGACCTGGCGCGCCTGCAGGTGGCCTTCGACCGCGTCGCCGAGGGCGTGGAGGAAGGAGCCGTCCCCACGGTCGTGCTCGCCGTAGCCAATAGACGCGAGATCGTGCGCTGCGAGGCATTCTCTCGGGCGGACGGAGACCGCGTGGCGGCCGACAGTATCTTCCTGCTCGCCTCGATCAGCAAGCCGATCCTGGCGACGGCCGCGATGGTGCTTGTCGCCGAGGGTCGGCTCGTCTTGTCGGAGCCGATCGCGCGCTACATCCCCGAGTTCGCCCTGTCTAGCGCGCCCGCGGTCACGGCGTGGCATCTGCTCACGCATACGTCGGGCATGGACGAAATCGACTGGGCGGATACACTACGGCAACGACCCCACAGTGCGTCTAGGTTCGAGGTCGCCTGTCGTCGCGCCCTACTCTTCGGCCCGGGGGAGCGTGTGTCTTACTCCACCCTGTCGTACGAGTTGCTGGCTGCGCTGGTGACGCGCCTCAGCGACCGACCCTACCAGGACTACCTGCGCGAACGCATCTTCGCGCCGCTCGGCATGGCCGACACCTCGTACGACCCGCGCGTTTCCGATAGCTCTGCTGGGCGTATGGTCCCCGTCCAAGGCATAGACGGCAGCGGGCTGGCGGACCCCGACGAGGCCCTCGATTACTTCATCGCGCGCCAGGTCGCGGGCGCGGGCCTCTGGAGCACGGCCGCCGATCTCGTCGCCTTCGGCCAAGCCTATCTCAACGACGGCCAGCAGGACTCGCACGGCGCGTATCAACTGCTGCCCCCGGCGTACATCGACCTGATGACACGCGAGCACACCGCCGGCCTCCTGAAAATGGAGGATGGCCGCGCCGTCCCCGCCCACTACGCGCTGTCCTGGCGCAAGGGTTCACTGGATGGGGCACGGCCGGGCTCGCCGCGTGTCTTCGAGCACGACGGCGCCACGGGTGGGCTGCTGTGGATCGACCCCGAGTGGGATCTGGTCTTCGTCTATCTCACCAACAGCTTCGGCTCCGCCGACGCCCACGTCCAGCAGGCCGCCTTACAGGCCATATACGGCGCCCTCAAGTGGTAGGGTCCGGGCGTTAAGCGGCCGTGACATGGCGTAGCACGGGGTATACCGCGGGTGTATTACCCTCCTGGCACGGGGGGTGTGCCCTTCTGGCGCGGTCGATGTGAGGAAGGCGGGCGTTGTGGCTGTATTCGAACCGTCCGAGGCAGAGTCGATGTGGCAGGCGCCCGCGCGCCTGCGTCTGGATCTCCTCGCCCTACTCTCGGCCGACCCAGCGAAGCCGGCGACGATAAGCTACGACGAGTTCCTGGAGTGGGCCGACGAGGATACGCTGGCCGAGTGGGTAGATGGGAGAGTGGTCATGGCCAGCCCGGCGAGCGCGCGGCGCCAATATCTAGCCATTTTCCTCTCTACCGTGCTGCAGTATTGGCGACAAAGACTCTCTCGGGGCTACCAAGCGCGTCGCGCGCCCCCTCCGTCTGGCGTGTATGCAGACGATTAACCGTTTCTCACACGGTT
>JAABVA010002250.1_pt1 | contig 19437 bp, 16 predicted proteins | sample 5560331 | NCBI WGS metagenome assembly JAABVA01 (sample SAMN12812661, study PRJNA571458) | rock metagenome | isolation source: Antarctica rocks | place: Antarctica: Victoria Land, Mt New Zealand sud | collected 2016-01-07 | reverse complement strand
GTTCATGGGGTATAAGAACCTCTGAATGATCTCTTTCTTTCCTTTCTTCTTCGTGCAACGTCTTGTATCTAAAATCTAGTTATTAGAATTCCATCCTGGTTCCATCCAGCCCTCAGTCCGTGACAGTAAGTGCAAGATACAAATTAATCTACATCAAAGATCAAATCATCTTTCAATCATCACAAAGTTATATTTATAAACAATTTCAGTGCAATTCTTGACTTGATGACTTTGAAAGAAAATGAATACAAAAGCATTGAATGCTTATTTGTGAATACATTTATCTTTGAAACACTCTTTAAATGACAAGATTATAATGAATGACAGAGTGTGTAAGATTATCAGAGTGCTACAGAAAATCATCAAGAAATTTATTTTTTTAACAAAGTCATTAAATTAAGTAAAAGACTTTTAAAATCAAAGCTGCTTCAAAGTAATAATGAAATCAAGACTACTGCAAATTATATGAAAAACATAAAGATACATTAAAAGCATGAAATGAATATCTGAAGCATAATGATCATAAAAACAAGATCATTTGACAAATGAAATGTGTACACTTCAGATCACAAATGCATGAATTGAGTGAAGCATTCAAATTGATATGATGCTTTGCAAAATGAGTTAGAATCGAAAGTCAGTTATTTAAAAAGCTTTCTCAGTTTTCATCATTGAAGTGAAGCGACATTAATTATATGACAATAAAGTTCAAGAAAAAAATCGAAATACTGCAAGAAAAGTTCTTTCTTTCATCTTTTTAAGTGAATGTCAATGACATTGCAAAGTCATTCATATCTTTAACAGTTTTATTCAATTCACGCATTACAGAAGATGAAGTGAAGCAAATAATTAAATGAGTAAAAGCAGACAAAGCATCAAATGCTTCAAATATTTCAAACAAAGTGCTTTAAGTGAATCTTGCAAAACTGATTTCAGTACTGATGAGTTTATTCAACGTATGCATAATACATAAGTATCATTCAAAGCAGTTCAAAAAGACTCAAACAATAGTATTATATAAATTAAAGAAAAGTGATTATATTGATTCAAAAATGTATTGACTCATTGCTTTACTTGATATCATGAGCAAAGCACTGAAGTTGATCATGATCAAAAGACTGAGTGACATAGTCAAGATTCATTGCATGCTATCAAATGCTCAAATGAAAGTGAAATGCAAGCAATTCATGATCTTGACATTAAATTTACTGATAAATCAAGTTTACACAGTATGAGACTGTGAAATTAAATATGTAATCTTCATGCTAAACTTAAACATCATTAAAGCATTCAATCAAGTCTCACACGTCAAACTTCTGCATATGCTGAAAATGAAAAGAATGTTAAGCTACATAATCAAATGAATACGCAGCTTTCTAAAGAATTGAAAGACATCGCTTATATTCAATGAACGAACGAGTGATATATGTAAGATAAACGCAAACATATTGCAGAAATCTTTCATTTCATTGATTCTCTTTCTATTCTTTAACGCAAGTTTAATTGAAAAATGCAAAGCATTGAGAATTAAAATTGAAGTGTTTCACTTCATAAATGATATTAACATTCTAGTTTACAACAGATTCACTGAAGAAATTTGTAAAACACTGAGCAAAGCACATGACATTTGCGCGAAATGAGCTTGCACTCATGACGCAATGTTCACATCAGAAAAGTATGAATTTACGCATTTCACTAAACAATCGAAAAGATTCAACATGATGATTTGCATATAAATAGAAAACTCAGTTATTAAATTAAAATCAGATGTATGAGTTCTAGAAATGCAACTGAACATGAAACTGTAATGAGACGCGCATCTTTGATAAATAAAGATGAATCACGTCACAAAAGTGCTGATACTTAGTTATCTTGAAGTCTTTACATGAAAAGCTATTTTCACAAAAGCGAGATAAGTATACTCAGCAGTAATGAGATCAGAAATCGCATTTGAAGCATCAGTCTGATATCAGTGTAACAAGAAAGATGAACTGTTGAGCAAAGAATGCAAACTAGAAACACTTCAGAATTAAACTTTGTATCACGTAGCAGAAGCATTCAAAAGAGTAAGCATTGAAACTTTAAAGACAGAAACATACATAAGCTCATTTCATATTCATTTGAACATGCTACAGAACAAGATCACGTTACACAGTTGAGTTAATGATTGAATGTAAGAGATCAGACAAGCATGCAAATTAATAGATGCTCATTTGACGAAAGTTAATCACGTCATTTCTTACTTACTCATCATTAAGAAAGTAATGCTTCTGAACATTTTAATTCAAGAAGACACAAGAATACAGATGAGATGCAGATAATTATCTCTTTTTGCAATAGCTTTGATAAGTGATAGCATCGCAATAGCGCAGTATCATAAGAATCAATGAAATCAAAGATGAAAAAACTACAGAAAACGCATTGTGTGAGTAGCTCGAGAAACGCGCAGTCACACTAAAGAATATGCGCGTAGATAATATGATCAAATTTGATAGTAGCTTAGTAATATCTATTCGTATAGAAAGTTAACACTAGACTACGAAATACAGAAGTGAACTCTTCTCTATATACTCAGAAGACTAAGCTCAAGCATCATTGATGAGGCAAGCGAAATTACATGCAACTCATGCAAGATTTCTCGAAGATTGTATGTGACTTGAACTCTTATTATCAATGAAACGTCAAGAGTTGTATGTGACTTGAATTCTTGATAAGCTCAGAAACTTTGAGAATCAACGATAGAAATTCTCATAGACTCAGATTCTCGTTTGAGAGATCAATGATAGCGTTGAAGAATAATTCTCGTGTCTGTTCTTTATTCTCTGAAGAGTTTTGACTTTCATAGATCTGAGTTCTGACAATTATCTTTTCTTTTAATAACAACGTTCTCGTTGTTGAATTGTGAACGATCGCAAGCAGAAGAATGATGACGTCATGTGATGCATGACATCAGAGTTCGCTGTACGTAATTGTGTTCTCGAGATTTTCTTTCAATAACGCGTGAGCATTGTTTTATTCTTTGAGTCATAAGCATCAAGTCTCTAGAGAATTGACAGTAGCATTCGTGTCTATTCTCTTGATTTTCATAAACTTAAATTTTGATGATAGCATATTCTTTAACTTCTGATTCTCGTAGACGTAGACTGAGCATTCTCTGTGATTCATGTAGATTTCTAGATGATCAGCAGTAGCATTCATGCTCATTCTCTGATTCTCGTAGATCTGAATTCTGACAATTATCTTGTTGTTTCATTATATTTCGACTGTCGCTTTGCAGACGTTTTATGTAGTTATGCAGTGTATTGTCATAATCTTGATGCTTTCTTTCATTAGCACATTTACGTCGACTAGACTTGAATTCTCATGATGACAATTGTAGTGAGAATTGAGATTTGCTCAATTTGAAGTTTTTCTTCTATAAATGATACTCGATAGTAGAAGCAGACAACGAGCAGAAGATAGTATCAGATAGTAGAAGTAAACAGTGAACAGAAGAGTGATGCTTCTGTTGTTTATTGTGACTAGCGCAAGAATGATGATCATCGATGTTTATGTTTATTTGTTATGAAGTAGTGAATTTTTGTTGACTCATCTCTTTTATCTTCTGCGTGATCTTCAGCTTTTTTTCTTCTTCAACTTTCGTTCTTGCATTCAATCTTCATCATGTTATTTTACTTGATTTTTTATTCATTCTGTAAAGTAGTTCTGTACAATTTCTTCAAGTATCATGATCATAGTGAGTATGAATCAGCTTCTTGATTTGATGATGATGAGCTGATGATATCTTGAATGAAGATAAAGAAGTCTAAGAGAAGTGAGCGACGCAGTTCTTCGTTGTATCTCTCTCTTAAAACACGAAACGTGCTCGCATTACATCTGCTTGCTTTCTTCGTTATTGATTCTTCGTCTTGCGTCAGCGCGCTCGCTGTGTCTGCTGCTTGCGTTCAATTCTCTCATTCTTACGTCATCTTTGATCAGAAATCTGTCTCTCTTTCTCTCTACATGAGAAATCTTACGTTATCAACTCAGCATCACAAAACAGCTCTGAATGTGTACAGCAAAGAAGTTGTGATACAACTCTTGAATAGATGTAAAAAGTGCGTGAAAAGAAATGTAAACTGTGTAAAAATAAAGTTTTCTATTGAAAAGAATTTCAAGAAATGCGCACTATGCGTCGTTATCAAGACAAATTGCAAGTATGAGTCATAAGTATAATTTTCAGTTTTCAGTAGCTTCAAGATGTGAAAATTCAATGATTAATTGATGCTTTTTAGAGCATTTGAGAACGACTTGACGCTCATTTCTGTCAGCTCTGTTCTCTCTTCATCTGACTCAAGCACTTCTCTGTCTCACTTAAACTCTTCTCATGTCGAGATTACATCTGATCTCGAGTTCAATCTCGTCAGTTCTGTCTCTTCATCACTTCGTTCAAGCTCTCTTTCTTCTCAATCTCACGCAAGCTTCTCTTCGTTCTTTGTTGCATCTGATTCTGAGTCTGTGATCGAGAAGATGATGATTGTTTCTTGCGATCTTTCTCTTGACTCAGCTCAGAGTCAGATGTTTCTTGAATTTGAAGAGTATATTGAGAAGAAGCTGCGTCTTCTCGTTCTTGATATCAAGATAAACAAAGATGACATTGATGAAATGAAGAAGAATGTTGAAGACGTGACTATCAATTGCAGAGAGATGCAAAAGCAAATGATAACACAAGAGACTTGAATCAATGATCTGCTGTGTCAAATTGCAAGACAGAACAAGATCATTGAAGATCTGTGAAAGCAAATTGAGAACTATAACAATTTTTTATTCGTCTTGATTGCTCAGACTCAGAGTGCTTTAACTCTTCTTGCGATGCATTCAAAAGATTAGAATGTTTCTGTTGCAATCAAAACATGCTCTTCTGTGATGTTGTCTTCGTTCTTGTTCTCTTCGCTTTCTCATGTCTCTTTGTCTTTGCTCTTGTCTGATTCATTTCTGTCAATGACTTCTTCTCTCTTCTTGTCTTTGACGTTGATCACGCAGTCTATCATCGAAGAGATGAAGAATGCTTCGCTCTCGTCTGATTCATTCTCATCAATGACTTTTTCTCTTTTCTCATCTTTGACGTTGATCACGCAATCTATCATTAAAGAGATGAAGAACACAATGAGCTTTGATATGAACTTCTTATTTCATTCATTCTGTCAATATGATAGCTTGTGCATGTTTTGTGCTGTCTGACTAATAGTTGCAAGAGTTTACTTTCATCAACTCTTGAATTTTCAAGAAAGTGAAAGCTGAATGATACACATATCATATAAAACTCATGAGTTATTCGTGTATCAATTTCTGCATCTGCTAACGACTTTTTTAAACTATTGAGTCGAGTATTGACGAGAATGATTGAACGAGAAAGTCTTGTTTTTCTTTTCTTTTTTTCTTTCTAATGATAACTAGATAACTATCAATCTTTTTACTTCGTTTTATGCATACTTGTAATCTTTCATGATGATGTTAACGATTTACTTTCGAGCTTGATGAGATGTCTGCGATGAAAAAATCTCAATAAAGTCTTGCAGTTATCAAGACAGTCTGATGATTTTCAGATATTTTCTGAAGCTTCAAAGTTCTTTCAGCTAAGCAGATATTGCAACTGATCGTTCTGTATGCAACTATTCAGTATGTCATCGATCTTTCAGCTATCATGTATCTCTTTCTCTAGCTCAAGATCTTTCACGAGCGACTCATTCAATTTCTTCTTTCTCGAGCAGAAAGATTCTAGCAAGCTGACATTGAATATCGAATGTATGCGCGTCTTTGAAAACAGTTCAAGACGATAGACTTGTCTGCTCAGATGCTTCAGAATTTTATACAATTCGTATTTTCTGACTTCAAGTTTCTTGAAAGACTTCTTGATTCAAATGTTCTTGACATTCAATCACATCAACTGATCGACAAGATATGTCTTAGTTGAGTGTTTTTTGTCATGCTCAGTCGCGTAGTCAACGTTTGTCTCTGCAAGTCTGTAGCGAAGATTCTCGTGTAGTTTTTTCATTCTCATTACGTAGTTCGTGACTGACTCTGATTTCTTTGAGTGACTCTTGACGCTGAACTTCATTCTCGAGTGTCTTTCTGTGATTGCAAAGAATGATGTTAATGATGTTGCAATGTGAACACTGTTATTGTAAAAGAACTCGATCATGACAAGAAGATGAACTCAATCATTTTGAACATCATTGCAGTACGCTCGAAGATAAGTCTCAAGAGTTTGATTTTGTCTTTCGATTTGATCATCGATGCAAGAATGAAACGCAGTGTTAAGTTTTCACTTGATCAGAAGATGATAGCACAGCAATGTTCAAAAGTATGATGTAAATACGAAATCTCTGTCAGAAACTATATCATCAGAAGTCTCGTGATATTAAACTACTCTGTCAAGAAAGAAATTAATCAGATTGAAAGCAATCATTGTCTTTCAAGTAGAAATGTAGTGCGTCATCTTGAAAAGACGATCGACTACAATCATAATGCTGTCGTAGAAGACATCTGAGACGCTTGTGCTGTCAGAAAGATCGATGATGAAGTTCATGATGATGCTTCTTCATACTCTTCGAGAAATGAGCAAACTATTCAAAAGTTCTCAGATTCTGTGATGTAGTATCTTGTGTTGCTGACATGATCTACAGATTCTGCAGTATTTCTTAATGTTCTTATTTGCAAATGATCAGTTGAAGATTCATTGAACAAGCTTTAGACATCGTTGAGAATCAAGATATTCTGCAAGAAAGCTGTCATGATGTTGTCTCATAATCTCTGCTCTAAATTCGTTTTGTGCAAAGACATAAATGAATTTTTGAAATATCATGATATCATCTGTGATTTTCTTCGATCAGTTGATCATGAAGACGCTGAAGTCAATCTCAGTATCACGCATGCTTGAGTTTCTCTTTTTCATTAATTCTCGTACTGTGATGACAAGATGATTCATTTTCTGCTGTTTGCAGATCAGTCAAGTCAGACTCTCAAAAGAGTAGCTTGCAAAGTTGACAAAGCTTGAGATCAGAACATCGTTTCATATCAACGAATTGAAGTGTTTATGAATTTTCGTAGACTTCGAGACTGCGTCATCTGTCTCATCTGAATCATTCTGAATCGCAACGAAATGACTCTCTGATGTGTTCACTTTCTCTTTCATGAATAAAGCTTTCTTCATTTCTTTAGCAGAACGACGCATAGTCGAATCTCTGTTCTGACTCATGATCAAACATTCGCTTTTCTCAGCAGAACGACGCATGATCGAAACTCTGCTCTGACTCATGATCAAACATTCGCTCTTCTCGACAGAACGACGCATAGTCGAATCTTTGCTCTGACTCATGATCAAACATTTGCTCTTCTCGACAGAACGATGCATAGTTGAAACTCTGCTCTGACTCATGATCAAACATTCGCTTTTGTCAGCGAAACAACACATAGTCGAATTCTCGCTCTGACTCATGATTAAACATTCGCTTTCGTCAGCGAAACGACACATAGTCAAATTCTCGCCCTGACTCATGATCAAACATTCACTCTCTCTAGCAGAATGACACATGATCGAATCTCTGCTTTGACTCATGATCAAACATTCACTTTCTTCAGCAAAAAAATTTGCTCTTCTGCGTTTTCACTTCATCTGAATGACGTTTCTCTCAATCTCAGCGACAGTGATAGACATTGACTCGATGTTCTTGCAAAAGCAGACATTTTCTCTAGTTTCAACAACAGTAGTAGACGTTGACTCAATGTTCTCGCAAGAGCAAACATCTTTTCTAGTCTCAGCAACAGTAGTAAATTTTGATTCAATGTTCTTGCAAGAGTCAACATCTTCTTTAGTTTCAACGACAGTAGTAAATCTTGATTCAATGTTCTTGCAAAATCAGATGTTCTTTTGACGAGAAATAACGACGTTTTGAAATCATCATTGAGACTTCTCGTCAGCAGTTGAGAGTTTCTTCAGAGTCTGAGAAACTCTTCTGATTCTCTTCGCGAATGCTGATAAGTTGATGATCTTTTCGAATGATCTGATGACTATTCTCTCATGATTCTTGATGCTCAGAATCTTGAACTGTTGAGTGAAGATGACGAGCGTTGATGCTGACTGACTTGAGAGATTCTTCAAGAGTTCTCTCATGTATGCTAGATCATGAGTGAACTCTCTCTCGTCTGCATCAATATCTTTCTCATAGTTGAATCTTCTTGACGAGTCATTGACAGAGTTGCTCGCTTTCTTTTGATAGAAGATCTTGAAGTTGTACGCAGTAAGTTTGTTGATTCACTTCATCTGTCTGCAAGAGAGCTTGATTGTTGTCATGAAGTGTTGAAGATTTGCATGATTGTTGATTATCTACTATTTCATGTCAAGTCTCTTCTAGATAATGTCTTCAATGATTCATGCTTTCGATGATCATCAGCATTTTCTGATCATGTGCATCATAGTTTCGTTCAATCGATTGTCACTTTCTCAATCAGATGACTACTGAGTGTCAATGTAGATTCTCGAGTGTGATATCTGTTTGTTGAGACATCATCATTCTCTCTGCAAATTCAGAGACATTCATCTTCAATCTTATGACTTTCGCAGAATTGAAGTGCTGAAGAACAACGTTTTGAGCAAAGATGACTTTCAGCTTCTGAAAAGCGTTTTGAGCACTGTTGATGAGTTCAATTCACTTCGTCTATTCTTTGAGAATTCATTTTTTCTTTGCGTTAGAAAAGAGACTCATTTTGAGATTATTGATCAAGAATGATGCTATTCTTGAATAGTTCTTTATGAATTGATGATAGAAGTTGACAAAGTTAAGAAATGTTTGAATCTCTTTCATCATTTTCGATTATGATCAATCTCGAATGATTTGCACTTGATTCTTCTTCATTGAAATTTCTCTTTTTTCTACTTTATATTCTAGAAAGAATAACTTTTTCTTAAAGAATTTGCATTTGAAGAGCTTGATGTAAAGCTTTAGAATCTGCAGTTTGTCAAGAATTTGTTGTATATGATGAACATGTTTCTTGCGAGTTTTGCTGAATATCAGAATGTCATTCAGATAAACAAGACAGATGATGTCGAGAAATTCAAACAGAGTCTGATTCATATAAATCTGAAAGAAAGTTGATGCATTGATGAGATCAAAGAGCATCATGAGATACTCATATAAGTCAAATCTCGTATGAAATGTCATCTTTCATTCATCTTCTTCTTGTATGCAAAGTTTGTTGAACACATTCTTGATGTCAAGCTTGATAAATCACTTGACGTCTGCAAGATGATCAAAAACTTCATTGATCAGTGAAAGAGAACATTTATTCTTGAGAGTGATCACGTTGAGTTCTCAATAATCAACGCACGATTGCAGCGTTTCATCTTTTTTAGATGTAAAGAGCATGAGCATCTCAGCTGAAGAGATGAAGTATTGTATCATCTTTGCTCGAAGCTGTTTCTTGATATACGTCTTTTGTGCAATGAGTTCAACTGCGAAAAAATTGTACAAAGAGTTTCAAAGAGCAATACGATTCTTCTCGATGCAAATAGCGTGATCATGAGATTCATGAGTCGAAAGAACTTTGACTTTTTGAGTGAAGAAATTCGCGAAATTCGCAAATTCTTTTGAAACATTTAAGAATTGATCGACTATTGTATTCTCGATCTGTGTGAATCGAAAGTTTTCTTCTGTCATTGAAGAACTCAAAGAGTCATACAGAGCATTTAGAAGCAATCAAATGTGTATTGTGATGCTTTGTTGCTCGAGATTCTGAGTCAATTGAGTGCTTGAGACTTCTCGTTTCTTCTGATGATTATGTCAATGAAAAGACTTGAAAGTGACTTTTCTTATGAAGTTAGATTGATGAATATTGCATGCAAAAAGACTTGACGCAAGTCTTGCTTCATTGAACATCACGTAAGATGATTCTGAAACTGTTCTTCAATGAGATAGTTTTTTTCTTTCATTCTGAGCACACAAGATTCTTCAGCGTAAGCGTTGATGAGCAAACTCGTGAATGAGATTGTGCTTCTCAAAGAATGAAAGATTTAACATGAGATTCTCTGAGATATATTTGACAATGATAAAGATCTTCAAGATGCATAGATTGCTCTCATCGAAGTTCTGAATGTTCAAATCAAGCAGTATTGTTTCGTGTAGTTGCATTGATTTATCGTCGAAGAAAATTCTCATGAACTTTCAAGGATGAATATTCTTGATCTTATTTAAACGTTTCACGAGACTGTGATAAATCACGTTTAACATACACTCAGTGTTTATCATGATTCAAGTTTCAAGAAGATCAAGACATTTTGACTTGATCTTGACTACAAGAATGAATGATGTTGTGACTGAGTTCAAGTTCTTCGACATTGTCAACGCGTTCAGTTCAACAGACAGTTGACTGATCGAGTTGATTCATTGAGCTTCATACTCTTCAGTTGCTCTCTTTTCTTGAGTGATTGATAGATGAAAGAAATCTATCAAGCTAAGTCTTTTCTCAAGACGTCGACAATCAGAATGTTGTTAGAAGCACAAGAAGCTTCTGAGAAGAAAGCTTTCAAGAAGATGAATCATGAGTTTGAACAATTTAACTCTGCGTGATCTCTAGATTTGCATCTGACGCACGCTCTCTCGCTGACTCTGCGATATTTTTTCTTTTGAAAGACTGTTTTTCTCAATTCTGATTCTCGTTGCTCTTGTTGATCATCGAAGTATTCTTCTTTTTCTTGACTATCAATTCTCTGCAAGAAACTCTGCGAGTTCTTCTTGTGTGATCAATTCTCAAGAGATGAGTTCGTTTTCGACTGTTGATTCTGCTGAGCATAGTTCGAAGCATGCTGCGAGTCAATGTACTTCGTCAATTCTCGACAGAACATCTTGCTTCGTTGAGCGAAAGTTAGTACAATTAGCTTGATCTTGTTCAAAGAAAGTAACTTACTCAGAAATCTGAACAATAGTACTTTCTCAGACTTCATGACTTCAACACGATTTTGAAAATGTGTCTTGTTGAGTTTCAGAAAGAACAACACGCATGTTTAATCGCTTCTTTTTATAATGACATTTCATAAATTATCTGCTCGATTCTGAAGTGACTTCACATCAAGCAAGCATTGCTGAAGAGTCTTAAGAAACTTTGCTCATGTGATTCTATGATCTCTTTTCTCGACAGTCTTCTTGATCTGTTGAAGATAGTGCGTCATCGTGATCTTTACATATTTCGTGACGTAATCAAGCTTGTCATCGTCTTTGATGTAGTTTATCTTGATGAAGTTCAACTTTAGTTTTCTGAGAAACAACTTCAGATTCTCGTTGATGATGAATTTAAACTTCTTCTCTTTTGAGAACTTATTCAAGAGAATGATCTTAGAGATGATCATTCTCTTCTTAAAGAGATCATCATCGATGAAAGAATTCTTTATGACTCTAGTGACAACTTTTTTGCGAAACTTCGATTTGAAGCGATCAGATGCACGACTTCGTCGTGTTAAAAAATAATCAGAGTTCAACGTGCAAGACGCTTGATCTAGATTTTTTAGCAGAATGACGTTTTCAACGAATAACATCTTGCGTCAAGCGCACATCTTCAAATAATTCTGTTGTTTCTGCAAGATCTTCACATCATTGATAATGCTCTGAATTTCGTCGAGAATAACGAATGAGAATTCATGCTCAACGACTTTCATTCTTGTCTGAAGCAACGTGCGCTGTCTCTCTTTTCTTTCTACATCAACATGAGCACTTCTGATATCTTCGTTCAATGTTGCACGACAACGAGTCTTTAATAGATTCTTCAAACTAACGCTTGCAAAATCAGAAGACGATCGAGTTGATGAAGTCATGATATCGACGATGATCGCTTGACGCTGCGCAAGACTCTTCGTCAAATTCAATTGAAACTTCTCTTTATTGTCGCAAGAGATTTGATCAAGCAAAGCGAGTGCAAGCTCTGTGAAGATAATGAAAGTAGACGAGATAACGCTCTTGAAAGACATGTGAATATTGCTTTCAAGAGATGAGATCACGACATCAAGAGAGATCATATCTTGATCGTGATGCTCGAAGAGTACATCTACGACGTCAGTGATGATAATCGCTTGAATCAGAGACGCAGAAGTCTCAAGAATGAAAAGAAATTGAGATTCGCTACAAAGATTAAGTGTCATATTTGAAGAATTGCTGTTCAAGTTGATGATTTTTTTTTGAATTGTATGAACTATCGTCTCTGCAATAAAGTAGAGTGTTAAAATTGTGAGTAGCTCGAGAAATGTGCAGTCACACTAGGAAATATGCGCGTAGATAATACGATTAAATTTGATAGTAGCTTAGTAATATCTATTCATATAGAAAGTTAACACTAGACTACGAAATACAGAAGCGAACTCTTCTCTATATACTCAGAAGACTAAGCTCAAGCATTGTTGATGAGATAAGCGAGATTACATGCAACTCATGTGAGATTTCTCGAAGATTGTATGTGACTTGAATTTTTATTATCGATGAAATGTCAAAGATTGTATGTGACTTGAACTCTTGATAAGCTCAGAGACTCTGAGAATCGACGATAGAAATTCTCATAGACTCAGATTCTCGTCTGAGAAATCGATGATAGTGTTGAAGAATAATTCTCGTGTCTGTTCTCTATTCTTTGAAGAGCTCTGACTCTTATAGATCTGAGTTCTGACACATTGTAAATATCAATATCATTTCAACACAAAGATTGCATTTATTCAACAAAATGATGAAGATGCATGATAATTTACAGAAAGCAGAAAGCATTCTTGCAACTTACATCAGAATGAAACGCATAGATTTGAATGTTTATCTGCACTTTAAAAACATTTCAGACATGAATAGCTTGCAATGCAACTGCAAATAAAGTCATCAAATAACGAAGCATGTACTTATGCATTGCTTAAACTGATTGCATTTGCGATCAAGAATGTTATAAAATGCTGACTTCTTGAACTATTGAATAATCATCATCATCATGAAGAATCTCAAAGCAGTAGTAAAGATGATGATGAAAATAAAACTCTTGAAGCAATTTAAAGTGACTAGAACACTCATTCTTTAACATGCAATCAACGCGAACAAATTTGATACATAGTTTCAAAACTCACTGTTTCAACTGCGTGAAGCAGTTGTATAAACTGCAAGTGATTTTCTATCTCAGAAAATTTTATTCACTCGATATAAATAGCATAAAGTCTCTCATGAGTCGATTTAATCAATGTCATAAGAATGTATAAATTTATTATTATTATTATTATTATTATTTCATTTTTTATTACTCTTGAATTGATTGCAAAACTGATTGCAAAGTAAAAATAATATTGCAACGAATTTTAAATTCAAGTTTACAAAATCAAATTTCAATCATAAGTTAAATAATAAATCATGATTATCAAGCAGCTTAAAATCATCATTATTAAGCTCATCATCATCATTCTCATCATCACTCAGTAAAAAATCTCATAACAAGCAATTTGTTGAAAAGATGTTTTGAAAACAGTCAATAGTGAAGTCAAGAACTGATGATAAAAAAATGAAGTTCATTAAAGTAAGTTTTGAGTCTTATTAAATTGCAAAAATGATTGTAAAAGTGATTTCAAAAATGCTGATTATATGTTAAAATATTTGATTCATTGAGTTAAATTGTGTTTTCAATGTCATCATAAAAAGTAATTTTATCAAGTTCAGAAAAGTATGAAAATATTATAAAGAAACTGTGATACTTTAAGAAATTTATCAATATCAAGAAATAATTGACTTACTTATTTCAAAGCTATCTTTTCAACATGTAATTCATGAAATGTATCATGAATTGATTAAAATTAATTTTTGCTTTTAATTGAAAGTTATAAAAACATTGCAGAAGACTGCAAAAACATGATTTATGATGATGTATAAAAACTAGTTTTACAATTAATTTTGCAATTCAAATACTAATTACTTAACAGACATTAATCTTTGCACAATTCATGCAAAGCATGTAATCATTCAAGTGAAGAATATAAGATTGATTTTTCATTTAATTAATGAAAAGTTCACGTTTGATACTTTCTTAAACTATATGACAAAATAATCATAATGTAGATAGAATGCAATGCTGTCAACAAGATCAATAGCTGTTTATATAAGATTATGAATACTATTTTTGCATTATGACATTGTTAATAATACTATTGTTTTTACATATGATTGAATGTAAAAGTTATTGCTTTTGTTAAGAACTTTAAATTTTTTTCTTAAATATAAAATTGTTTCATTAATTAAACATACTATTTTTAGAAATTAAATTTAAATTAACTCAACTCAACTTTAAGTTGAACTTAAGTTAAAAAAAATCAACTCAATCTCAACTTGAACTTAAGATTGAGTTAAGTTGACTTCTTTCAACTCAACTTAATTCTGACTCAACGACAGATTTAAACTTTAAACAGTGATATTTAATCAAAAGTTTGATTATCTTTTAAAATAATTCTTTGCAACTTATTTTATTGAGCTTCAAAATTAACTTTTTTAAATGTGAAGTAATATTAATCATTGCTGTCATCAATGACAAAGCATGCATTAAAAACTCATTCATCAATTTATTTTCAAAGTTTTTTACATTTCTGTTGACATTTCTGTTTGATTCAGAATATTTTTACATGTGAACTCATGTCATCAAGATTCTGCATAAAATGTTAGTTACATTAAACATAGAAGATTGCTACTTGAATTACTTCTTTCATCAAGATGTTGCTATTTTAATTCATTGAATAAAGCTTTTGAAGAATGAAATTCAGCTGTTAGAAAGATGAAAATTCAACAGTTATCACTTATATATTAAAGCTTATTCTAACTATATATTAAATATTTCTAGAAGATATCAAAGATAGTCACTTTCAATCAGTTAATTAAAGTTAGTTTTTGTTGATCTTGATACTTCATATCAATGTTTCTAAGATTTGAGAGTGCTTAACATTTCAGAGTGACTTTCAAAACAAATTTTAACTCTGAAGATCATCAGAAATCATTGAGTTTGCTCAAATACATATAATATATATTCATTTAAACGAAGATGATACTTGATAGAAGATTCAGCTTGACTGAAGATTATCAACAAGCGAAGATGACTGTTAATTGATTTGACTCAATCAATGTTGATCATTAAAGAACAAGAAGATTAAGCAGAAAAAAAAGAATAAATAGATCATTCTTTCTTCTGTTTTCTTCATCATCTCTTTCTGTTTCTTCATTTCTTAAAATTTAGTCAGAAACGCGCTTTTGTCTCATTTATTCACTTCATAGATTTAGTCGCTTAGATAGAGAGAGTGCTTGACATCTCAGAGCAACTTTCAGAGCAAATGTTAGCTCTGAAGATCGTTAGAGATCATCGAGTTTGCTCAAACACATATAATATATACTCATTCAAATGAAAATGATGCTTGATAGCGAGACTTCTTGAGAATTGACACAAGTCAACGTAGACTATACAATCTACAATATCTTGAAGAGACTAAAGCTTTCTACAATAAGAAAAGAATCTCGTCTATATCAAGATCTATGTCATTCTCTATTCTCGCTGAACATGCTGATGAATCTCAACATAGAAGCATCAACAACTCTCAAGCAAATCGTATCTCACAAGAGCTATGTTTCTCTGATTCGCGCTTGTCACGCTCGTCATCGATTTTGTCTCTGCTCAGAGCTACAATCAGAGCACAGATCAACATTTTTCTTGCTGCAATCTTATGCTCTCTGATGATGCATATATTGATAAATCGTTACACGCAAAGAATTACGTGTGTGAACAGAGTTTCAATCAAAGTCTTTCGTCTGCATTAGATTTTGCTGTCTCATATGTTTACTGTCAAGCTAAGTGCGCTGATTGAACGCTCGTCACTCTCATCAGTCTAAGCAACTGAGTCTCTACACTTCTTCAGTTTATTCTTTCAGTGATGATTTTCAGCATGGCAATCTCTTGAAGCTATAAGTTTGAGATCTCGATTGTTCTTTTTGACTTTGATATCATGAAATGAACAAAGATCGCTTAGATTGCACTCAGTTTTCTCGTTGTCTTTCTAATAGTCACTATCGACACTGTGTTTTGAGTGATGACTCTTTTGACTGAAGCTGAACTTATGCTATTCAACGAGTTATACTAGACTCTTCTGAACTATAGAATCATCGTTTACTTCAACGATTGTAGCAGAGTTCATCATCAGAAATTGAGTATCACACAGCGAGTTGCGTTACTACAAGTCATAGTTGTTGATAATCTGAGGTTGAAGATAAGAGATCTAAAGAGAATAATCAAGAAGACAATTATCGAAGAACTCGAGACTCAGAATATGACGAACCTGAGGTCGATAATCAGAATAAATTGTTTACAGAAGCTGACGTGACTGCGAATGCTACAAGAATTCGTCTCTTATTAATACTATCTTCTCAACTCAGCTTTAAAATCACAGTTGAAGCTTCAGTTCTCTTCTACATTGAAGAATTTATTTACTCGTGTGTTGAACTCTTCAAAAAACTTGACGACGATAAATTGTTGCACTCTCTTACTCTGAGAACATGATGATTGATCATTGTACATGTGATCATCGTCAACGAATGTCTTTTAGCCAGTAGCAATCTCAGCACTACTTGCGCTATCTTTGAATTAAGAACTCAACCTCTAGTTAGACAAGAATGATTATTTTGAAAGTCAGTTTATGATTTCTATTTTCAGTCAGTATCAATGTGAAACAGAGACTTCAGCAAGATGATCTGACTCAAGCACACTACAGAGTGAATCGTTCATAATTCATGATACAACGGGGCGATTCATATGCATCTCAAAACTCGAGTCATTGTAATCATGACAACTCTCGTATTGATGCTCGCCTTGAGCGTACTTGCCTTCTTCGTAGCTGTTACGCACTCGAATAGTGATCTCAGCTGTCGCGCGTTGATCATTCTTATCTACGCTGAGTTACAGCTTGTTCTCATTTTCATGATAGTTTGAAGAGATTTTCACTCGTTTGCAGTTTCGTCGAAACAAAGCAGACTCTGATGAAGAAAGGCTTCAACAATCATACGCGATATAGTGCTTGACAGCTTTTTTCTTCTAGTCGTCTTCATCTGCTTTGCAGAAACGCTGATGCAGATTATGAGTGTCTATCGAAACTGTCTTTGTGACATATCAGCTCGTTATTGACTTCATTCTTATGAAACTTTCGTTTCACTCGCCTCGAATACTCAAGACAGAAGAAATGTAAGTCATGATTGAATTATCATAGACTTTACTTCGATGATATTGATGATCATCATTTGCTATGTTGAGTGATAATATCAGCGTTACTTGAGAAAAGCTTTTGTAAAGCATATTGAAGCTTTATTCAAGAAAATATAGACAGTTCAAACGACTTTAGAAGAAGAATAACGAAGATCTTAGTGCAGTGAATCAGCGATTTCTGCACGCACGTAAACTGTACTGAAATAGTTCTCAAGTCTTTGTCAAGTGTTGCATCAGATGATCAGTAATCATCTGATCGAACATCAAAATTTTCATTTATCTGTTTATCTGTACATATCTGCATACATAGATATCTGCATACTTACATTACTTACCTGCATCTGTCAATACCTACATTGTACGCGATTTACTATATCAATATTTATCTATTTTTACATCATTTTTCATGTTTCAACTAACCTATATTCACTATGCTCATAATCATCTCATTGATGAATTCTTTGATTTTAATTCAACATGTTGTCACGATTTTAGCATGTGTTACCCGAAAGATGTTGAAAAAAGAGATGTTAGGTCACTTAGATGGTGTTGAACAATATTATAGATGATGATAGGCGTGAGATTATCAGTGATGTTATGAAGGCCCCCCGATACGGATGGTATCCAGCGTTCATGAGGTATAAGAACATCTGAATGATCTCTTTCTTTTCTTTCTTCTTCGTGCAACGTCTTGTATCTAAAATCTAGTTATTAGAATTTCATTCTGGTTTCATTCAGCTCTCAGTCCGTGACATTACGTTGCATCACACTACATCATGAGTCAATTCGAGAATATCAGCAACATTCTGCCGTCGACATCTCTAGCCCCGATCAACGAATCCATCACTGCCGCCCAGTTTCGAACCCACGTCAACAATGCTCTCGAAGCGTGATACACTTTCATGATCGAACTTCAAACTTGGTTCAACGACATCATCACTCAGTATATCAACTGAGTCTCAGTCTGTCAACAAGAACATGAGCAAACTCAGATCGAACTTAAGCAGTCTCAGATCAATAATGAAACCTTGTCAGAAATGATTCAAGAACTCAAGAGCATGAGCAGAATCGATATCAAATCAGAGAAATATTCGAATTCAGAACTCTATATCGAAGAGCGAGAAAACAAGCTAAATCAGTTCATCTTCGAGCTGATCAGCAAGCTGAAGTTGAACGCGAATCGTTATTCAACTTTCGAGTCTCGCCTTCTGTATGAGTACAGCCGTTTATCGAGAAACGCTGTCGCTCAAGCGTTGCCGCGTATGACTGCTCAGCATGACAAGCTAGTCACGATTGAGCAATTAGTTGCCTTGTTAAGACAAGCCTTCAATGATTCAGACAAGCAAGAAATCGCTCAGCGATTCATTTCAGCTCTAAGAATGCGAAATCGCATCTTCATCGAATACCTGTTCGATTTTCAGCAGCACATTGATGCAACCGAATATGACGTCGTAATCCGAAAATTCAATCTGAAGAATGAACTATTCAGCGAGCTCAAAGCTCTATTGATTCAGGTGAATGTCAGCAGTCTGAACTATGAGCAGTTGATTATCAAATGTCAGCAATTGAATAGCCGATATCGCGCCACAGTACAGAATCTTCCCAAGTCAAAAGCAGTGATTCACTCTGCCTCTGTGATCTCTACAGTCTTCGCGTATCCCGTCAAATATGCGACACTCTCGGCAGGCTCGGAAGCTACGACCTCGAGCTCGAGAGACCCCATGAACTTATCGACCGCCAACATGAAGAAACGAGGCCCAATGATCCCCGAGAAGCGTCAGCATCGCATGGTCAATCATCTGTGTCTATACTGCGATAAGCCTGAGCATCAGACTGCGACCTGCAATTCAAAGCTCAAGGTTCAGCTACGAGCCGTCTCATTATTCGCTCTCGCAACCTCTATCGACAATCTCGCTTCCGATACTTCTCCCGCCTTGAGAAAAGCCTAGTCTCTGCGTACAGTCGCTCGCAGAGACAATCGAACAGCCTGAAAATCTCTGCACTCTCAGTTAGCTCGATTCATCGATTAGAAAAGAAGGTGAACAATGATCATCTCGTGCTCTCAGATAATCTAGAAAGCAATAAAATCAATGTCAATCTTTCTGTTTTGATTGATATCGACGTCATCGATTATGCATTTATTGATGACTCTTTCGCGCAAAGACA
>JAABVA010002248.1_pt1 | contig 19443 bp, 20 predicted proteins | sample 5560331 | NCBI WGS metagenome assembly JAABVA01 (sample SAMN12812661, study PRJNA571458) | rock metagenome | isolation source: Antarctica rocks | place: Antarctica: Victoria Land, Mt New Zealand sud | collected 2016-01-07 | reverse complement strand
GCTCCAACGCCACCGCGGCGAGCTCCCGCGGCGCAGCACCCGGGGTTCCGATCCGGGCACTGGGGTCGCGCTCCGACCCCAGCCGCACGGCCTCGGCGGTGAGATCCTGGGGCAGCTCCACGATGCCGGAGGTGAGCAGGGTCAGCGCCTCGGCCATGCGCAGCTGGTGCGCTTCGGGCAACCGCAGCAGCGCTTCGATACCGTCGCCCACCGCGGCCTGCTCGGCGGGTGCATCCGCGCGCTTGGCGAGCGTGGCCAACGCGCCGAGGGCGGCCGCCGCCTTGATGACGTCGACCCTGGCCGCGAGCAAGCTCTGCAGGCGCAGACGCACCACGTCCACGCCGGAGGCCGCGTGCAAGGCGGCCCGCACCCGCCCGGCAGCCAGCTCCGGGTCGGCGCGCAGCATCCGCACCGCGCAGCTCACGCCGTACAGGTCGAGCTTGGCGAGCAGGTCGGCGCGGGTTGTTGCCTCGACCGCGCATTCCAGGCTGGTGAACAGGTCACCGGACAGCAGCATCGCGCTGCGGGTGGCCTCCTCGGTGGCCGCGAGCACCCGCAGCGCGTCGACGTCGGTGCCGGTCAACGAACCCGTCACACACGTTTCGGCGAGCAGCCCGACGACGGGCAGCACGTCGGCCACCCGCGTCCCCAGCGCAGCTGCCTGACCGGCGGCGAGTTGCATGGCTGCGTCCCACACGGTCCCGTCGGAGCCCAGCACCGACTCCGGGGCCACCGTGTCGACCTTCGTGACCACCGCGAGCACCGTCGCCGGACCCGCCGGTCGGCCAGCGGTGTCGGCGGCGAAGGTGGCCAGGGCGTCGGCGTCGTCTGCGCGCGCCGTCTGGGTGAGCACGTGCAGCACGGCCTCGGCCCCCGCCACCGCACTGTGCTGTACCCCGGCGAGGGGTTCCCGCTGCAGCGCGCCGAGGCCGGGGGTGTCGATGACGGTGAACTCGGCGAGCAGTGCGCTGGTGATGCTCGCCTCCAGGTGCGAGACGTCGGCCAGCGCCACGCCCGCCCGGGTGGCGGCGTCAGCGGGCACGGTGCCGTCGACGTCGAGCGCCAGGCCCACGCTGCGACCGTCCCGCAGGATCACCTCCACCCGGTCGATGCCACCGAAGGTGAAGCGGGTGACGAGCTGGGTGCACTCCCCGGCCGCGGTGGGGGCCACCTTGCGGCCGATCAGCGCATTGACCAGCGTGGACTTGCCTGACGAGAGCCGGCCGGTGACCGCCACCTGGAGCGGAGCCTGCAACCGTTCCAGCACCTGGTGCACCCCCGACGCCAGCGCGGGTCCGGCGGGCACCAGCAGCCGGCGACACAGCGCGTCGACCGCGCGGCAGAGCGGCCGCGGGACCGGCGGGCGCACGTCCGGCACGTCGTTCCCCTCCCCGATCTGCGCGGTGGCGGAGCCTGATCGTGCCACGGCGCAGGCGGTGACCCACCGCGCGCGCCATTGGCGCCCGTCACCATCACCGAGAGATCCGGTTGACGTACGCCTTTCCGGGGTAATGGCGCCGATGTGCGGTCTCACGCAGTATTAGTGCCCGCGCGACGTCCGGCGAGAACGAATGCCGGTAGCTTAGGGTCCCTGGCCTAGGGATCACTCTGAACGCTCGGAGGTGTCTTTCGATGATGCGATCGATGTGGAAGGGTGCGGTCTCCTTCGGGCTGGTGTCGATCCCGGTCCATCTGTACGTGGCCACCGAGAGCAAGAACATCGCCTTCCACCAGGTACACGCCGCCGACGGCGGTCGGGTACAAACGAAGCGGGTGTGCTCGGTCGACGGTGCCGACGTGCCCTACCGCGACATCGCGAAGGGTCACGAGACCGCCGACGGAAAAGTGGTCGTCCTCACCGACGAGGACTTCGCTGCCCTGTCGGTGCCCAGCACGAAAAGCGTCGACGTCCTCGAGTTCGTGCCGCTGGAGGCTATCGACCCGATCTACTTCGACAAGTCCTACTACCTCGAACCGCAGCAGAGCGGCCTCAAGCCGTACCTGCTGCTACGCGATGCGTTGCACAAGTCAGGGCAGGTCGCCATCGCGAAGATCGCGTTGCGGCAGCGGGAGTCCCTTGCCGTGATGCGCGTGCACGCCGACTGCCTGGTGCTGTCGACGATGCTGTGGCCCGATGAGGTCCGTGCTCCTGACTTCGCGTTCCTGCGCGAGGACGCACCACAGGTGCGTGACCAGGAGTTGGCCATGGCCAGGTCGCTGATCGACTCGATGTCCGACGAGGTTTTCGAGCCCCAGAACTACACGGACACCTACCGGGAACAGTTGCAGGCGCTCATCGACGCGAAGGTCGCCGGCCATGAAGTTGCGACCCCACCGGCCTCGGCAAGCACCGAAGCCCAGGTCGTCGACCTCATGTCCGCCCTCAGCGCCAGCATCGAGGCCAGCCGCCAGAGCCGCGAGCCCTTAGCGACCTCCTCCCCGGCCAGCAGCACGGCCGCGTCTACGGCGACGAAGAAGACCGCCGCGCCGAAGAAGGCGGTGAGGAAGACGGCGCCGCCCGAGAAGGCGGCGAAGAAGACGGCGCCGAAGAACACGGCCGCGCCCGAGAAGGCAGCGCCGAAGAAGGCGGCGCCGAAGCAGGCGGCGCCGAAGCAGGCCGCGGCGAAGAAGCCGACGGCGAAGCGGGCGGCCCCGGGATCGTCGGCGACGCCGTAGCGCCTGCGCGGGCCGGCCACCCGCGCGCAGCGGAGTCTCTCGCCTCGGTTGCCGCGACGACACGCCGCCGCTCCTGCCGAGGATTGTCGGGTCCCGGTGGTACCAACACGGTAGGGGAAACTTCCGACGAGGCGTGAGGCGGTCATGGACCAGATATGTGTGGACTGCGTGGCTGAGCTGGACCACTGCCACGGAACGCTGGTGCACCACTACGGGTACCTGCTCGAGTGCAGCGAGCCGGGTTGTCCAGAGCTCGACGCGTCCCGTCACCTGTGGATCGTGGACTGCGAGCTGGTCGACCGTGACTGCGCCTGCGGTGCGGAAGTCTCCACCGCGCTGCGCCTCGCTTCCTGAACCGCGGTTGGCGGGGCGCGATCTCAGCCCATGGTGCTCGCCGTGCGGATGAGCAGGAACAGCCCGACGCTCACGCAGGCGACGGCGACCGCCTGGCGCAGCCGTGCGGGGTCGAGTCGCGGTGCGAACAGGGCCGCACCGAGGACACCCGCCCCCGCGGCCAGGCCCAGCAGGCTGCCGAGCCGGACGTCGGTCAGGCCAGCCTGCAGGTAACCGATCGACGCGGCACCGACCACCGGCAGCTGCACGGCCTGGCTCACGGCGACGGCCGGCAACGGAGCCACGCCGAGGGCGAGCAGCACAGGGACGAGCAGCACCGGCCCGCCGGTTCCCGTCAAGGCTGAACCGAACCCGACGGCCGCTCCGATGACCACCAGCCGGGCCGCGCCGAGCTCGGGGCCGGCCGGCCGCTGACGCCGTGACCAGAGTTGCTGTACCCCGACGAGCAACGTCAGCGCAGAAATCAGCAACAGGATGACATCCCCCCGGAGCAGGGCGTTGGTCCGAGCTCCCAGGAAAGCGGCCGGGACGACCCCCAGCGCAAGCCGACCCAGCATCGACCACGAGATCGCGCGGGCCCGCGCGTAGGCGGCGGTCCCGACCACCCCGGTGAACAGAAACGCCCACGTGCTCGTGGCCACCGCCGACTGCGGCGTCATGCCACCCACCTGCACCAGCGCGGGAGCAAGCAAGACCCCACCCACTCCCACAAAACCGATTGCTACCCCGACCCCCGCGGCGAACACCAGCAGAGCCAGCGCCATGAGCCGGTCGCCCCCACTTTCCCGACGGACGTCATCGGCCCCCGACGCTACCGGTGACCTCGCCGCCCAGCGGACATCACCCCTGGATCACCCCGGGGATCAGGCCGGGCAGAACCAGTCGTCCTCCGACCGGCGAACCGGTTCCGGACTGACCGGGTCTGCGGTGCAAGCGGATGGGGGATCATGACGGGGTGTCCGAGCCGTCGCCGCCGACCCGTCCGGCGTCGCCACCGATGGCCCGCGTCGTCAGCTTCCGACCGCGCCGCGACGCGCTCACCGCCAACCAGCAGCGCACCTGGGACACCCGCTGGCCGCACTGGGGGGCACTGGTGCCGTTCTTCGACCACGGCCCCGGGGGGATAGCCGGCGGAGTACCTCCACCCGGGCAGGTGCCACCGGCACCGTTGGACACCGCCGCGTGGTTCGGCCGGAACGCGCCGCTGGTGCTGGAGATCGGATCCGGAACCGGTACCGCCACCGCGGTCATGGCGGCCGCCGAGCCCGACGTGGACGTGCTGGCCGTCGAGGTCTACCGCCCGGGCATCGCGCAGCTGTTCGCGCACTGCGAGCGCGCCGGTGTGACGAACGTGCGGGCGCTGCACGGTGACGCGGTGACCGTGCTGCGGCACCTGCTCGGCCCGGGTTCGCTGGCGGCGGTGCGGGTGTTCTTCCCCGACCCGTGGCCCAAGCGCAAGCACCGGGAGCGCCGCTTGCTGCAGCCGGCCGTGGTGGCGCTCATCGCGTCACGGCTACGCCCGGGTGGGGTGTTCCACGCGGCAACCGACATCGCCGACTACGCGGAGCAGATCGCGCGCACCGGCGATGCCGAGCCGCTGCTGAGCAGGCTGGTCGGGCCGACCGCGGTGTCGCTGGTCCGGCCGGTCACCAAGTTCGAGGGCCGCGCCGTCCGAGCCGAGGTCGCCGTCACCGACCTGGTGTGGGGCAGACTCGCCCCATGAGTGCCAGCCCCGCCACCGCGAGCGCCCCAAGCGTGACGATCAGCACCGCCGCCGAACGCGTCCTGCTGGTGTGGGACGCGCCGAACCTTGACATGGGCCTGGGCTCGATCCTCGGCGGACGACCCACCGCGGCGTACCGCCCGCGCTTCGACGCCCTGGGCCGCTGGCTGCTGACCCGTACCGCGGAGCTGCAGGAGACCGCGGGCAGCGGCGAGCTCGAGCCCGAGGCCACGGTGTTCACCAACATCGCCCAGGGCAGCGCGGACACGGTGCGGCCCTGGGTGGAGGCGCTGCGCAACGTGGGCTTCGCGGTGTTCGCCAAGCCGAAGACGTCCGAGGACTCCGACGTCGACTCCAACATGCTCGACCACATCGCGCTGCGCCAGCACACCTCGGGCCTCGCTGGGATCGTCGTCGCCTCGGCCGACGGGCAGGCCTTCCGCGAGCCACTGGAGGCGTTGGCCGCGGCGGGGATCCCGGTGCAGGTGCTCGGGTTCCGGGAGCACGCCGCGTGGGCCGTCGCCTCGGACCACGTGCACTTCCTTGACCTCGAGGACATCCCCGGGGTGTTCCGCGAACCGCTACCGCGCATCAACCTCGACTCGCTGCCCGACGAAGGCGCGTGGCTGCAGCCGTTGCGCCCACTCTCGGCACTGCTCGGGAGGGCATGATCCGGCGGGGGCGCCGCGTCGCTCAGTCCAGGCCGTGCTCGATCGCGTAGCGCGCCAGCTCAACCCGGTTGGCCAGCTGCAGTTTGCGCAGGGTCGACTGCACGTGGTTCTCCACCGTGCGGTGGCTGATCACCAGCCGCGTGGCGACCTGGCGCGCGCTGAGCCCCTTGGCCACCAGGCGCAACACCTCGGTCTCCCGCTCGGTGAGCTGCGGCAGGGCGTCCTGACCCGCGGGGGGCGCAGGCGCGCTGGACATCCGCCGGTACTCGCCGAGCACCAAGCCGGCCAGTCCGGGCGTGAACACCGCCTGCCCCGCGGCCGTGGCCCGCACCGCGTCGACCAGCTCGCCCACCGACGCACTCTTCACCAGATACCCCGAGGCACCCGCCTTGACCGCATCGAGCACGTCCGAGTGCTCCCCGGACGCCGAGAGCACGAGCACCCGAGTGCGCGGGGAGACCGCGAGCACCTTGACGGTGGCGTCCACCCCGGACCCGGTGCCCAGCTGCATGTCCATGAGCACCACGTCCGGTGTGACGGCGCGGGCGATACGCTCCGCCGAATCCACCCCGTCGGCCGTCGCCACCACGTCGAAGCCACGCGCCTGCAGGTCACGGGCCACCCCGTCGCGCCACATGGGGTGGTCGTCGACCACCATCACCGTCACGGCGGCGGCGCCGCCGTCAGCCATGCCGTCTCCTGCCCGCTCGGGGTGAGCCCCCCACCACCCGCGGCAGCCGAACCTCCCACTCGGTGCCGTCACCGGGCGCCGTCACCAGCGTGACCCGCCCACCCAGATCCGCGACCCGTCCGCGGATCGAGCGCACCACGCCCATGCGCCCCTCCCCCTCGGCCTGCGCCAGCCGACCATCGGCGATGCCCACGCCGTCGTCGCGCACGCTGAGCACCACCTCCGCACCCAGGTCCTCCAACAACAGGTATGCCCGGGCCCCGCCGCCGGCGTGCATCGCGGTGTTCGTCAGCGCGGTGCGGGCTATCGCGGCCAACTCCCTGGCTTGATCGGCCGTCAGCAGCACCGGGGTGGCGGGCACGGACACGGACACCACCGGCGTGGCCTGCGCCTGCAGCAACACCCGCACATCCACCTCGCCGGTCGTGGTGTCCCCGGTGGGGGCCGCCGACACCAGGGCGCGCAGTGCCACCTCCTGGTCGCCGGCGAGGCGGGCCAGTTCCGCGGCCTGCCCGCCGAGCACCGCACCCTCCCGCCGGACGTAGGCCAGCACCTGCAGCACGCTGTCGTGCACCGCACGGGCCAGGCGTTCACGTTCGGCCAGGGCGGCCTCGGTGCGCAGCGCCTGCGCCAGCGCGGCGTGGGAGCGCCGCGCCGTGTCCGCCACCAAACCGAGGACACCCCCGACGAGCAGCAGGATCACCGCATCCCGCGCGATGCTCGTGGTGACGTGGCCGTTGACCAGCACCGACGCCACGGAAACGAGTACGCCGACGGCGGCGCCCACCCGGGCGCCACCGAGCACCGCCGCCGTGACCACCGGGCCGGCCGACCACAGGGTGGTGATCGTCGGGGTGGGGTCGTACACCTGCGCGGGGGTCTGCACCAGCAGCGTCGACGCCATGAGCGCCAGCACCACCACCACGTCGGCGGTCACCAGCTGCCAGCAGCGGCCCCGCGCGACGCTGAACGCCAGCACCGTCAGCCCGGTCCACAACCCGATGAGCCCCACCAGCACCCAGCTCAGTACGGGACGCGCGTAGTCGGGCGAGAACGTCACCTGCACGCCGAGGACGAACGCGAAGGTGAGCACCCGGAACACCGCTGCCCCGCGCCACATCGGCGTCACCGGGTCGACGGCGGCCTGCGCGGCAACAGGTCGCCACGACCGGCCGGCGGTGGTGCGCAACACCGGTCCCGCCGACCGAACCCGGAGCTCGGAGTCGGCCACGCGCTCATCCTGCCGGACAGACGGTCGAACGCCAGTGGTGCGGCGAAATGACGGCGACGTCCGGATCGGGTGAGCAGCCGGTGCTGCGGAGCCACCCTGTTGATCACAGAGCGCGACATTTGGTCGACAGACGGTGTACAGGCCGTCACCGGATTGCCGGGGGAGGACCGCGTTCCCGTACCCTGATGGCGGTGTAGACCGGGGCTCGGACGGCCGATCCTCGACCAGGACGTCGTTACCTGGGCTGCGGTGGCCAGAAATCCGCCCGAACCCCTGGTCACCGTGTGTGACCTCGCGCGTGGGTGTCGACACACGGAAGGGGGGAGTGCAGTGGACAGCAGTGCTCACTCGCCCGGCTCCGACGCGCACCGAGGCAGCGCACACCCCGGCTTCACGGTTACCGCGGCGGCGGACCCCGAGCGCGCCCGGATAGGCGAGCCCGCACCCCTGCACGGCGTCGCCCTGCGGTACGCGGTCGTCGGGCGGGCCTTCGTCCGCGCGTACTGCCTGCTCGTCTTCGCTGCGGGCCTGGCTGCCGGGGTGCTGGCCGCGCTGGACGATCCGCCGTTCGGGAGGGTGGATCCAGCCCGGCTCGCGGTGCTGTCGGCCCTGGCCCTGGGTTCGCTGGTGCTCAGCCTCGTCTCCGAGCGTCGGCGTACCCAGGTGGTGGCCGGGCCCACCTGGGACGTGCACTCCACCTGGCTGTTCGCCGCCGCGCTCCTGCTACCCGTGCGGGTGACGCTCCTGCTCTCCCTGGTCCTCGTGGTCCACGCCCTCGCCGTGCGCCGGGCCACGCCGGCCCGCGCGGGGTTGTTCTGGGGTGGTTCGGTACTCGGGCTGATCGCCGCCAGGGCCGTGGTCGGCTGGGACACCCCGAAGCTCACGGCGCTCAGCGTGCTCGCTGCGGCGGCGGCCCTGTTCCTCGTGCAGAGCGGCGCTGTGCTCCTGCTCAGCCGGATGGTGGCGGTGTCGCGGTCGTGGAGCGCCGCAGTCGGGGAGCCGGTCGGCCTGCTCGCTGAGGCCAGCTGCCTGTCGCTCGGCGCCCTGCTGGCCATCGGAATCGCGGCCGACGTGTGGTACGCCGCGATCGCCGTCCCGGCCCTGCTGCTGGTCGAGGCCAGCTCGCACGTGCCGACGTTGCGGCGCTCGGCCGAGTTGGACGTCAAAACCGGCCTGCAGAACAGCGAGCACTGGCATCGCCAGGCCGCGATTCGGCTCGAACATGCGCGACACCGCGACGGCTCGGCGTCGGTGGTGCTGTTGGACGTCGACCGCTTCAAGGCGGTGAACGACTCCGTCGGCCACGTGGCGGGCGACGCGGTGCTCGCTGCCGTGGCCCAGGCATCGACCGGCCAGCTGCGCAGCGGCGACGTGATCGGTCGCTTCGGTGGTGACGAGATCGTGGCCCTGCTGGTGAGTGCATCCGCCGACCAGGCGCGGGTGGTCGGTGAACGCATGCGCGTCGCCGTGAGCGAACTGCAGGTGGTCACCCGCGGGGTGGACGGCGCTCCGCTGCGGGTCGACGGGCTCACCGTGAGCGTGGGCGTGGCGGGCACCGACAGCGGTGGCTACGAGCTCGCCGACCTGCTGCTGGCAGCCGACGGGGCCCTGCTGCAGGCAAAACGCACCGGCCGCAACCGGGTGTGCACCGCCTGAGCGGCGCCGTCACGCCGGGGCACCGCGGCGTGGGTCGACCACCGCGGCTGGGGGCTCGCCGTCCTGGCGGTCGTCGGCCTTCGGCATCGCGTCGTTGGGGTCGGTGGCGTCGACCTCCGCGGTCGACGACGGTTGCTCGTCGGCGAACAGTGAACGTACGGCGGCGTTGGCGATCGCGATGATCGGCACCACCAGCAGGGCGCCGGTCACGCCCGCCACCACGAGACCCACCGCGATGCCGAGCACCACCGCCAGCGGGTGCAGCGCCACGGCACGGCCCAGCAGGAGGGGCTGCAGGACGTGCGCCTCCAGTTGCTGCACGCCGACGACCACGCCCAGCACGATGAGCGCCACCACGTAGCCCTTGGTGACCAGCGCGACGAGCACGGCGATGAACCCGGTGAGGAACGCGCCGATGATGGGCACGAACGCACCGAGGAACACCAGAGCGGCCAGCGGCAGCGCCAGCGGCACCTGGAGCACAGCGAGTCCGATCCCGATCCCGACGGCGTCGACCCCGGCCACCGCCACCGTCGCGCGCACGTACCCGACGAGTGAGGCGAAGCCGCGTTGGCCAGCCACGTCCACCCGCCCCCTGGCCCGGCCGGGTACCGCACGCAGGACGAAGCGCCAGATGCCCGCTCCGTCGTAGACGAAGAAGATGGTCGTGAACAGGGCGATCGCCAGGCCGGAGAGCACCTGGCTGAGGGTGGTGGCCGTGCTCAGCGCACCAGCGGTGATGGCGCTGCGGTTGGCGCCGAGCGAGTTCGTGAACGACGTGAACGCGCTGTCGATCTGAGTCTGGCGCAGGTTCAGCGGGCCGTTGACCAGCCACCCTCGCACCGAGGTGACGCTGGCGGACACCTGCGCGGCGAGGTCGGGCAGGCCGTTGACGAAGGCCTGCACGACGAAGGTCAACACGGCCCCGAGCGCAGCGATGCCGCCCACCAACACCCCGGCCGTGGCGATCCCGCGCGGAACGCCCTTGCGCTGCGCCCACCCGACCGCCGGGGTCAGCAGGGCAGCGAGGAGCAGGGACAAGCCGACCGGAATGACGACCTCGCTGAGCCGGCTCGCTACCTGGGCCAGCACGGCGAGCACACCGACGACGACGAGGATGCGCCAGGACCACGAGGCGGCGACCCGCACACCCCAGGTCACCGAGTCGGCGCTGCTCGGCCGGGCGGCGGTGGGAGGGGCGCCAGGTCCGTCTGGCGGTACACCGGGCGTGGGCATGGCGCGAGCCTAGCCAGCGCATCACCCGAGGAGGCGGCTAGCGGGTCAACGTGGCGTGCGCGACCGGCACCTGGAACGCGCGGCACCAGATGAGCACCGTGGTCGTAGCAGGGATCGTGGTGCCCGCCGGCACGGCGTAGTTCTGCGCGCCGCGGGTGCCCTTCAGCGCGCCCAGCTGCACTCCGCCGGGACGCTGCCGGCCGGCTCCATCGACGAGGTACACCAGGTAGTCGGGTCCCGGCTCTACGTCGAATTCGGCGAAACGCACCACCGACGTGCCGTCGCCCAAGTCGATGAGGCTTGCCCGGCCGGTGACGGTGTGGTCGATGCCGCTGAAGGTAGCCGCGGCCAGCTCGCGGGGCCCGCTCGGCGCCGCGGCGGCTGGCGGGGGTGGGGCGGTCGGCGGCACAGACGGCGCGTTGGGGGTGACGGTGTTGGGGGTGACGGCGGGAAGGGCAACGACATCGACCAACGGGTCGGGTTCGGCGACCGTGGTGGGTACAAACGTCGGCCAGATGACGAACGCGAGCACCGCCAGCACGGGCACCAGCTGCGCCGCCCGGGCCGCGATCACTGAACGGGTCACCCGGCGCACCAGCACGCCGAGCACCACCACCAGGAGCAACGTCAACGCCGCGTAGAGCAGCGTCCGCGGGCTGGTCGTGGTGTTGCGCACCAGGTTCGGCCGTACGAGCGCCACGCCGCCGAGCCCCAGCGCGGCCAGACCCACCAGCGCGGCCAGACCCACCAGCGCGGCCGGCCACAACCAACGCCGCTGTTGTTGCTGTGGCTGCTGCTCGCGCTGCTGCTGCTGGCGCACAGGACCCTCCATACCGCTGCTCTTCATGCCGCCGCTCGTCATACCGCCGCCCCCGCCTTCCTCCGCAGCCGTACCACCAGCACCAGGGCCACCGCCGCCCACACCACCAGCAGTGCCACGCCGAGACCGGCCGGGTAGTTGCGGTTGAGGACCGTCGGGTTGTCGGCCAACGCACCCTGGCGCAGCAGGACCGGCGCCGAAACGGCGAGCAGCGTCAGGGTGCACAGCGCCCCGATCATCACCGGTGGCCGAACCCCGGTGGGCAGTACCCGGGTGGGGCCGAGCCCGGTGACGAAGGCGATGCCGAACGCGATGCCGAGCCACAACCCCACCCGGGCCGTGACAGCCAACGACGGACGGGCAGCTGGGTGCGGCGACCGCTGGGGTCCTGCACCCAGCACGGCAGCCCCGCCAAGGCGCGTTCGAACAGCGCGTCCGCGGGCGGCGGTCCGTCCTCGCGCGCCGCCGGCAACACCTGGGGCGAGGTCATCGCGCGGCCCCGCAGTCCGCTGGTTCGGGCAGCGCCGCGCCGGGCAGCCCGGTATCGTCGCACCCCACCGCCGACACCGCGTCGGCGAAACGTGAGCCGGGCACGAGGGCGGCCACCTCGACCATGTCCTGCGGGGTGTCCACGTCGCGCAGCTGATCCAGCAGCTCCACCCGCGCGCCCAGACCACGCAGCGCGCGCAGCGTCAACCTTCCGGTGTCGGCGCGGGACATGGGCACGTCGGCCAGTGACCTGGCGAGCTCCGGCGATCGAACGCCCAGACCCCACCACCCACCGTCCTCCGCGAGGCCGAGCACGGCGTCGACCCCCGGCTCGCTCAACCGAACGCACGCCGTACCGAGCAGCTTCGCGGTGACCTGCGGGGTGTCCATGCCGAGCTGCAGCACGGGCCCCCCGGTGACCACGGTGGCGTCGTAGTGCGCGGCGTCGTGGTGCGCGGCGCCGAGCAGGGCGGCGGCGTCGTGGTGCGCCGCCACCAGGCGCTCGCCGAGGCCATGACCCCGCTGCGGCAGCACCGTGAACCGGGACAGCGAGCGGCGCAGCTCCACCGCGCGGGTGGCGGCGTCGAGGTCACCGGTGAGGGCCACCACGTGCCGCGCGGCTGGCGTGGTGGCCACGGCATCGAGGGTGTCCAGCAGCGCGGCGGCAGCCACCGCCGCGGCCTGCTCCGCACTGAGCACCGACATCAGCCGGGTCTTGGCCAACCCAGCCACCGGCGCCTTGGCCACCACCAGCACCGTCATGGTGCTCACCTGCCTCATGCCAGGGCCGCCCGGAAGTCGCGGACGGCGTGCACCGTGCCGGTGAGCGAGCCCGATACCTTCGACCGCCCCGCCGTGCGCGGTGAGTAGGCCACGTCGCGCTCCACCACGTGCCATCCCGCTCGCCCCGCCCGCACCAGCAGCTCCAGCGGGTAGCCGGATCGGCGGTCGGTCACCCCCAGGTCGAGCAGGGCCTGGCGGCGCACGGCACGCACCGGAGCGAGATCGTGCACGTCCAGGCCCAGCCGCCGACGCAACAGGGCCGAGACGACGACGTTGCCCAGGCGCGCGTGCCAGGGCCACACGCCACGCCGCACCGGTCGTCTCCGCCCCACCGCCAGGTCAGCGCCGTGGGTCAGCAACGCCACCAGGGCGGGGAGGTCGGCGGGGTTCATCGAACCGTCACCGTCGAGCACGCACACGATGTCGGCGGTCGCCGCGCGCACCCCGGCGTGCACGGCCGAGCCGTAGCCCGCTACGGGCTCGGGCACCACCAGCGCGCCGTTGCACCAGGCCACGCCCGCCGTGTCATCGGTCGAGCCGTTGTCGACCACCACCGCCCGGTATCCGCCGGGCAGGGCCGCGAGTACGCCGGGCAGCGACCCCGCCTCGTTGCGGCAGGGGATCACCACGTCCACCCGCACGGCCTGCTCCATGGATGCGAACCTAACTGCCGCAGGGCCGGGACAGCGGCGCAGCCGCCGTGACGAAAAGGTGACGTCGCACCGTCACCGCGGGCGCGCGCGGGGTGGGCCCCTATCGTCGTCGAGGTGAGGACCACCACCGGCGCGCGGAGAACGCCCGAATCCGGCGACGAGCGGCGCTCGGACTCCGGTGGCCGGACTGACCTGGTGGTGGCCGCGGGCGCGTTGCTGCTCGTACTGGCCGCCGGGGTGACCCCGTTCCTGCTGAGCTACGACCCGCGGGCCGAACTCGACCTGACGGTGGCCCCGCTGTTGGCCAACTTCATTCCGCATGTCGGCCCGGGCACCCCCGCCGCCGTCGTGCTCGCGGCAGCCACCGTGGCCTGGGGGCCGGCTGTGGCCCAGCGGTTGCCCTGGCGCAGGCTGCTGGGCACCAGCTATGTCGTGGCGCTGGCCTGGGCGATGTCGCTGGCCCTGGTGGACGGCTGGACCCGCGGGTTCACCGCGAAGCTCACCACCAACGACGAGTACCTGGCCGAGGTCCCTGGGGTCACCGACATCCACCAGATGCTGCAGACGTTCACCACCCGGATCCTCGACTACCAACCCGGTCGCTGGACCACGCACGTCGCCGCGCACCCACCCGGGGCGTTCGGTGTCTACCTCGGCCTCGACCGGGTCCGCCTTGGCCGTGGCACGCGGGCCTCGACCGTCACGGTGCTCGTCGGCTGCGCGGCGCCGGTGGCCGTGCTCGTCACCGTGCGCGCCCTCGCCAACCACCTGTTGGTGACGACCTGGTGACGACGGGGCCCACCGCCCGGCAACCCCACGTGCTGGTCGCCGACGACGATCCGCTGGTGCGTGACGTGGTCCGCCGCTACCTGGAGCGAGCCGGTCTGCGGGTCAGCGTCGCGGTGGACGGTGACGCCGCCCTCGTGGTGGCCGGCGATGCCCACGACCCGGTCGACCTGGTGGTGCTCGACGTGATGATGCCAGGCATCGACGGCATCGAGGTGTGCCGTCGGCTGCGCGCCGAAGTCGCTCCGGACGTTCCGGTGATCATGCTGACGGCCCTCGGCGAGGAGGACGACCGGGTAGTCGGCCTACAGGTCGGCGCCGATGACTACGTCACCAAACCGTTCAGCCCCCGGGAGCTGGCGCTGCGGGTGGCCTCGGTGCTGCGCCGCGCGGGCGCACCCGCGGTGAGCGCGGCGGGCGGCGCGGTGGGCGGGGCCCTGCGCGACGGGGCGCTGCAGGTGCAGCCCGGGGCGCGCCGGGCGATGCTCGGGCCGGTCGAGCTCGCGCTGACCACCAGGGAGTTCGACCTGCTCAGCTTCCTGATCGCTCACCCGGACGTGGTGTACACCCGAGAGCAGCTGCTGGAGCACGTGTGGGGTTGGAGCTTCGGAGACCTGTCGACGGTGACGGTGCACATCAAACGGCTGCGCGCCAAGCTGGCGGGGGGGCGGGGCGCCGATGCCGCCGACCCGGTCGCCACCGTGTGGGGCGTGGGCTACCGGTGGGAGCCCGGCGCCTTCACGGGGGACGTGACACCGTGCTGATGGTGACACCATGTTGTTGGTGACACCGTGCTGATGGACATGCTGCACACCCTGCCGTGGGTGTTGCTGTGGGTGGCGCCGGTGGTGGCCCTCGGGTGGGCGGCGTTGCGCTTGCTGCGGGGCACCTCGCTCACCGCGAGTATGGCCGTGCTCGTGCTCATCCCCACCCTGGCCAGTCTCGCGGGCGTCACCGGGGCCACCGGGTTCATGTTCTCCACCGACCTCTACCGGACGCTGGTGGTGTCCGCGGTGGTCACCGTGGTCACCGTGCCGGCGGCGATTGCCCTCGGCCGCTTCCAGGCGCGCCGCACGGTGTGGGATCGCGAGGCCAGGGAGCGGGAGCGGGCCGCCGAGCGCTCCCGCCGTGAGCTGGTGGCCTGGGTGAGCCACGACCTACGCACGCCGCTGGCCGGCATCCGCGCGATGACCGAGGCGTTGGCCGACGGTGTGGTGAGCGAGCCGACCGAAGTGGCTCAATACGCACGGCAGATCGAGCACGAGTCGGTGCGGCTGTCCGCTATGGTCGACGACCTCTTCGAGATGTCCAAGATCAGCGCGGGGGCGTTGGCGTTGACGATGGACGAACTGGCGCTGTGGAAGGTCGCCGAGGACGCGATGGCCAGCATCCGCGCCCAGGCCGAGCGCAAGCGGATCACCCTACGCGCCGAACCGGGCCCCACCGAGGCCCGCGTGCTGGGCAGCGACCCGGAGCTGACCAGGGTGTTGGTGAACCTGCTGAGCAATGCCGTACGACACACCCCGCCCGACGGCAGCGTAGTGGTCACCAGCGGCGTCGACGCCGGGGGTGCGTGGGTGCGGGTGGACGACAGCTGCGGCGGCATCCCCGTCGACGAGCTGCCCCGGGTGTTCGAGCTCGCCTACCGGGGCAACGCGGCCCGCACCCCAGCCCCGGAGGGCCAGCCGCAGGGGGCGGGCCTGGGGCTGGCCATCGCGGCCGGCCTGGTCCACGCCCACGCCGGCGAGATCACGGTGCACAACCGCGGCCAGGGCTGCCGCTTCGAGGTGCGCCTGCCCGCGGTGGGTGCCTGAGCGCGGTGGGTGCCTGAGCGCGGCGGGTGCCGGCGGGTGTTCGTCCTCAGCGGCGCTGCACCAGCGCGTAGAACACGTCGACGCCGGAGGCGGCCGGGCGCGGCAGCGTCACCAGGCGCAGCTCGCGATCGGGCGTGCCGGCCCGCGCACCCGTCACCACACCCGGCGTGGCGCCGGCCGTCAGCGCGGTGGCCACCTGGTCGGGGCTGAGCGTGAAATCCTGAGCGAGCAGCACAGCCGCCGCTCCGGCCACGTGCGGCGCGGCGACGGAGGTGCCGGAAAGCTGCTGGGTGGCGGTGCTGCCCGTGAACCACGCCGAGGGGACGCCGACGCCGGGTGCGAACACATCCAGGCACGGCCCGTCGTTGGAGAATCCGGGCCGGGCGTCGTTACGGTCGGTGGCCCCCACGGTGAGCGCCTGCGGGGCGCGGGACGGAGAGGTGTTGCAGGCGTCCGCGCCGTCGTTGCCCGCGGCGACCGACACCGAGACACCGTCGGCGACCAAGGCCGCCACCGCCGCGTCGAGGGTGCTGCTCGGTGGTCCGCCCAGGCTCAGGTTGGCCACGGCCGGTTCTCCCGCGCGGTGATCGGCGATGATCCAGTCGATGCCGGCGACGAGGTCGGAGTACTTCCCGGTCCCGGCGCAGTCGAGCACCCGCACCGGAACCACCGTCACACCCTTGGCCACCCCGTAGGTACTACCACCGAGCACACCGGCGACATGTGTGCCGTGTCCATTGCAGTCGCTGGTCCCGCTCCCGTCGGCGACCATGCTGGTGCCCACGCCGACCCGTCCGGCGAACTCGGTGTGCCCGGCGTTGAGCCCCGTGTCGATGACGTAGGCGGTCACCCCCTGTCCGGCGATGGGGTAGGTGTAGGAGTTGGACAGCGGTAACGCGGCCTGGTCCATGCGGTCGAGGCCCCAGGGTGCGGGTGCCTGGGTAGCGGTGGCGCGCACGGTACCGTCCACCTCCACCGACAGGACGGCCGGGTCGTTCTTCAGGGCGCCGACGTCGGCCGCGGGCACCGACGCGGCGTAACCGGGGAACACGGAGTCGTAGACCTTGCTCACCCGGCCGCCGCCCTGGGTGGCCGTCCGGGCCTGCGCGACCGGATCGGAACTGGGCACCAGACGCACCACCACGCGCGTGGTCTCCCCGCCCGACTGCGCCGCCGCGGGGACCGCCGGAGCCAGCAACACGGTCAGCACGAGCACCGCACCAGCGGCGCGCCGCCTCCGCGCCCCGCTCCCCGGCAGGAACCGCGGCACACTGGCATGGGTCATGGACGGTTCTCCTCGCTGGTGGCACTGGTGGCACTGGTGGCACTGGTGGCACTGGTGGCACTGGAGGTGATCGGCACTGCTCCGCCGCATACTTGAGGGTCCCGGCACCAGATCACCCGTTCGACGCGCCCGGAAACTTCCGCCAGCTCTCCGGCACCGATCGCAGCGGGGCGTGCGCGAACTCCGTGATGCCACGCTGTGGCCCGACCGCGGCCAAGAAACCCAGCTCCCGCGCGGCTCGGGCCGGGTCGGCCACCACGTGCCGCACGTCGCCGGCGCGGTACTCACCCGTCACCGTCGGCTCGCTGCCGCCGTACGCCCGGGCCAGGATCGCGGCCACCTCACCGACGGTGACCGGGGTTCCGGAGCACACGTTGAACGGCTGGAACCCGCCGAGGGTGGCCTCGACCGCCAGCCGGTTGGCCTGCGCGACGTCGGCGACGTGCACGAAGTCGCGCGCCTGCCCGCCGTCCTCGAACACCCGCGCCGGCTGCCCGGCTTCCAGCGCCGAACGGAAGATGGCCGCCACCCCCGAGTACGGGGTGTCCCGTGGCATGTGGCTGCCGTACACGTTGTGGTAGCGCAGCGCCGTCACCGACCCGCCGGTGGCCAACGTCCAGGCCAGCGCGTAGTTCTCCTGGGCGAGCTTGCTGGCGGCGTAGGTGCTGCGCGGGCGCAGGGGGGCGTCCTCGTCGACCAGCGCCCACCGCACCCGCCGGCCGCAGTGCGGGCAGGCACTGTCGAACACGCCGGCGTCCAGGTCGGCCTTCGTCCGTCCGGCGGGCTCGACGACGCCGTGCGCTGCGCAGGTGTACCGCCCCGAGCCGTACACCACCATCGAGCTGGCCAGCACCAGCCGGCGCACCCCGGTCTGCGCCATGGCGGCCAGCAGCACCGCGGTGCCCAGGTCGTTGTGGGCGGCGAAGGAGGGGGCGTCGGCCGCATCCACCCCGGCACCCACCATGGCGGCCTGGTGGCACACCACGTCCACCCCGGTGAGCAGCCCGCTCAGCGCGTCGGCGTCGCGGACGTCGAGCTGCCGAACGTCCACCGGGGGCTGGGTGTGCGCGCCGTGCGCGAGCGGCAGCATCGCGTCGACGCCCACCACCTCGTGACCCGCCTCGCGCAGCGCGCCGCCGACGTGGGCACCGATGAACCCGGCCGCTCCGGTGAGCAGGACTCGCATGCGGCACAGGCTATGACGGCGACCGGGTCACCCGGTTGACGACCCCGCCCGAGGGTGAGCGTTCAGTCGTCGATCTGCACGCCCTTCCAGAACGCGACGTGGTCGGTGATGTTCGTCGCGGCGTCCTTCGGGGTGGGGTAGGACCAGGCGGCGTCGGTGTTCTCAGCTCCGTCGACGGTGATCGTGTAGTAACTCGCGGTGCCCTTCCACGGGCACACCGAGGTGGTGGGCGATGGGCTGAGCAACTCGGACTTGACCGACGACATCGGGAAGTAGTGGTTGCCCTCGACGACCTCGGTGTTGTTGCTCTGGGCGATGACGGTGCCGTTCCAGGTTGCTGTGGTCATGAACCCATCGTCCACCCTCCGCGGCGAGAATGGGATCACCGGAGCTGCCCGAACTCGACGATTGCCGTGGCCGCGGTCTCCGGGGGACGCCACGCGCAGCCGCCCCCGGCAGGCGGGCGTCGCACCGCCCGTCCGGCGCCCAGACCCGGGATTGCCTACCGTCGCGTCCATGCCGATCAGCTCCACCGAGGGTAAGGCCTGGACCAAGAGCTGTATCCGCGCACTGGGCCCGGTCAGCGTGCTCGACGTCGGGGCGGGCGCGGGCACGTACGCGAAGCTCCTGGCCGATGTGCCGACCACCCGCCTCACCGCGCTGGAGGTCTTCGAGCCCTACGTCGAGGCTTATCGATTGCGCGAGCTCTACGACGAGGTCGTGCTCGCCGACGCCCGCACGACCGCGCTGCCCGAAGCTGACGTCGTGATCCTCGGGGACGTCGCCGAACACATGGAACTGCCTGAGGCCCTGGATCTTTGGGCTCGGGCGGCCATCGCCGCGCGACGGGCGGTGTACCTCTCCATCCCGATCGTGCACTACCCGCAGGGGGCCTTGGAACACAACCAACACGAGGTGCACGTGGTGGACGACTGGGATCATGAGAAGGTGCTGGCGGCCTTCGCGGGTATCGGTGCGCACTGGACCGGCGAGGTCGTTGGCGTGTACGAGCGGCGCACCGACCGCTGACGCCCGGGAGCAGGCTGTCGACGTGAGCGCTGCCCAGCCCGTCGACGTCGTCGTGGTGGGAGGCGGCTCGGCCGGATGCGTGCTGGCCGCCCGGCTCAGCGAAGACCCGGCGCACCGGGTACTGCTGCTCGAGCCGGGGTTGCTGCACACCGATGACTGGCCCCCCGAACTGCTCGACGGCGGCCTCATTCCCGCTCGGCACGCCGAAACCTGGCAGTACACCACGGCGCTCACCCAGAACCGCACCGCATCCGTGTCCCGGGGTCGGGTGGTGGGCGGGTCCAGCGCAGTGAACGGCGGCTACTTCGTGCGCGCGACCCCGACGGACATCGACGGCTGGGGGGTGCCGGGCTGCTCCTA
>JAABVA010002245.1_pt1 | contig 19458 bp, 19 predicted proteins | sample 5560331 | NCBI WGS metagenome assembly JAABVA01 (sample SAMN12812661, study PRJNA571458) | rock metagenome | isolation source: Antarctica rocks | place: Antarctica: Victoria Land, Mt New Zealand sud | collected 2016-01-07 | reverse complement strand
CGTCGTGTCGGGCAAATCCCATGACCACCAGCGGGCAACTCTCATGTCCGCCGGCGGGCAGCTACATGGCCGTCTCCGGGCAGCCTCTCGCGGCCGTCGTCACCCGGGGGAGCGGACCGGGGCGTGATGTGAGGGAGATCAGTTCCTGGGCCTCGGCCTTGTTCTGCTGCACCCGGCCCTCGTCGCGGGTCGAGTCGGCTCCCGCCGAACCGATCGCTTACTGGCCCGGGGGTAGGGGGCGCGGAAACGGCCGGGGCCGGGCCGGGGATTGCCTCAGGCCCCGGTTGGGCACCACGAGTCCCATGCGCGCCGGTGCATCGGTCCGGCGCCAGTGAGTGAGGAGCCCCGTGTGGCCGTCTGTGAGACCTGTGGAAACGACTACGAGATGGCCTTCGAGGTCCACGCGGCCGGTGCGGTGCACACCTTCGACAGCTTCGAGTGCGCCATCCACGCGATGGCCCCGCGGTGCGAGCACTGTGGCGTCACCATCCTCGGGCACGGGCACCAGGTCGACGGACGGTTCTACTGCTGTGCGCACTGCGCGGGTGCGACCACCGATCACGCGTAGGAGCGGGCGAGCGGCGTCCGGTCCGCTCACATCCCGTGCCTCTTCGCGATGACCTGCAGCATCACCTCGTCGGCACCGCCACCGATGGACGTGACGCGCATGTCGCGGAGGAAGCGGGCGGTCCACGTCTCCTCCATGTAGCCGATCCCGCCGTGGTACTGCAGACAGGTCCGCGCCACGTCCTCGCACAGGCGCCCGATCGCGAGCTTGGCGACGGTGGCGAAGTACGTGGTGTCCTCGCCGCGCATGAACGCCTCGGCGCAGGCGTAGTTGTAGTGCCGGCACATGTCGAGGCGGGCGTAGAGCTCGGCCAGGGTGTAGGTGAGGTACTGCTGGCGGACGAGGGGCCCGCCGAAGGCGGTCCGCCCACGGAGGTACGCGACGGTCCGGTCCAGCGCGCGCTCGCACGCCCCGACCCGTCCGTAGCAGGCGACCATCCGCTCGTTCTGGAACTGCGCCATCTGCTGGGAGAAGCCACGACCGAGGGTGCCGATGGTGTTCGTGACGGGCACCCGCACGCCGTTGAAGGCGAGCTCGGCGGTGTCGGAGCACCGGTTGCCGAGCTTGTCGAGCTTGCGGCTGACGGTGACGCCTGGCGTCGACGTCGGCACGATCCCGTTGTTGGCGAGCACGCCGACCGGGTGGCCCCCGAGCGAGCCCCAGCCGCACACCAGCGTCGTCCCGTAGAGCGGCTTGAACTCGTCGAACCGCGACCCGTCGAGCACGCGGGCGAGGACGTCGCGGACCTCCACCGAGCGCTTGGCGTCCGAGGCGGCGCAGCCGAGCAGCTCCTCGGCGGGGTAGACCGGCTCGTCGGGCGGCAGCGTCGGCCCGGGCCCGGCGCGGGTCCATCCGAGGTCGGCGACGATCTGCCGCCCGATCCGCAGGGCGTCGTGCTCGTCGGCGGCGAGGTGGTCGGCGAGGCCCGACTCCCGCGCGTGCATCTCCGCGCCCCCGAGGGTCTCGTCGTCGACGTCCTCGTTGATGGCCATCTTCACCAGCGGCGGCCCGCCGAGGTACACCGTCGCCTGCCCGCGGACGAACACCGTGTACTCGCTCATCCCCGGCATGTACGCCCCGCCGGCGGTGGAGCTGCCGAAGACCAGCGAGATCGTCGGGATTCCCGCGGCCGACAGGCGCGTCATCTCCCGGAAGGTCCGCCCACCGGGCACGAACAGGTCGGCCTGGCGCGGAAGGTCGGCGCCACCGGATTCCACGAGGGCGATCACCGGCAGCCGGTTGCGCTCGGCGATCTCCAGCGCCCGCAGCTGCTTGGTGACGCCGATCGGGGTGAGCGACCCGCCCTTCACCGTCGGCTCGTTGGCGACGAGCACGCAGTCGACGCCGCTGACCGGCCCGATCCCGCAGATCAGCCCGGCACCGGGCGTCGTCCGGTCGGGCTCGTGCGCGCCGGCCAGCGCCGCGACCTCGAGGAACGGGGCGTCGGGGTCGAGGAGCAGGTCAACGCGCTCGCGGGCGGTGAGCCTGCCGCGCTCGTGGTGGCGGTCGACGTACTGCGTCCCGCCCGCGGCCAGCACGGTGTCGACCACCGTGTCGAGGGCACCCAGGGCGTCGAGCATGGCGGCGCGGTCGGCGACGTAGGTGTCCGAGCCGGGGTCGAGGTGCGAGCGCAGGACGGTCACCGCCAGGCCTCGCGGACCGGGTCGGTACCGGGCGGACCGGCGAACATCTGCCCGAGCTCCATCCACTCCCGCGCCGCGGCGCCGACGACCTCCAGCGCCGTGTCGTCGACGTGGCGGCGCCGGACGAGAACGAGGCAGAACTCCTCGGCGTCGCCGCGGATCACGTCGCCACCCTCCGCGAAGGTCCACACCGCGCCCGACGGGGCGGTCAGCTCGACGCGCACCGGAGTCGCCGGCGGTGCCAGCCCGCGCGCTCGGTAGCCCTGCGGACGGGCGCGGACCGCGAGGTCGACGACGTGGCGCAGCCGGTCGGTGGGCGGGAAGGGGGCGTCGAGGGCGTCGGCGATGTCGCCGCCGTGCGCCCAGGTCTCCATGATCCGGCTGGTGATCGCGGAGCGCAGCGACATCGCGGGGCCGTACCAGGGGAGCCGGGCCGACGGGTCGCTGATCGCCAGCGCCCGGGCGGCCCGGTCGAACGCCAACGCCGCGTCCTGCCACCATGCGAGCGCCGCGGGACCCGCCGAGGGCACCTGGTCGCCCGCGCGGTCGACGAACCCTTCGAGGTCGGTGATCGCGTCGCGCTCGGCGACGAAGTCGTCGGGGGTGGAGATCGCGCGGGCGAACGCGGCGTCGAACCATCCGAGGTGGGCGATCTGGTCGCGCACCGTCCACGGCGTCGCTCGGGTCGCCGCGGACCACTGCGCGCGGGGGATCTCCCGGACGAGTCCCATCACCGCGGCACGTTCGGCGTCGAGATCGGTGAGCAGTTCCTCCACGGTCGGGCTCACCGGTCGAGCCCCAATCGGGAGGCGACGACCTCGTCCAGGATCTCCGTCGTACCGCCGCCGATACCGAGGATGCGGGCGTCGCGGTAGTGCCGTTCCACTTCCGTCCCGTGCATGTAGCCGGCTCCTCCGTGCAGCTGGACGGCCTGGTCGACGACGTGGTCGCACGCCGCCACGGCGGTGTTCTTGGCCATCGCGATCTCGGCCCGCACGTCCTCTCCGCTCTGCCAGCGCGCGTACACGTCGCGGACGTAGGTGCGGGCGACGGTGGCCTGCCGGGCCATCTCGGCGATGCGGTGGCGGACGACCTGTCGGTGCGCGAGCGGCGCCCCGAACGTCACGCGCTGCCGGGCCCAACCGATCGTCACGTCGACGCAGCGCTGCGCGGTGGCGTAGGCCTGGACCGCGAGGGAGAGCCGCTCGGACTCGAAGTTCGCCATGATCTGCCGGAACCCCGTGCCCTCGGGCCCGACGAGGTTCGCGGCCGGTACCCGGACCGCGTCGAAGCGCAACTCGGCGGTGTCGCTGCAGTGCCAGCCCATCTTGCGCAGCCGGGTCCGGGAGACGCCGGGCCGGTCGGTCTCGATCACCAGCAGGGACACCCCGCGGTGACCGGGTCCTCCGGTACGCACCGCCGTGGTCACGAAGTCGGCCCGGGTACCGGAGGTGATGTAGGTCTTCGCGCCGGTGACGACGTAGTGATCGCCCATGTCGTCGTCGTGGCTGCGGCGGGCACGCGTCGTGATCGCGGCGACGTCGGAGCCGGTGTCGGGCTCGGTGACGCCGAGGCTGCAGATCGTCCGCCCCACCAGCGCCGGGCGGACGAAACGGTCGATCAGGTCGGGGTCGCCGGCCACGGCGATGTGGGGCGCCGCGATCCCGTGGGTGAACAGGCCCGCGCAGACGCCGCTGGAGCCGCCGCGCAGGATCAGTTCCTCCGTGACGAGCGCCGCGTCGAGGTGCTCACCGGTGCCGCCCGCCGCCGCGGGAAAGCCCAGCTCGAGCAGCCCGAGATCGCCCGCGCGGGCATGCAGCGACCGCGGCAGCTCGCCGGCGTCCTCCCAGACAGCCAGGTGCGGCCCGATCTCGCGCTCGGTGAAGTCGGCGACGAGCGCCCGCAGGGCCCGGCGTTCGGGGGTGCTCCACGCGGCGTGGGCCGACTGCGCGGATCCGCTCTCCCGCCCCGGGCGGACGGTGCCCGTGGCCGCCCGGCCCGAAGCGACCCGGCCCGCCATCCCCTCACTCATCGCGACTCCCTCGCCGACGTGAGCCTACATGCGCTGCTCGCGCGGCCTTCGTCCACGCGGGGGCCCGCTACGCCGCCGACGACCCCGCGACCACGGTGGCGTTCCAGCGCGAGGTGGTGCGGTTGACCGACTCCCCGGGGATGGAGATCGCGCATGAGCTGCGCGATGCGGACCGCGACCTCGTCGTCGGCGTGCGGCGCGACGGTGAGGCGCGCGGCACGTTCACGCCGGGCGTCGCCCGGCGGCGGTCGCTGCAGATGTTCGGGTCGCTGCACTGGATGTGGACGTGGTTCGACGCCGACGGCCGCCTCCCGCCCGCGGAGGTCGCCGCCGACCGCCGTCGCGGACGTCTTACGTCCTCCTCGCCCCCGAGCGTGAGCCTGCGCGCCACAGCAGGTAGCTCGCGCCGGAGACGAGGAAACCGACCTCGAAGCCGAGGTCGCCGATCTGGGGGAGGGCCTGCGCGACGAAACCCGTGAACGCGGTCTGGTTGGAGAACAGCACGATCGACACGACGATCCCGGCCAGCATGGCGACCGGGCCGGCGACGTTCTTGTGCGTCGTGTCGAAGAGCAGTCCCTCGCTCGGGGTGCCGCGTCGCAGGTACCAGTCGGCGAACACGACGGCGAGCCACGGTCCGATCCAGTACGCGATGATCAGCAGGAAGCCCTCGTAGGCCTGGCCGGCGTCGGCCAGCCCGAAGAGCGCCACGACGACACCGAGCACGCCGAAGACCCCGGCGGCGAGCGCGCGACGCAGCAGCAGCGGCAGCCGCAGGCCCAGCGCCACGAACGACATCGAGCCCGAGTAGACGTTGATGGCGTTCGCGGCGACGGCGCCGACCGCGATGCACAGCAGGGTCAGCGCGGCGAGCCAGCCGGGCAGGTTCGCCGTGAACGCGCTCGTCGGCTTCTCGAGGGCACCACCGCCGATCCCGCCGATGGTCGCCGACGCCGCGCCGACGGTCTCGAGGATGAGGCACGGGACGAAGACACCGAGCCCGGCGGCGACGCCGGTCGCCTTGGCGCTGGTGCCGACCGGCAGGTACCGGGTGTAGTCGGTGGCGTACGGGTTCCAGCCGGCCGCGTAGCCGAAGGTGGCGCCGACCGTGAGGAGGAAGCCGGGGAGCGTCGGCGGAACGTCGCCGGTGGGCACGAACGCCGGCTCGACCTGCGTCAGGATCACCACCGACGTGATCGTGAAGACGACGGCGAGGACGGGGAGGACGACCTTCTCGAAGCTGTGGATCAGGTTGTGGCCGAGCAGGGCCACCACGATCTGGATCACGGCGACGACGAGGAGGCCGATCCAGGCCGGCATCCCGGTGAGCGTGGAGAGCGCGAGGGCGCCGGAGACGCTGTTGACCGCGAACCAGCCGATGCCCCCGACGATGGCGTTGAGACCGGCCGGGAGCGCGTTGCCCACGAACCCGAACCCGAGCCGGGAGAGCACCATCATCGGCACACCGGACGAGGGGCCGCGGGCCGAGAGCAGCCCGTGGGTCAGCGAGCCGAGGGCGCTGCCGATCAGGATCCCGAGGACGGCGCCCCAGAACGGCAGACCGAAGGCGCCGACCGCGAGGACCCCGACGAAGATCGTCGCGAATTCGAGGTTGGGCGAGACCCAGGTCCAGAACAGCTGGCGGGGGACGCCGTGCCGCTCGGCGAGAGGGATGAACTCGGCCCCGCCGGGCTCGACGGCGACGACCTTGTCCCCGTAGACGCCGTCGCGGAGGACCACGTCGGTCGGCTCCTGGGTGACGGACATGGTGCTCTCCTCGGTTCGGGGACTGGCCGGCGATGATGGCGGCGGACTTCTCGACCGGGTGGCTCGCCGGTGGTCATCGGGGGCCTCCGATGTCCTCGAGCCAGGTGTCGGGCGCCTCGGCGGCGAAGCGCGTCATCAGCTCGGCGCACTCGGGGTCGTCGAGGACGGTGACCTCGACGCCGTGCTCGGACAGCCACTCGTGCTGCCCCCCGAACGTCCGCGCCTCGCCGACCACCAGCCGCGGGATGCGGAACTGCATGATGAGGCCGGCGCAGAAGAAGCACGGCGAGAGCGTGGTCACCATCGTCGTGTCGCGGTAGTGCGGACGCCGGCCGGCGGCCCGGAACGCCGCGGTCTCCCCGTGGGCAGCCGGGTCGCCGTCCTGCACCCGCCGGTTGTGCCCGCTGCCGAGCACCACGCCGTCGGCGTCGACGAGCGCCGCCCCGACCGGCACCCCGCCGGCCGCCGCGCCCGCCCGCGCCTCCGCGAGCGCGACCGCCAGCAGCGCCTTCGGTTCAGTGCTCGCCGCCACGGCCACCAGCATCACCCTCGGGCCCCGCTCGCAGGTGACGGCCCGGTTACCGGTCCCCCTGCGGCGCTTCGTCGGCACGGGCGCCGGGAATGCCGAGCGGGTGCCCGAGCTGCCCGAGGTGGAGAACGCGCGTCAGGTCGTGGAGCGCGCCCTCGACCGCACCATCACCGACGTCGACGACGCCGATGAGTTCGTCTGCCGCCCCCACGCGCCCGGCGATATCGCGAAGGCCCTCGTGGGCGGTCGGCTCACCACCGCGCACCGCCGCGGCAAGACGATGTGGTGCGACACCGTCACCGCGGACGGCACCGTCGGCCCGCACCTCGGGATCCACCTCGGCATGGGAGGGCGCATCGTCGTCACCGACCCGTCCGGGGACGGCGTCTCCGGCGAGGGTCATGCCGGGGGTGACCCGCACACCGGTGGCATGCCCTCGAAGCCGGGGGAGAAGCCGGAGTGGGACCGGGTGACGATCTCGTTCGACGACGGCGGCCAGCTGCGTCTCTTCGACAAGCGCCGTCTCGGACGCGTGCACCTCGAGCCCGACGTCGACGCCCTGGGCCCCGACGCCGCCGAGATTTCCCGCGACGAGTTCCGCGCCCGCGTCGGTCGCGGCACCGCTCCGATCAAGGCCCGGCTGCTCGACCAGTCCGTCCTCGCCGGGGTGGGCAACCTCCTGGCGGACGAGACGCTCTGGCAGGCGGAGCTCAGTCCCTTGCGCCCCTCGGGAGAGCTCGACACCGACGAGCTCGACGCCCTGCGCCGGGCCCTGCGCGAGGCCACCCGTCAGGCGATCCGCAAGGGCGGCGTGCACACCGGCACGATGATCCGCCACCGTCGAAAGGACGACACCTGTCCGCGCTGCGGTGCGTCGATGGAGCGCGGCACGGTCGGGGGACGCACCACGTGGTGGTGCCCCGCCGAGCAGGGTTGAGCCGGTCGACCTCGCGCCGGTCGGCGGCGCCCGGCGTGGCGGGCGCCACTACTAGGGTCGGGAACGGCAACGACGCCCATCCCGCGGGAGAGCCCCATGACCCGGCCATCTGCCTCGTTCACCTTCTCCGAGCTCACCCCGACGGCGTTCCTCGACCGCTCGGCGCACGCGTTCGCGCCGCGCACCGCGATCGTCGACGGCGACCGGCGCTTCACCTACGCCGAGTTCGGCGACCGCTCCCGGCGTCTCGCGGGCGCCCTCGCCGACCTCGGCGTCACCCCCGGCGACCGCGTCGCGGCTCTGGCCACCAACAGCCACGTCATGCTCGAGGCCCACCACGGCGTCCCCTACGCGGGCGCCGTCCTCGTCCCGCTCAACACCCGGCTGAGCCGCGACGAGCTCGTCCACATCATCGGGCACTCGGGGGCGCGGGTCCTCATCGTCACGCGCGAGCTCACCGACCTCGCCCGGGAGGTCGCGGCCGAGACCGGCGTCGACCTCGTCGAGGAGGGCGAGGACTATGAGGGCCGGCTCGCGACGGCGACGCCGCGGGTTCACCCCGTCGACGACGAGCGCGGGCTGCTCGCGATCAACTACACGTCCGGTACCACGGGTCGGCCCAAGGGCGTGATGTACCACCACCGTGGCGCCTACCTGCAGGCCCTCGCGATGGCGTTCCACCTGCGGCTCGAGCCCGGGTCGCGCTACCTGTGGACGCTACCGATGTTCCACTGCGACGGCTGGTGCTTCCCGTGGGGTGCCACCGCCGCCGGCGCCACCCACGTCTGCCTGCGCGCCATCGACGCCGAGGAGATCTGGCGGCTGATCCGCGAGGAGGGCGTCACGCACTACTGCGCGGCGCCGACGGTGCTCACGATGATCGCCAACACCTCGGCCGCGGACGCGGCCCCGCTCCCGGACCGCCGCGTCAGCGTCGCCACCGGCGGGGGCCCGCCGTCGCCGACGCTGATCGCGCGGATGAACGAGCTCGGCATGCGGGTCACACACCTTTACGGGCTCACCGAGACCTACGGGCCCGCCGTGGTCAACGACTGGCACCCGGAGTGGGACGACCTCGACCCCGAGGAGCGGTCCCGGTTGGCGGCGCGCCAGGGGGTCGGGAACGTGGTCTGCCAGGCCCTGCGGGTGATCGACGAGACGGGGGCCGACGTCCCCGCCGACGAGGAGACCCTCGGCGAGCTGGTGGTACGGGGCAACGACGTGATGCTCGGCTACTACCGCGACGAGGAAGCGACGGCGGAGGTCGACGCCGGCGGCTGGTTCCGTACCGGGGATCTCGGCGTCGTCCACCCCGACGGTTACGCCGAGATCCGTGACCGGTCCAAGGACGTGATCATCTCCGGTGGGGAGAACATCGCCTCCGTCGAGGTGGAGCGGGTCCTCGACAGCCACCCGGCGGTCGTCGAGTCGGCGGTGGTCGGCGAGATGCACGAGCAGTGGGGCGAGGTGCCGGTCGCCTACGTGACGGTGCGCTCGGAGGTCGACCCCGACGAGCTCGTCGAGCACGTCCGGAACCACCTCGCGCGCTTCAAGGCGCCGCGGCGCATCGTCTTCGGCGACCTCCCGAAGACCTCGACCGGGAAGATCCAGAAGAACGTGCTCCGGGGCCGCGCGTGAGAGCCGGGGCCGCTCTTCCCGCGGCCCGGTGACTTGTACCACACTGGTCGACGGTCTCGTTCGGGTCGCCGGTGGAGCGTGGTGGGCATGGGTCCAGGACTGTCACGGTTGGTGGGGACGCGCCCAGCGGCGCCCTGATGCGGAGGCCCCGGCGCCCGTACCCCCGACGGCCGCGCTCCCCGTCCCCACCGCGCCGCCGCCCGTCGCGCAGCCGGTCCCGGCGATGTCGGAGCCGTCGACCCCCCTCCCCGTCCAGGGTCAGGGCGCGGACGTGACGCGCCGCCGCCGGCGGGCCGACGAGCAGGTCGCGTCGCTGCAGGCCTTCGAACGGCGCCTCGGTGAGCAGCTCCGCGCCGCGCAGGCCGGGGGCCGCAAGGACGTCGTCCGGGAGCTCCTGTCCCGGCGCCTCACGGTCCGCGCGCGGCTCGAGGAGGCTCTCCGGCGTCGCGACGCCCTCCAGGACATCGAGGACCATCTCGTCGGCGACCCGCCCACCCTTCCGACGGTTCCCGCGGCGTCTCCGGGTCGCGCGGGCGTCGGGTCCTGAGTCTCCGCCCACGCGGCGTCGATGTGATCGGTCGTCCGACCCGACCGCGACGCGGCCGTGGGGAGCGTGGTGCAGGATGGCGGTGGTCCGGGAGGAGACCACGACGGGGGCGACGGGCGCCTCGCGCCGTGCCGTCGGTCGGCGTCAACCCGGACGAGGAGGTCGGCGGTGACCACCATGCAGGACGCGGTGAGCACCAACGCCGCCGCGCACCGCGAGCTCGCCGACGACCTCCGCTCCCGTCTCGCCACCGCCCGCCGGGGTGGCCCCGAGCGGTCCCGGCAGCGCCACATGGAGCGCGGGAAGCTGCTCCCGCGCGACCGTGTCGACGCGCTGCTCGACCCGTCGAGCCCGTTTCTGGAGCTCTCCCCGCTGGCCGCGCACGGGATGTACGACGACGCGGCGCCGGGCGCGGGGGTCATCACCGGGGTCGGGCGGATCGCCGGACGCGAGTGCGTCGTCGTGGCCAACGACGCCACCGTCAAGGGTGGCACCTACTACCCCGTGACGGTGAAGAAGCACCTGCGTGCCCAGGAGGTCGCGCTGCACAACCGGCTGCCGTGCGTCTACCTCGTCGACTCGGGTGGGGCGTTCCTGCCCGAGCAGGACCAGGTCTTTCCCGACCGCGAGCACTTCGGGCGGATCTTCTACAACCAGGCCCGGATGTCGGCGGTCGGGATCCCGCAGATCGCCGCCGTGCTGGGGTCGTGCACCGCGGGCGGCGCCTACGTCCCGGCGATGAGCGACGAGGCCGTGATCGTCCGCGACCAGGGCACGATCTTCCTCGGCGGGCCGCCGCTGGTGAAGGCCGCGACCGGCGAGGACGTCACCGCCGAGGAGCTCGGCGGCGGGACGCTGCACGCCCGCACCTCCGGCGTCGTCGACCACCTCGCCGACGACGACGCGCACGCCCTCGCGATCGTCCGCGACATCGTCGAGACCCTCGCCCCCCGGACGCCGCCTCCGTGGGAGCGGCGCCCGACCCGGCCCCCGGATCTGGACGAGGCGGGGTTGTACGACGTGGTCCCGGTCGACGGCCGCACCGCCTACGACGTCCGCGAGGTGATCACCCGTCTCGTCGACGGCAGCCGCTTCACGGAGTTCAAGCCGGACTACGGCACGACGCTGGTCACCGGCTTCGCCCGGCTGCACGGACATCCGGTGGGGATCGTGGCCAACAACGGGGTGCTGTTCCGGGAGTCGGCGCTCAAGGGTGCGCACTTCGTGCAGCTCTGCGACCAGCGCCAGGTCCCGCTGGTGTTCCTGCAGAACATCACCGGGTTCATGGTGGGACGCGAGTACGAGGCCGGCGGGATCGCCAAGGACGGCGCGAAGATGGTCACCGCGGTGGCCACCACGCGGGTGCCGAAGCTGACCGTCGTCATCGGTGGTTCCTACGGCGCCGGCAACTACGCGATGTCCGGGCGGGCGTACTCGCCGAGGTTCCTGTGGATGTGGCCCAACGCGCGCATCTCGGTGATGGGCGCCGAGCAGGCGGCGACGGTGCTCGGCACCGTGGGCTCCTCCGACGCCGCCGGCGTGCGCGAGCAGTACGAGCACCAGGGTCACCCGTACTACTCCACCGCGCGCCTGTGGGACGACGGCGTGATCGACCCGCTCGACACCCGCACCGTCCTCGGGCTCGCGCTCTCCGCCTGCGCCAACGCCCCCCTCGACGACCCCCACTTCGGTGTGTTCCGGATGTGAACCCTCGGGGCGTCGACTCGCGTGCACAGGAGAGGAGCGAAGCGTGTTCGGGACGGTGCTGATCGCCAACCGCGGCGAGATCGCGGTGCGCGTGACGCGGACGCTGCGCGCGCTCGGCGTGCGCAGCGTCGCCGTCCACACCGACGCCGACGCGGGAGCGCCGCACGTGGCCGCGGCGGACGTCGCCGTGCGGGTGCCCGACTACCTGGACGCCGCCGCGATCGTCGACGCCGCGCGGACGACCGGCGCGGAGGCCGTCCACCCCGGCTACGGCTTCCTCGCCGAGAACGCCGCCTTCGCCCGCTGCTGCGTCGACGCGGGGGTCGTCTTCGTCGGTCCGCCGCCGGAGGTCATCGAGGCCATGGGCGACAAGATTCGCGCCAAGGCGACCGTCGGGGCCGCCGGGGTGCCGCTCGTCCCGGGCTCGACTGGCTCGGGACTCGACGACGCCGCGATCGCCGACGCCGCCCGCGAGATCGGGTTCCCCGTCCTGCTCAAGCCGTCGGCCGGCGGCGGCGGGAAGGGCATGCACGTCGTCGACGCCGAGGACGCGATCGCCGACGCCATCGCCGCCGCCCGCCGCGAGGCCCGCGGCTCGTTCGGCGACGACACCCTGCTCGTCGAGCGCTACGTCGAGAATCCTCGCCACCTCGAGATCCAGGTCCTCGCCGACGCCCACGGCGCGGTGGTACATCTCGGTGAGCGGGAGTGCTCGTTGCAGCGCCGCCACCAGAAGGTCGTGGAGGAGGCACCGTCGACGGTCCTCGACGAGAAGCAGCGCGCGGACATGGGCGCCGCGGCCGTCGACGCCGCCCGGGCCTGCGGTTATGTCGGCGCGGGCACCGTCGAGTTCGTGACGAACACCGACGCCAGCGAGTTCTTCTTCCTCGAGATGAACACCCGCCTGCAGGTCGAGCATCCGGTGACCGAGGAGGTGGTGCGCGTCGGCGGTGAGCGGCTCGACCTCGTCGCCGAGCAGCTGCGGATCGCCGCGGGGGAGCCGCTCGGGTACGCGCAGGACGACGTCACCCTCGAGGGGCACGCCGTCGAGGCCCGGCTCTACGCCGAGGACCCCGCTCGCGGCTTCCTGCCCACCGGCGGCCGCGTCCTCGACCTGGCCTGGCCGCCGGGCGTCCGAGTGGACGCCGGGATCGCCGTTGGGACCGAGGTCGGAAGCGCCTACGACCCGATGCTCGCCAAGATCATCTCCTACGGTCCGGACCGCTGGACCGCCCTCGACCGGCTCGACGCCGCGCTTTCCGCCACCGCGGTCCTCGGCCTCGGCACCAACGTCGCCTGGCTGCGGGCCCTGCTCGCCGACGCCGACGTCCGCGCGGGCAACCTCGACACCGGTCTCATCGGCCGCCTCCCGGGGCCGCCCGCCGCGATCCCCGACGCCGTGCTCGCCGCCGGCGCGCTCGCGGGGCTCCTGCGGCTGCCCGACACCGGCGACACCGGTGACCCCTTCGGGCGTCTCGGTGGCTGGCGCCTCGGGGCCGACCCCGCCCCGGCCCGCTGGCGCCTCGTGCCGGCCGGCTCGACCGATCCCGTCGACGTGGCCGTCACCGGCCCGGCGTCCGGCGCCCGCGTCGCCGTCGGGGAGTCCGAGCCCGTCACGGCGTCCGCCCAGCGGGACGGGCCCGTGCTGACGGTGACCCTCGACGGTGTCACCCGCACCTATCGCACCGCCGCCGACGGACCCGTCCTCTGGCTCGCCCGCGGCGGCGGGGCCTGGGCCCTGCGCGAGCAGAAGCGTCTGGCCGCCGCGCGCACGGCGTCCGCCGCCGACGGCCCCCTCGTCGCGCCGATGCCCGGAACCGTCACCGTCGTCGACGTCGCGGAGGGTGATCGCGTCGTCGCCGGTCAGCGGCTCGTCGTCGTCGAGGCAATGAAGATGGAGCACGTCGTCGCCGCACACAGTGACGGCGTGGTCACGGCGCTCCCGGCCCGGGCCGGTGCCGCGGTCGCGCTCGACGCCCCCCTCGTCACCGTCACTCCCGACCCGCCAGAGGACTGACCCGGGGTGGACCGAACGCGTTCGCTCCTCCTACGCGACCGGGCGCGGGGATCGGTCCGGGGCGGGGACGCCGGGTCGGGGGGCCGGTGTCGACTCGGTGGGGCGGGCGCGCAGCACGAGCACCGTCGCCGTCGCGGTGCCCGCGACGAGCACCGCCAGGGCGGCCAGGGTCAGCGCGTCCGGGGCGAGCAGCGGTTGCGCCCGCAGGGCCTGCCACGTGAGCAACAGGACCAGGCCCGTCCACGCCGCGCCCGCCACGCCGACCAGGCTGGCGCGGACCCGCTCCGGCCGCAGCACGGCGAAGCGTGCGGCGAGCGCGCCCAGCAGGAGGACCAGCAGCGGCAGTCCCTGCAGCGCGTGGAGGCCGACGAAGTGGCCGATCCGCAAGTCGCCCCCCGTTGTCGACCACCCGAGCAGCGGCAGCCCCGGGCCGCCGTCGGGGACTCCGACCGCGTGCGCGCCGGCGGCCGTCATGGGCGCGGTGCGGGCGGCCGCGATCTGCGCCCCGCTCGGGCTGGTCATGAGGAACGCGACGGCCATCCCGAGCAGCGACACACCGACGCCGAGCCGCACCGCCCACGCCGTCGGGCGCGGGAGGCCCCGCTCGCGCAGCAGGACGACGCCGACGACCGCTGTCGCGCTCCAGAGCACGACGATCGTCACTCCCATGAGCGACCACAGCGCCGTGTCCACCGGAGTGGCGACATCGAAGTGGCTGGCCCGCCCGCGGATCACCTGCCCGACGATCACCGCCATCTCGACCACCGCGGCGACCGCCACCACGGTGCCGGCCACCCCGGCCCACCGACGGGCGCGCGCGACCCGGAGACCAACGAGATCATCCAGGCCAGCGTGGTGGCGTACAGGACGAAGGAGACGCTGAACTTCAGTGGCTTCGCCCAGATCGGCTGCCCGCCCAGCGTCCGCGGGTCGAGCAGGAGACCCGCCACGCACACCACGGCGAGGAGGACCATCGACCCGGCGAGCAGGACCAGCGACCGGTTCCACGAGCGCATGAGAGGCTCCCTGGAAACGATCGGATGGTGACGGTGTCCGCAGTGGACAGTAGAATACGGTCAGCCCCATGGCTCCCTCTCCGAGGATCGACTTTCCGTCCCGCGTCGGCGTGTGGTGGACCAGCGACGCCTGGGCCATCCGGGACGTGCAGGAGGCGGCCCGCGACATCGAGGCCCTCGGCTACGGCTCCCTGTTCTACGGTGAGGCCTACGGCAAGGAGACGTTGACGCAGGCCGGAGCGCTGTTGGGCGCCACCGAGCGCCTCGTGGTCGGGAGCGGGATCGCCAACATCCACGCCCGCGACGCCATCGCCGCGGAGTCCGGCGGCCGCACCCTGACCGCGTTGCACCCCGGGCGCTTCGTCCTCGGGCTCGGCGTCAGCCACGGACCGCTCGTGACGCGCCGCGGCGGGGAGTACGACAAGCCGCTCGCGACGATGCGCGACTACCTGCAGCGGATGGCCGCGGTGCCCACGGAGGTCGAGCCCGGCGCCGGGCGCCCCACGCGGCTGCTCGCCGCGCTCGGCCCGAAGATGATCGAGCTCTCCGGCACCGACGCCGACGGGGCGCACCCGTACCTGGTCCTCCCCGCCCAGACGCGGGTACCCGCGGGGCGCTCGGCCCGGACAAGTGGGTGGTCAGCGAACAGGCCGTCGCGCTCGGCGCGGACCACGACGACGCCCTGCGCCGCGCCCACGCGCATCTCGAGGTCTACTCTGGTCTCCCGAACTACCGGAACTCCTGGCTGCGCCAGGGCTTCGACGAGTCCGACCTCGTGCGCGGCGGCTCCGACCGGCTCGCCGAGGCCCTCGTCGGGATGGGTGACCCCGACATCGTCGCGGCGTCCGTCACCGCGCACCTCGGGGCCGGCGCCGACCACGTCGTGGTCCAGGTGCTGGGTGAGGGTGCGTTCGACGACCCACGCCCGGCCCTGCGCGAGCTCGCCCCGGTGCTCGGGCTCGGCTGACCCCGACCGCCCCGACCCCGGGGGGCACGGTCAGCGCAGGTCGGTCCGGATCGGGTGCCCGACGGGGACCTCGACCAGCACGATCGCCCGCCCGTCCGGGTCGGCGATCCAGCACTCGTCCAGTCCCCATGGCTCGCGGCGCGGCTCGCGGGTCACCGTCACCCCGGCCTCGCGGAGCTCGGCCACCGCCGCCGGCAGGGACCGGACCTGCAGCCACAGAGCGTCCTCCCCGACGTTCACGGCGCCGGCCCTCGACAGCTCCAGGTACCCCGTGCCCAGGAAGAACACGACGCCACCAGAGAACTCGCGGGCGACCGCGAGGCCCAGCGCGTGGGCGTAGAACGCCCGGGACACGTCCCAGTCCCGCGGCCGGACGAGCACCCGGCTGCTCAGGATCTCCACGGACCCACCTCCTCCGTCCCCGGGGAAGCACACCCCCGATCGGTCGTGTTCGCGGATTGACCGCGTCGTGGTCGGGGAACCCGCTGGACACCGATCGGGAGGCGCCATGTCAAAGGACAAGAAGCTCGACCACAAGGGCCAGGAACTCAAGGGCAAGGTCAAGGAGGCCGTCGGTAACGCCACTGACAACAAGGAGTGGCAGGCCGAGGGCCGGAAGGACCAGACCATGGGCAACCTCAAGGAGGCGGGCCAGAAGATCAAGGACGCCTTCAAGCCCTGACCGCCGTGACGACGCCGGTGGGGTCAGAGCCGTTTGAACGGCGGCGGCGCCACCCCGTCGTCCCCCGAGAGCGAGGCCTGCGCGGGCGAGCGGGCCAGCACCACCACGCCGCCGAGCGCGAGGACGAGGCCGAGCACGAACCCGGGCCACCAGCCGGTCCGCACGCCGTCGCCGAGCACCACCAGGCCGAGGAGACCGGGCGCGAGCGTTTCGGTCACCGCGAGCACCGCCACGACGGGTCCGACCGCGCCACGGCTCACGGCCACCGTGTACAGCCCGAGGCCCAGGGCGCCGTACCCGAGTAGCAGCCACGCCACGGGATCGGTGAGCACCCCGCGGGCCATCACCGCGAGGGAGCCCTCGCCGAGGTCGACCAGGCGGACCGCCACCGCCGTTCCCCCGAAGCTCAGGCCCGCCACGAAAGCCATGGGCACGGCCCGCGCACCGCGAACCGATCCCGCGATACCGCCCACCAGCAGCATCGCGAACACCACGGCGAGCGCGACCACGCCGGCCGGTCCCACGCGTGGATACACGCCGGTGCTCGCCGAGCCCACGAGCAGTGCGAGGCCGACGACGTTCGCGCCGGCCGCGACGAGGTCGATCCGCCGCAGCGGGGTGTCGAACACCCGGTGGGATGCGACGACGGTGAGTCCCACCTGCCCGGCGATGACGGCCTGCACGGCGACGATGGGCATGTACCGTAGGGCCACCACGGTGAGGACCCAGCCGGCGATGTCGAGAAGCAACCCGCCGAGGTAGAGCGGGCTGAACACCACGGCCGCCGTCCGGACGGCGCGCCGCGTGGCCATGGCCTCCATCAGGGAGGCGCCGGCGTTGGCCACCGCCGCGGTGACGGCGGCCAGCAGCCCGAAGAGCAGCACGGTCCCAGTCTCCCTGACTCGCCTCCCGGGCGAGCCGCCATCACGATCACCCGGCGCGTCGACGGGACGGGACGTCGGGTAGGCATGGGCGAGCGCACGGGTACGGACGCCCTCGGCGCGGGACGGAGGGCGCGCATGGGAACCGCCCTCACGCTCCTTGTCCTGGGCGGCGTCGCCGCGCTCCTCGCGGTGGCGCTCGTCGTCACCCGCGGCGGCCCTGGTGCGCGTCCGGCGGCGGCCCGCTCCGTGGCCCTCCCGCTCCTCGCCGCGTCCGGTCTTCTCGCGGCCGCGGGGCTGGTGCTCACCCTGGTCGTCTCCGACGAGACCCTCGGCGCCACCGACGCCCCGGTCCTCGCGTGGCTGCTGGTCCATCGGGACCCCACGGCGACCACCGCGGCCGAGGTCCTCTCCCTGGTCGGGGGGACCGCGGGGACCGGAGGAGCCGCGGTGGTGGCGGCGCTCGTGCTCCTGCTCCGCGGGCGGCGGGCGCGTGCGGTGGTGTGGGTCGTCGGGGTGGTCGCCGGCGCGAGCACGATCCGATTCGTCAAGGTGGCGGTCGAGCGGCCCCGTCCGCCGGTGCCGACCCGGCTCGCGGTGGAGACCACGTCGTCGTTGCCCTCCGGTCACTCCCTCATGGCCGCGCTCGGCCTCGGCCTCGTCGCCCTGGCCGCCGGGACGCTGGCGGGCCGCGCGGTGCGCGTGGTGGTCACCGCCCTCGCGGTGCTCGCGGTCGCCGCCATCGGCGCGAGCCGGGCCTACCTCGGCGTCCACTGGATCACCGACGTGATCGCCGGATGGCTGCTCGGGGCGGGGATCGCGATGACCTGTCTCGCCGCCGCCCGGGCCATCGAGATCCACCCGCCTCGTCACTCCCCGGTGAAGGAAGCGGGGAACGCCTGAACGCACTGGACCGTTCGTGCTTCTTGGCCGCCAGTCGGGTGACGTCGGGGCAACAGGCTTTCGCTGTCCGCAGCCGCCAGCGCCATGCATACTCTCTGCTGTGGACCGATGAGGTGAACGGGGGCCCGGATGGAGCAGGTCCCCTTGCTCGTCCTCGGTGCGGGCGTCGACGGGATGCTCACCGCACTCGCGCTCGCCCACCAGGGCTTCCCGGTCCGCCTCCTCGACCGCGACCCCGAGCCGGATGACGACGCGGACGGGTTCCCGCCCACGACCACCGCCCTGCTACCCCCGTACGCGAACCATGAGCTCGCCGGTCTCGGCCTGCTCGACGCCCTCGTCCCGGCCATCACCGAACCGCAGGGTCTCGTGCACGCCGACGCCCAGTCCGGGCGCCCGCTGCGGCGGATCGCACTGGGACCCGCGGTGCGGACCCGGTGGCGCGATCCCCTACTCGCGGTCGCCGTGGCCGAGATGCGCAGGCTGCTCGCCGCGGTGTGTGCGGCCGACGACATGGTGACCGTCGAGTACGGCGTCCGGCCGACCGTCGTCGACGACGTGGTGGAGGGCGCGCTGGTCGGCGACGAGACCGGACCGTCGTACCGGGCCGAGGCACTGATCGCGGCCGACGGGGTCGACTCCCCGGTGCGGTCGCTCGTCCGCGGTGGGCACGCGATCCCGCCGCCCTACTTGGTGCACCGCGGACGGTGGCCGGAGGACGTGCCCCGCGACGAGATCCGGATGTGGTCGTCGCCGCTGCTGCACCTGACCTGCACCCCGACCCCCGGGTCGGGCGTCGCCGACCTCGAGATGATCGTACGCGGCGACGTTGGTCTGGCCGAGCTCCAGCGCACGGGCGCTTACCACGCCGCTGAGCTGCGCACCGCTGTCGACGCCGCGCTGGCGACCCCGCCGGTCCGGGTGCACCACCACCGTCCTCTCGAGCGCTGGACCCGTCACCGCATCGCCGTGCTCGGAGCCGCCGCCCAACCGCTGCTGCCCCACGAGGGCCAGGCGCTCGCGCAGTCGGTGCTCGACGCCGCGGCCCTGGGGGCCGCGTTCGACCGTTGGGACGGGCGGGTCGTCGCGGCGTTCGAGCACTACGAGCGGGCCCGCGCGATCCCTCGGGCCCGCGCTGCCGGCCGTGCCCTCGACGTCGCGGGCGTCCTGCACGCCGACGGCCTCGTCCGGCAGCTGCGCGACTGCGCCTGGGCCGGCACCAGCCCCGACCCCCAGGCGTCCGTGGTCAGTGAGGGCTGACGCGGGGATGACGGGGCCGGCCGGGCGGAGCAGCATGTGGCGTGTGGACCAGAGCTCCTCCGGCGTCACCGCCGGCGCCACTGCCACCGCCTCCGTCAACGGTGTCCGCCTGCACTATCGCCGGACCGGGGACGGGTCCCCGGTGGTGCTGCTGCACGGGTGGCCGCAGACCGGCCACTGCTGGCGCCATGTCAGCGGCGAGCTCGCCCGCGACCACACCGTGATCGTCCCCGATCTGCGCGGCTACGGCCGCAGCGACAAGGCCCGGACGGGCATGGACAAGCGGACGATGGCCGCCGACGTCTCAGCCCTGGTCCGATCGCTGGGGTTCGACCGCGTCGCCGTCGTCGGTCACGACCGCGGT
>JAABVA010002243.1_pt1 | contig 19475 bp, 19 predicted proteins | sample 5560331 | NCBI WGS metagenome assembly JAABVA01 (sample SAMN12812661, study PRJNA571458) | rock metagenome | isolation source: Antarctica rocks | place: Antarctica: Victoria Land, Mt New Zealand sud | collected 2016-01-07 | reverse complement strand
TTGGAGGGCGGCCACCGCGCCATCGCCACCGCGGCGCTGCGGCTGGCAGAGCTGTACGCCGGGCGGATGCAGATCCACGCGCGGCTCCGTGAGCAACAAGCACGCGCCGCCGCCGAGTCGGACCAGCAGCACACCAGCATCGCGGCCGCCGGTCAGATGCTGTTGCGCAACACCGGCGACGACCAACTGCGCAGCGTCCCCAACGGTCCTGACGGGGAGGGTGAAAAGGTCCGGGCGGAGGCGGTCCGGGACGTCCCACTGGAGGAGTTCACCCACGCGCACCAGCAAGCCGTGCAGGAGCTGGCCGGCACAGGCACCGGCGTCGCCGCCGCCGACGAGGACGCCGTCATCCGTCGGCAGTTCGAGATCCTGGAATCCGAGGCGTTCGTCCGCGCCGTCATCGACGACAAAGAACAGTGGGAAGCCAGGCGGATCACCGCGAGCGCCCCGAACCCGGCCGCGCACCGCAGCGAAGAACTGGCCGCCGCCGAAACCTGGCTGGCCCGCACCGCACCAGCGGACTTCGACCTCTACCGGGCCACCCAAGTAGATAGGGACACCAGCCGGGCCGAGGTAGCGCAGGAGAACCTGGTGAACCGGTACGAATCCACCCCCACCGAGCAGCGGGCCGTGACCGCCGCGCCGAAGCCCGGCTACGACACGGCCCCGGCCCGCTCCACCCGCGCCGACACCCTGGACCGCAGCGGCCTCGAGCGGGACATCATCGAAAGCGCCATGATCACCGACCTGGGTTTCGGCACCCCCGCCACCGACGCGGTCACCGCCGCCACCACCACCACACGCCGACCTGCCACCACAGCCCGCAGCCGCGGCGCCGAACGGGAACACCAAACCCTGGGGCGCTAGAAAGCCGAGCGCGATGACGCCCGAGCACGCATTCTTCTTGGCAACCGAGGCCCGATCGGGCGCGTCTACGTGATAGACCAACCGCAGATGTCCCAACCGGAGGGAACCCAGCGATGCCCACCCCCACCGTCTCTGAACTCGCCGCCGTCTACCAGCTCTCAGAACTGGCATCGATCTACGACGTGTTCGCCGAGGCCTACAGCGACGCCCAGGCAACCAGCGCAGAAGCCCAGGGCCACGCCCGAACCCAGGCTGAGCGTGAACTGTGGGCGGTCCGTGGGTTCGCACTGGCCGACTTCCGTCGGTCCGTCGACCCGGACGACCGCCTGGCCATCATCGAGGCCATCGTGATGCTCGGAACCGAGGTCGACGCCATCCGCGCTTATCTGGATCGCAGCACCGCCGCGGCGTGACCCAGCCCCGGCCCTACCAGGTCAACGCCACCGAGCTCGCTCGGCGCTGGACAGAGCTAATCCGGCCACGATTGTTCCGCCGCGCACAAGCGGCAACCGACCCGATCGCCCTGTTCATCGGCGCGCAGCCTGGAGCGGGAAAAACCCAGACCGCCGCCCGCATCACCGCCCGGTACGGCCGTCCGTTCGTCTGGATCGACTCCGACGAGCTGCGCAAATTTCACCCGCAGTTCCGCGACATCATGCGGGCAGATCCGCTCCGGATGGCCGTCCTGACCAACCAGGCCGCCAGCACTTGGGTGCAGATGGCCATCACCGAAGCGCGCGCAGCCGGCTACGACGTGCTCATCGAAAACAGCTTCCACACCCCGGATGTCGTCCTGGCCGAGGCGGCCCGATTCAAAGCCGCCGGCTACACCACCCACGCCGTCGCACTGGCCGTCCCAGGGCGTGACAGTCGGCTCGGAGCGGTCCACCGGTACGTCGACGCGGCCGCCGCCGGCCGCACCGCCCGATGGACCAACCTGGCATCCCACGAAGCCAGCATGACCGGCCTACCCGCCACCGTCCAGGCCCTGCAGAACTCACCCGTCATCGACCGACTGACCATCACCGACCGGGCCGGGGACACCCACTACGACAGCCAGTCCCAGCCCGGTGACGCCCAGGCCGTCCTGGCCGCCGTCCGCGAAGCACCACCCACCGCGGAGCTGGCCCAACGCTGGCTCGCTACCTGGATCGACACCCGCAACCGTCTCCAGCAGATCCCGAACCTCGACCTGGACCAACTCAAACCGCTCATGGACCGGCTGGAATACGACGCCCAAACCATCACACCGACGCCCGGCTATGACTCGGCGTCGGCACGCTCCACACGCGCCGACACCCTGGACCGCAGCGGCTTCGACCAGGACATCGCCGAAAGCGCGATGGTCACCGACCTGGGCTTCGGCACCTCCGCCGCCGAGGCAGTCACCCCCGCCGCCGCCACCAGCCGACCTGCCACCGCAGCCCGCAATCACGGCGTTGAACGGGAACACTTCCCGGACCGCTAGCACCTCAAGGTGAGTGCGACAGATTTGGTCGGCCTCACTTGAGCAGGTAGTTCTGCTTGGGTTTCTAGGGAGCGTTTCCGCCGGCGTGGCAGCGTTACGACATTTGCACCGACAGTATGAGCCGGTCGCCTGGGGGCACATTTTCCACGTGCGCCGACCCCGCGCGGCGGAGGTCATCCCAAACAAGTGGGCAGGTCTGCGGGAGGTTCTGCGACGGTCCACGACCGGAGCGCTGCGGCGCTGTTGTGGCCGCGCTGGTCGGAACAGCCTTTCAGCGGGCCGTTCGGATCGGTCAGGACCCGCATGTGGTGGTCGAGGTGGTCGCGGATCCACGCGGACACGGAGTCGCCGGGCTCGAGGCGGCGCTGCTCGAAACCCCGCCAGAGGGCGGTGAGGCGGTAGACCGCTTCGGGGTGCCGCCACCATTGGGGGCACCAGGCCAGGTTCCGGCCATCGCCGACAGGGCGCCGGTAGATGTGGATGAGCCAGCCGTGTACCCAGGCGACCACGTTCGGGTAGAGCAGCGCCGGCGGCGCCGGTGTCCAGGCCTGGTCGTCGCCGGGATTCGCAGCGGCTGGGTTCGGTTCGGCGGCGGGGGGCAGCAGCGCCCGGGCGGGACCCCAATGGCCGCCGACCTGGCCGTGGAGGTCGGCGGTCACCGCGCGGTGCCGATCTGATCCAGCGGTACCGCCCACGTGGCGGCGGCCGGCTGCCCTACCGGTGCGGCAAGTGTGTTCGGGTCGTACTGGCGGATCGAGGCGCTGACCGCCTCGGCCTGCGGCCCGGTCATCCACGGCAGGGTCCGGCACAGTGCTGGCCGGGTGCCGGCGGCGTGGACGATGCAGCGACCTTTGGGTAGGGCGGCGATGTCGGCGACGTCCATGATGCGTTCCCGCTGCCGGGAGTGGTTGTAGGACGGGCCGCTGCTGCGGCCGGTGGTGCGGGAGGTGTGCGGGGCGTCCCAGTCGCCGATCAGGGTGGACAGTTCCTGCAGGAACTCCCCGCCGCCGACGCCGGAGCCGACGACCTTGACCGTGGCGGCCGCCCACAGTTTGATCATTCCTTCTCGGCCCCACACCTCGACGCCCTGGGCCCAGGACTGCAGGATCGTCAGGACCACGATGCCGCGGGAACCGAAGTGGGAGTACAGGTTCGGCAGTTCGGTCCAGCGGCACACGTTGGCGGCCTCGTCCAGCACCAGCACCATCGGGATGGGTAGCCGGCCCAGCGGGGACCGTTCGGAGAGCCGCTCGGCGGCCTCGGTGACGGCGGCGGTCAACGCGGTGACGACCGGGCCGGCGGAGCCCTGCCCTTCCTTGGAGATCGAGTATAGCGTCTGTAGGCCGTCGGAGACGAACTGGTCCGGGTGGAACTGGGGCCGGGCCTGGCCGGTCCCTGGGGTGCACCAGGTCATCGCGGCGGAGTTCGTCATGAAGTTGACGACCCGCTGGGCGGTGCCGTAGACGCCGCCGCGTTGTTTGTCCGGGGCGTCGATGACATTGCGGACCCCGGCCGCGACGAGGGCGAAACCGGCTTGCTCTAACAGGATCGCCGGTTCGGTGTCGGTGGGTCTGGTCAACCACAGATACACCTGGGTCACCGGACGTCGGGCGACCGCGGCGGCCAGGATCAGCCCGGCCAGCAGGTCCTCACCGGCGCCGTCGAAGTAGGCGTCGGTGCGGGCTCCGGCCGGCCGGGACGCCGCGACGAAGATGGCGGCCAACTTCTGGGCGTCCACTTCGTCACCGATCCCGCCGAGCGGGTTCCACCACCAGGTCGGCGGCTCTCCGCAGATGCCCTGCGGGTCGAACACCCACACGGGGCCGGTGGGTTCCCGGACTCCGCGGGTGGCGTCGACGACGTCCCGTTTGTTGGAGGTGACCACGACGGCGCCGGGCGCGGACACGATCGCCGGGATGACCCGGGATGTGGTTTTTCCTTGCCGGGGCCCCCAGATGTCGACCGACACGTCTTCCCAGCTCTGCCACAGCGACCGGGGCGCGGTGACCGTTTCGGCGATCTTCAGCCCGAAGCTGCCGGTGACACCGAGCCGCTCCGCGGCCGCTTTCACGCTGCGCCCGCTGACCGCCTCCAGATCTTTGCCGGTGCCCATCAGGGCCGCGGCGCGGTCCCCGCGCAGCCGCGGCCGGCGGTGGTGCACGGTGCGCCAGATGAACCACCCCAGCACCCCAACGAGCAGGAGCGCGGCCAGTTGCCCGCCGAGGATGAGCAAGCCATACCGGGGCCAGCGGATCTGGCCTTTGATCAGGTCGGCGAGGAGTTGCACGGGCTGGTTCGGCGGCGGCGGCTGATGGCCCAGCCACGCGGCGACATGCAATACCGCCCACAGGTTCCCGACCGCCAGGACGGCCAGGGTGATCGCGGCGAACACCAGCATGGTGTCGGTGTTGCCGGCGGTGCGGCGGGCCCCGGACATCAGCGGGGCGCCGAACCGGTCGTGGCCAAGTCGAATGTGGTCATCAGGTCCACCTTTTGTTGGTGTTGTTCAGGGCCAGCTCGGCCTGGGTCAGCCGGACCTGTACCGGGATACCGGGCCGGGTACCGACTTTGATCAAGATCCGGCCGCGGCCTGGCGGGTCACCCTCGCGGCCGGTTTTCACGTCGAAGCTGGCCGGGGCGGACCATTCGGTGACCATGGCTTCTTCTCGGCCGGATAGCCGGATCCCGGCTTGGGCCAGCAGCGGGATCTCCTTGGCCGGCAGGCCGGCGGTGATGACCATGCCGGAGCGTTCGACGAATCCGAACGCTTTGATCCGTTCGGATTCGGTGGCCAGCGACCGCAGGTCGGACATGGTGTGCGAGCAGAACGCCTGCCCCACCCCGACGGTCCGGTTGAGTCTGGTCAACCCGTCGATGCGGTCCACCATGTCCGGCCCGGACCGCAGCGCCCGCCACAGCTCGTCCATCACGATGAAGAAGTGGCGCCGCGGTTCCAGACCGGCGTCGGCGAGCAGGTGGTGGTAGTTGACGGAGGCGAACCCGGTGGACCAGCACGCCAAAAGGGCCGCGGCCTGCAGATCGGATTCGGTGTCCTTGATCGAGGACACGTCGAACACCACGGGCCGGTCGCGGCGCATCTGCACCGCGGTGGGCCGGGCGAACATGTCCGAGATGGCGCCTTCTGGGCTGATCATCGCCAGCAACGCCGACTCCAGGTTCTGGGTGGCGTCGTGGTAGCGGGACATGTCGCCCCGGTCGATGGCCACCGCCCGCAGATCCGCCGGCGCGGCCCGGATCACCTGCAGCAGCTCGGGCAACGTGCCCGGCCCGACCTCGGTCCGGTCGGCGAGGATCTGCACGGCCCGGCCCAGGATGTTGCTCTCGCCGACTTCCACCCGGGCCTTGCGGACGATGGAGATGAACGCTTTGAGCAGCTCCACCTTCCGGGCGTGGGCCTCGGTGAGCACCTGTTCACGGGCGGTGCCGGTGAGCATCTTGGCGACCTCGGTGGCCTCCCCAGGGTCAAGGACATTGAGTCCGCCGCTGCCACGACCCAACGGAATGACCTGACCGCCCAGGGCCTCGATCAGATCGACGTAGTCCGGTTTCAGGTCGGCCAGGACCAGCGGCTGCACCCCATAGCCGTGCAGCCCCAGGCACATCCGCCGGATCGTGGTCGACTTGCCCAGCCCGGGCAGGCCCAGCAGAAACAGCGACGGGTTGGAGATCAGACGGGCCCGGATGAACCAGGAGATCGGGTCCGCGCACACCGTCGCCCCGGTCAAAAGGTTCGGGCCCAGCGGCACCCCGGTCACCGGGGACCCGGACCCGGCGGCGAAGGGCCACAGGCCGCACACCTGCACGGTGGTGCCGCGCCATTCGGCGGCCGGCGCCACCAGCTCCGCCGCGCCGCGGCCCCGCCCGGCCCAGCCCCGCAGACCGGGGCGGACCGGCCGGTCCTGACCGGCCTTGGCCACTGACGCCGCGTCCCGCTGCGTCCGGGTGGTTGTGCGGGACTTCCGCGGCGGCGGCGTCGTCACCACCCGGCGCAAGGAAACCGGTTGGCGGGGGTTCTGTTCGGGTGTGGGCATCGGGGCTCCTTGGTGATTGGTCGGCGGGTGTCGGTCAGGCGATCGAACGCAGGGCCGCGGGTATTTTCAGATGCGCCGGCAGCACCAGACCCAGCGGCAGGCCGGCCGCGAACGCGCAGTCCTGGGAACCGAACACCGGGCGTAGCAGGATCCTGGCCCCGGCTGACAGGTTCTCGATCGCCGCTTTGGCGTCATCGAGGCGATCCAGGTCCGGCACCGTCGCGGTGACGAGCATCCCGAAGTTGACCAACCCGGCGCCGCGGACCTCCTCGTCGGCGGCGGCGCTGGCGGCCTTGAGATCGGTGGCGGCGCGGGCGGATACCCTTTGGGCGCTGTTGACCCGGAACTCGGCGTTGCGTTTGTCCGACTCGACCATCCCGGCGGCCACCCCGGATGAGATCGGCCGGTACAGCAGGGTGACCCGTTTGCGGTCCACATCGGGGTGCGGGGACAGCAGCTGGGTCAGCACGGAGGAGAACGAGAGGCCGCGCGGCGCCTGCGTCATGGACCAGGACACCGACCAGCAGCCGTCGTGCCGGTAGGAATCCCAGTGGGTGTCGTGGGCGGCCGGTCCGACATCGGCCCAGTCCAGCTCCACCGGATCGCCCATGGCGTGGGCCTTTTCGAACAGTTCCGCGGACGCCGGGTCGTAGCAGGTCCGGATGATCTCGCACAGCTGCGCTGCGCTGACCGGATCGGCGGTACCCGCACCGGTGGCCGAGAGTGAGCAGGTGAGGCCGGGGAGCCGGGCCTGCAGGTCCCGGGCCACCTCGCCGGCGGACCGTTTCTTCCCCGACGGGGTCAGGCCCTTGATGGTCACAGCGACCCACGCCCGGATGGAGGCCGAACCGGCGGGGTAGGTGTCCGCCGCTTCCCGGAGCATCGCCTGGGCCAGCGGGTGGCTGGTCGGGTCCAGGTTCAGTTCCACCTCGCGGCGCAGCCGCGCCCCGGTATCGGGTGCGGTTTCCACGGTCACCGAGGCGGCGACGATGTGCGACTCGTTGCTCAATGCGGCCAGGAACTGTCCCCACCCGGCGACCCACATGTCCACCTGCACTTGATCGACCAAAGATGCCCCGTCAGGCTGGGTTTCCAGCACCACGGTGTAGTGGTTGGTCTGCGGCACGTACACCAACGCGAACGGGCGGCCGTAGGAATCCCGGGCCTCGATCAGCCGGGAACGGGCCGCCAACCCGGGCAGCTGGTGGCTGCCCCACGGGGTGCGGCCCAGCGGCCCCGACCGGTAGAGCCGGGACCCGCGGCGTTTCGCCCGGCCCCAGCCCACCCGGGTGGCGAGGCGCTGCCCGGCGTTGCGGCCGTGTTTGTCGGTCATGGACAGCAAACCCAGGGTGGCCGCGACCGGCCCCGCGGTGATCGCCGCGGCGATCAGACCGCCGAACATCATCGCGGTGATCACCGCGACGAGGCCGCCCAGGAGCACCATCGTGCCCAGCAGCCCGAACCCGGCGATACCCGGTGACCTCGGCTGCCGCCAGTTCCCGTAGGTGCGGGGCGAAGGTTCAGTGGTCGTCATGATGGATCGGTTCTCCTGCCGTCGCGGTGATCACGAGCTGGAAGGCTCTGGATGGTCCTGGACCAGGGCGCCGCCGGAGCGGGCCGCGCCGAGGCCCACCGCCGCGGCCTGCAGGCCGCGGCCGGACCGCGAAGGTCCCTGGCCGCCGGGCGGAGGTGGTGGGCTGGCCGTGGTGGTGTTCTCCGCGGTCGGTGGTCCGCCGGCCCCCGCCGCCATCGAAGCCTGCGCACCCGATGTGTCGGCGCCGGCCGCGGCCATCAGACCCTCGGCACCACCACCGCCGCCGCTCGGCCCGGATCCGGACGGGCCCCCACCACCACCAGCACCGCCGCCGCCGTCGCTCGGCCCGGATCCGGACAGGCCCGAACCACCACCACCACCGCCGCCGCCGCCGGGAGGTGGCGTGCCGCCGGTGCCGGTCGTGGAGCCGCTGGGCCCGGCGGCCGCCGCGGCGCCGCCTGCGCCCTTGGCGGCGGCCAGGCCACCGCCGGCGACCAGCATCGCGCCGGTGGCGATCGCCCCGGCCGCCATCGCGCCTGCGCCGGCGCCGCCGGCGGTGGCGGCCACCGCCGGCACCAGGAAACGCATCAACGCCGGCAGGCCCAGCAACGCCATGATCATCATCGCGATGCCCAGGATGATCCCGACCAACCCACCGCCGGTGGCGGTGGAACTCATCAACCGGAACGCCAACGCGTAGATGATCGACGCGACCGGCTTGTACAGCAGGAACGCGATGGTCCAGGCCAGCACCTTGCGGAACCACTGCTTGCCCATCTCGGTGTTGGTCGCCGCCGCCGCGAGCGGCCCGATGCTGATCAGCAGGACCAGCATCGCCGAGCGCATCACCATCAGCACGATCTGGATGATCGAGGCCAACACCGCCAGCAGACCCAGCACGACCAGCAGGACCAGCCCGATCCCGGCGGTGCCGGTGGCCGCGCCGAAGTTCAACAGATTCCCGATGCTGGTGGTGAAATCCGAACCGGTCGAGGCGGTGATGATCCAGGTAGAGAACAGGTCGGAGGCCTCGATACCGGCGGCGACCACCGCAACGCCCAGGGTGCTGACCAGGCTGTACTGCACGATCGAGCGGAGGGTGTCGGTGCCGGGCTCGGCCCGGCGGGCCAGCGCCATCCGGCCGGCGCCCAGCAGCACCGAGAACACCAGCAGCGCGAGGGTGTACCAGCGCAGATGCGCCCACATCCAGCTGATCGTGCTCGAGGGATTACCGTCGACATCGCCGACGCCGGGGGTGCCGACCTTCACCCAGAACGTGCCCAGAGTTTTGATCATCCCGGCGATCGCGTCGGTGATCAGACCGCTCAGCCACGTCACGATGCCTCCGAACACGGTGGAAAATGCGCTGGTCACGGCGCTGCCGACACCGCCGACGATGCGGGTACCGATGCACGACATGGAGTCGATGGGATGCAGGATCGACAGGTCACACATCCCCGGTTACGCCGCCCACGCCGTGTACTGCTCGGTGGAGATGATCGGGGCGGCGGTGGCGCCGGTCTGATCGGAGTAGACGAACTTCCAGTCCCCGCCCTCCCACGCCAGGACGGCGGTGAGCATCGCCGGCTGATAGCTGCCCGACCGTGCAGGGTCACCCACCCCGACCGCCACCGCAATGGTGGTTCGGTCCGGGGTGTAGTCCACGAACCGGAAACCCAGCAGCGTCACCTTCGGGGTCGTCGAAGCATCCGACGGCATCTTCGAACCAACCCCGCTGCCGCCGCTGTCCTGCGTCTTTGCCGCAGTCCGCGCCTGGGCGTACTGGCCGGTGCGGGAGCCGCGTTGGGTCACCACCGCAGTTGCGGAAATTTGATCACTGGGCGCCTCGGTCAACGCCAGGGTGTCCATCATCGCGAACAGCGCGCCAGTAGGGCTGCGCGCATAACAGGTGCCGATGCCGCCGACGAGTCGGGCCGGGCCGAACACCGGGCTGATCGGCACCGCGATCCCCGCCACGATCTGCCACGACCCGGCCGGGGCGGCGGTCGGTATCTGCTGGCCGCCGGCCGGCAACCCGCAGCTGCTGCTGGGCCGCAGCGGCGCGGGCACCACTTGTGGGCCGGTCGGCGCCGCCGGCGGCCCGACCGGGTCGCCGCTGCCGGTGGCCGGGGTGGCGGTTAGCGGCACCGGTGGAGCAGCGTTGCTGGTCGCAGGCTCCGCCGCCGCGGTTGCGACCGCGGCGGAGGTGGAGTCGCGGTGCGGGCCGGTCGCCACCAGGATGATCCCGGTGGCCAGCACCCCGGCCAGGAACAGCACAGACAGGACGAACGAGGTGCTGGTGAACGTGGAGCTTTCTTGCTCGCCGGTGTCCCGGTTCCTGGCCATCACTGACCGTCCTTTCCGATCGGGAGGGGAGGGGGATTTCAGACGAACGCGCCGACCAGCGCGGAGGCGGACCCGGCGATGATGCAGGCGCCGAGCACCCAGCCCAGGCCGCCTGCGGCCTCGCTGCCGCCGCCGCGGTGGTGTTTGATCGCCATCATTCCGGCGGAAATCAGCACCCCCCCGACGCAGGCGGCGAAGACGATCCAGGCGGCGTACTGCAGCAGCTTGGTGATCTGCGCCGCGCCGGGAGGGGCGATGCCGGGGCCAGGGTTGGGCACGGCCAGCAGCACAGCGGACAGGTGAGGCAACAGCAACAACATGGTGTTTGCCTTTCATCGGGTGGAACGAGGGACAGGACTGCATCGGGCCAACGCGGCCTCGATGCCGGGCAGCGCCGCCGCGACCGGGCGGGGCAAAAACTGCGGATCGGGCGGACCCAGCCGCCACGCCGGCACCCACGGGATCCGCCACAGCTGCGGCATCCCGCCGGCCAGGATCCGGGCGAAATCGGTGATCGGGCGGGGCTCCCGCCCCGCCGCGTCGGCCATCAGCACCAGACCGACCACGGCCGCGGCGGGCGCCGCACCGCCGGCCCACTGGGCGGCGGCCCGCTGGGCCGCCTCCAGCGAAGCCATCGTGGTACGGGCGCACAACACAACCGGGCAGCTGACGGGCCGGCCGACCGGCCAGTAATGATCAGTGGCCATCACCGGGACCTGCAGGTCGGCGTGGACGTCGGTGAGCAGCTGCGCCAGCGTCGTCTCCCCACTCCCTCCGGACACCCCGACCACGCATACCGATCCGGCGGGAACCTCCCGCGACGGCAAACCGCCGCCGACCGGTCGGCCCAGGAAACCGTCCTGCCGCGGCGCGGGAGTCTCGGCACGGTCGAACGACTGCGCCGGTGCCGGTGCCGGTGCTGACACCTGCGGGCCGGTCACCGGCATCGCCACCGCCAGCCGCAAAGCCTGCTGGAGCTGCGCAACGGACAACAACCGGCCGGAAGTGGGGTCCACATCCCCGCCGGCGGCCACATCGATCAGCTGACCCGCACTACCGATCTGGGCCATCCGCAGCGAGGTCATGCCGCGCCGCCGGCCCAGACCCGCGCCGCCCGCGCCGCCGCCGATTCGCCGAACGTGGCCGGTGGTTGGCGGGCCAGCCACACCGCGCCGCCGGCCAACAGCCGGGCCGGGTCGATGCGGGCCAGCCGGTCTCGGGCCGCCGCCGCCGGCCGCATCCGCTCCCCCAATGCCACCAGCCGGTTCACCGTCACCTGCGTCAACAAGGCCCGGCAGGTCATGATGTGCTCCAACTCCCCGCTCAACCAGCGGCTGGCCTGGGCCAGCGAGTCGAGCTGATCGGCGATCCACTCGGCATCAGCTGCCACGCCGGCCGCGGCGGCGGGTGATGCGGTGAGGCCGGGCGGTTCATCCATGAAATCCACTCCCGAGCTAGTGAGGTGCAAACGGCTGCTACCTGTGACAGGGACATCGAGGGACCCGAAAAGGGACACCCGGGCGAAAAAAGTTTCAAAATATTTCCCGCCACCGCCTAGCAGCCGTGCACCCCGGCTGCTAGGCCACTGCGGCCAGGTACTCACCGGCCGCAGCTTGCAGGGCTGCGACCGCGCGGTCCCGGCGGCGGCGGACCGTTTTCACGCTCACACCCAGCGCCGCGGCGGCGCGCTGCTGAACGTCCCGGCCGGTGTCGTCGCGCATCAGCTCCAGCAGCACGGCCACCTCACCGGCGTCGCTGACCCCCCGGGCGGCGGCCCACACCAACAGATCCACCAGGTCCGGCTCAGATGAGAGTGCGTCGCCGGGGTCGCCGACCAGCTCCGTCCAGCGGGCCGGATCGACCAGCACCGCCTCGTTGGCCCGGCCGTCCTCGACCGGCCGGAACTCGCCGTGCCACAGCGCATGCTTGGTGTCCAGCAGCAACCCCGCCGCGATGGCCTCCGTGCGGCGCTGCCAGACAAACGCGCGGATCTGACACGTCAGCTCGGCCACCACCATGGCCAGCGCGTGGGTGGTGCGATGCGCGAACTTCGCGGCCAACGCCGACGCACCCTTGGCCAACAGATGTAACAGCACCAACACCGCGTCCGGATCATTCCCGCCGCCGGCGGCGGCCAGCCTCGCCAGCGCCCACAGCACCTCATCAGAGCGAGAAGCCGGACCGCCGTTCACCTCACCCGGCAGGTCCGCCACCGAGACAATCCCGGCCAGCTGCGGCCACCGGGCACCCCAGCGGGCAGCGGTACCAGCGGCATCCAGCCGATCCACCAGCGCCGAGAAATCACCAGCAACAGCAGCGCAACGGAACATCACAAAACCCCCGTAAAAGTCGGAACCAGATGGCTCCGACCCTGCGCACAGGGGTCCTACTGGCGGTCACATACCGAATGTGACCCGGTCACATCAGCCGGTCACCACCACGACGCGATGACGGTGGCCACGATGATCGCCGGGCCCATCGGTACCGGCATCCGCCGGCCCCGCCGCTGCGGTGTGAACACCGCCAGCCCGACCGCGATGAGAGCCGCCAGCAGGAAGGTCAGGCACTGCCCGTAGAACACCGCAGACCAGCTGGTCCAGCCGAGCAGCCCGGCCGCTAGGGCCAAGACCCGCACGTCACCCAAACCCATCGCCGCCGGCGCCAGGAACACCACGATCAACCAGAAGACGCCGACCGCGGCCGCGGCGCCGACCGCGCGCAGCAGCTCCTGGCCGGTGCCGTCAAACAGGGCGATCCCGGCCAACACCACGGTGATCACCGCCGCCGCCGGGTACACCAACCGGCCGGGCAGCAAATGCACCCGCACGTCGACCACGATCAGCACCGCGCCGACCGCGGCCAAGATCACCCACGCCGGGTACGGCCGGGCCGCGACACTGCCCGCCGTCAACACGCAAGCCAGCGCACCGACCGTCCAGGTCCGCCCGCCCGTGGCGGCCCGGGGCAGCCACCACCGCTGCACCGTCCCGGCAGCCAGCGCCTCACTCCACCCGGCCAGCAACGGGCTGACCGCTACCACCGACACCAACCCGATCAGCACAACCCACCACGACGCCACCACCATCAGCACCGGTCACATTTCATTCAGGCGGCCCCCGCCGAACAGTCCGCTCCGCGGTGACCGGCCAGGTCCCAGGGGGTGCAGGGGTGACGTGCCTGGTATCGCCGTACCCCGCGCACCCAGCGGGCACCGCCCGGAAGGGCGGTGCCCCGACGGGGCCTGTCACATCCCGGGCCAGGCCTGTCACATCCGGTGGATGCGGCGGTCCCTGGGCCGGTTTCCATGTGACCGGCCAGGTCAGCAGGGGTGACGGCGGTGTGCAGCGAGGAGGGGGTCATCCGGTGAGCCAGCCGCGGCGCAGCAGGATCTCGTAGGTCCGCTTCGGTAGGTCCTCTTCCTCTTCGGCGCCGTGCCTGGCCATGATCCGTTTGATGTAGGAGGCACCCTCAGCCCGGTTGCCTGCGTCGAAGCAGCCGCCGGCGGCATCCAGGAGCGCGGTGTCCTCATGGCTGCCGGCTTTGAGCGCCACCTGCGCGGCGGCGGCGGCCTTCAATGGTTCGTCGATGGTCAGATAGTGGGTGGCCACGATGTGGGACACGTCGGCGATCATCGCGGTGCAGTAGTGATCGACCGGGTTCTCGATCAGCCACCCGTAGCCCCTGGGGCGCTGCCCGTCGAACGGCACCCCGGAGACCAGGGCCAGGGCGGCCTCGAAGTCCGCGATGCCCTCGGCGCCGCGGGCTGCCCCGCGGGTCCGCAGCCGGCGGAACAGTTCCACGTCGATCAGCACGTCATCGATCCGGTAGGTGCTGCCGGCCAGGCTCGGATTCGGCGGCAGGTAGTACCGGCCGGTGGACGGGTTGGTGCCCAGCCACCGCCGGGTCCGGGAGATCGCGTTCTTGACCTTCGACTTCTGTTCAACGTCCGGCTCACCCGGCCAAATGTCGGTACCGATCTGGGCCATCGTCGCACCCCGCGGCCGGGTAACGAGATAGAGAACGATCTCGGTGCACAGCGGACTGCGAGCCGCCGCTTCGGCCGCCTGCGGGCCGAGGTCGACACCCACCGGGCCCAGCACCCGGACCTTGGGTCGGGCGCAACCCGGATCCCACCACTGCGCTACCTCGGCGTCCAGGTCGCTGTCGGCCGCGATCACCTGCTGCCGGATCTCGTCGCTGACCTTCGGGGCCAGCACCTCGATGTCCGTCTCGGTCGCCGCCGCCGCGGCCACGTACCGCTCCGCGGGCAGCGGCAGCACCGACCCGTCCCGAGGCGTATTCAGCCCGGCCAGGCGGACCGTCGCCCGCGGCTGCGGCGGCAGGGTCAGCTCCGGGCGCAGCGCCCCGAGCTGGTCGGCGAACTCGTCCCACGGACGGTCGCCGTCAGCTGCCGGTACCGGCCGGTCCGCCACCGCCGAGGCCATCGCCATCAACTGGGCCAGCGCCGCGGCCTCGTCCTGCGGTACCTGCTCGGCGACCAACTGCAGGTCCAGGGCGGGAATGCTCAGCACCCCGTCGGAGTCCACGTGCAGCTGCCACCGGGTGCCAGAGGCTTCGGCTTCGCCTTCGGCGTCGGATTCGTCGTAGGCCAAGACCAGCGCGATGCTCAGCCGGCCCGTCATCGACCGGAGGGTGGTCAGGACATGTTGCACATCGGGGGTGTCCAGATCGACCTGCGGAGCGATCAGCACCACCTGGGGAGCCCAGGTGTCGGCGGCGACGTCGTGGAGCCGGCCCTCGCCGACGTCGACCTGCGCGGCGTCCATCACCTCCGCCACCGAGGCCAGCTGCGCTTTCACGCCGGTGATCACCGTGTCCAGGTCGGCGGCGTACACCAGCCGTTCAGGGTTGAGCGCAGCCATCTCGGCGCCGAACCCGACCACGGTCACCTGCAACATCTCCGACCACGAGTTGAACGAGAGCTCCGAGGCCATGAACCGGGCCAGGTTCAGGCACCGATGCGGATCGCCGGTCAGCGACAGCGACCCGATCTGTTCCAAATCCAGCAACCAGTGATCCCCGCCGGGTGTGTACCCGACGGACACCAGCGCCGGGAACGGCGCGAAGTGGTAATCGCGGTCTTCCTCGCTGTAGGTCAGGGTCGCCGCCCGGGCCAGCAACCACCGCTGTCCGAGCTTGTCGCTGGTCCACGGGGCTGGAGGCTGCAGCGCCGGCGCGGCCAAAATCAATTCCAGCTCGGTCTCACCCAGTCGGGCCGCGAGGACCGCGGGCAGGGCGGCCTCGCTCCGCTGGGACAGGGCGTGCACCACACTTCGCAGCGCCTGGTCGAGCCACGCCACATCCAGCGTCCCCTGCCGACCGAATGTCAGCACCGACCGTTCGATGTCGGCCAGCTCCGGCGGGGTCGCCGCGATCGTCCGGCCAGGCCGGCGGTGCCGGAACTGCCGGCGCCGGGCCCGGGTCAACGCCGCCAGCACCAAACCGGTCAACAGCACCCCGCCGCCGCCGAACCCGATCAGCGGCGCCACCACCTGCGAACCGTCGTTCTGAGCCGCCGGCGTCGGCCCGGCCGTGGACATCGTCGCTACCGGCACTGCGTCGGCCTCCTTCTGCGCCACTATCGCTGACCGCCGCACTTCGGACCGCCCCATTTCTGTCGCAGCTCGTTGATCGGCGGCGACTCGGGCCGCGAGCTCCTGCCGCTGCGCCGCCGCCCGTGAGGCCTGCTCTGCCGCAGCACGCTGCTCTACCGCAGCTGCCGCAGCACGCTGCTCGGCCGCGGCCGCGGCCTGCTGCTGCTCGCTGTGTGCGGCGGCGGCGGCCCGGTGGGCCGGTTGTCCGGGTTCGGGCTGACTGTGCTTCGCGGCCCCGGGAATGACGGCCTCGATCGGTCGTGACAGCGGGACGGGTGGACTCGGCGGCGACACCGTCAGTGACCATCCGGGCTCGATCACGTCGGGGTCGGTGAACCTGGCCCCGCCCGGTTCGGCGCGGTTCTGGTTCCCCGCCCACATCGCCGCTGTCGTCACACCGTGATCGGCGGCCAGCTGCGAGAGCGTGTCACCCGGCGCCACCACCACCTCGCCCGTCGCCGACGGTTGTAACCCTGGCACCGTCAACGCCCAGCCGGGATCGATCCGATCCGGGTCGGTGAACCTCGCCCCGCCCGGCTCCGGCCGATCGTGGTTGGCCTGCCACATCGCCGGCCAGTCAACCCCGTGCGCGCCGCCGATCCCGGCCAACGTCTCACCCGGCTGCACCGTCACCGCCTGCTTCACCGGCCCGGCCGGCACGGGAGCCGGATCCACCGCAGGTCCGCGGTAGTGCTGCCCGTCGGCCGGAGACGGACCTGCAGAGGCCGTCGTGGCTGCGGCAGTGGCGGGTATCTGAATTTCCCAGCCAACTTTCAGCGGCCCCGGGGTCGTCAGTCGGGTGCCGTCGCCCTGGCTGGCGCCGCTGTTGAGCTGCCACAGCTCCGGCCACCGTTGACCGTTCCCCAGTACGGCGGCGGCCAGGTCCCACCACGTCCGCGGTCCGCTGCGCAGGATCGTCATGGTGACGGTGCGGACCGGCGCAGCGGCCGGGGTGGGAACTGCCGCCGCCGTGGCGGCGCCGCGGGCCGGCGATGACTGCGCCGACACCGCGGCCGCAACAGGTGCGGCGGAGGCGGACATGACCGGACCCAGCACGCCCACCACCGCCGGGCCCAGCATCAGCGTCGCCGTCACCAGAGCGCGGGCCAGATGTTGCTGACCGGAGAACACCCCCGGGATCCGGCGCAGCCGCATGGACCTACGGCGCCGCGAGGAAAACATCTCCACCAACACCGCGAACACGAACTGCAGCCACGCCAGATAGACGATGACGGCCAAGATGTCCAGCACGACCTGGTCGGTGACGTCCCCGGCCATCAGGTCCTTGGCCCCGGCCAGCGGGTTACCCACCGTCAGGGACAGGACCAGCGGAATGCCGCCGACCAACGCCAGCAGCGTCAGACTCGCCAGCAGCGATTTGATTCCGCGCATCTCAACCTCCCGTTGTGGTGCCCAACAGGGCCTGGGCCTGCTCGGTGGCGGTCCCGCCGACCGTGTCCACGCCGACCGCCGAGAGCAACGCGGTCGGCCTGGAGACATGCGCGGTGACCACGACGACGTTGCCCTGGACCGCAATGTGGAAATCGGTGACGCCTTCCCCGGTGAGCAGAGATGTCGCCGCCGCGGTGGCCGCACTCGGGTTTGCGCCCAGAGCGTTGCTGCCACCGGATCCGGAGAACACCCCGCCGGCGGACAGGGCGTCCGCCCCCGCCCGGGCGGCCTGCTGGGCCACATCCGCTGCCCGTTCCCGGGCGGCGATCGCCGCGCCGCCATCGAGGACCAGCCCGGCCATGGCCAACAGGCCGACCATGGTGATCGCCAGCCACAACGCCGCCGATCCACGATCACCGGCGACCTGCTGGCGGCGGCTCCACCATCGCCGCCCGGCGGTGAGTAGCTGCTGGGCCGCGGTCTTCACCCGGTGCCCCCGAGCTGGCGGTAGGTTTCCAGCGGCGCCGTCGAGGTGCGCGCAACGGTCACCGCACCTGGTACTCCCGCCAACGCCAGCGAGGACAGATCAGCGGTGCACGACAACGTGACCGAGACGATCCCGCCCGGGCGGAACGAACCCGTGTCGATGCTGACGGCCATATTGGTGCAGGACACCCCGGAGCCGTCCAACGAATCGTGGGCCGCTTGCTGCGCCGCCGCGGCGGCCTGCCCGGGGCTGGAGGTCAGCGATGCGGCGCGAGCTGCCGCGGCCGAGGCCTGCTCGATGTCCACCTTGCCGTAGCTGTAGCGGCCCAACGCCACCACCGTCAACAACAGCACGATCACCACCGGCGTCACGATCGCCAACTCGATCGCCGCCGTGCCGCGGTCACCGCGAGGCCTGCGGCGCCAGGCCCACCAACCGAACCTGGACCAGTAGCCCGAACCTGGCAGTGATCTCATCGCAGCAGCCTGATTCCGAGGAGTACCAGGACCACCAAGGCCGACAGCAGGACCGGAAACACAAAGTTGTCCACGATCATCTCGCCGCGGTCCGCGGCGCGGCCGATCGCGGCGGCCCTGGCCCTGCACCACTGCTGGACCGCCTGGAGGTGGATCGTCATGGTGCTCCTTTACCTGACTGGGGACCCGCGGCCCTGCCTTGCCGTCGGAAGTCACCGCCGGAACTGCTCGACGGGCGCCGAGGCGTGCTCATCGACGGAGAAGCTGCCGAACGGAATGACCGACAACACGTCCGCGTGCACGGTGGTGGCGACCTGCCGCGGTCCGCGGGCCACGCTCACGGTGGCACCGGAGAGCAGATGCGGCGCCACCGCCTGCAGAAAATTCGCCGCGTCGCTTTGGCCCCGCCCCGCCGTGGACTGATAGCCGGCGGCCGAGCGGGCCGCATCCGCGGCGGCGGCCTGCGCGATGTGCCGGCCATGCCACACCAACGCGAACTGCACCACCAACATCGTCAACACGATGATGACCGGCAGGATGATCGCGGCCTCCACGATGTTGTAGCCGCGGTCGGGTGTGGCGCGGACGGTGCGCCACCGGCGCACCGCCCACGCCCCACACCGAAAAATTGAGTGAGGCAACTACTGCGTCTTCACGTTGGTCGCCGCGGATTTGGCCTTGGCGATCAGGATCGCGCCGACCATGATCGCCCCCGCAGCCAGCACACCGATCACGATCGCGGCGTTCACAATCTCACCGCGATCCGGGTTCTCATTGCTGAGCACTCCTCCCACGAACACGTGTACCCACATCAGGGCGTCGGAACTTCGGTCCCCCGGAACGCAGAGGATGCCTGGCCGCACCGACAGTGGTCAACCGGATCGACCGTATTGGCCAAAGAAAAACACCCCAACTGGAATGGCACGACCACCAAAACGGCGTGAGAAGCACTGCACGACAACATGTTTGAGCGGCGCCCTATGAAACCGTGATGCAGGTGCCGCCGGCCCGTTCAGCGTCTGGACCGGCGGCGGCGGGCAGCACGGGAACCTTTGACCGCACCCACAGCAGGACAGATCAGGACTCCCCTGATCCACACAACGGGTCCACCCGCTATCTGTCAAGTCAAGCGGGACACGGGTGTTGAGTTTATTCGGGTAGGGCTGGTTGGGGTTGGTTGATCCAGGCCTTGTCGGGCCGGGTCGGTGGGTGGGGTCGCTTGCCGAACCGCGCCGGGT
>JAABVA010002242.1_pt1 | contig 19488 bp, 19 predicted proteins | sample 5560331 | NCBI WGS metagenome assembly JAABVA01 (sample SAMN12812661, study PRJNA571458) | rock metagenome | isolation source: Antarctica rocks | place: Antarctica: Victoria Land, Mt New Zealand sud | collected 2016-01-07 | reverse complement strand
TAGAGAGGCTCGCCGGGGCGCCCCGGCGAGCCTCTCTCAGAAGGAGGTCCGGATAGGCGGGTTGTCGCAGCTCGGATGAAGAACAGCCTGGACCTCAGGTTCGTCGACGTTGTCGTTGTTTATGAGGGTAACGCTAGTATGCTGGCTCTCGGCCTCGGCGTTCTCGCGGATCTTTTTGACAGCGGTCTCTACACCCTCGTATCCCATCTCAAAGGGATTCTGGACCACGAGCGCTTTGATGATGCCCTCCCTGAGCTCCTGCTCCTCGAGCGGCGAGCCGTCCCAGCCAACCAGGATGACATTACCGGCCTCGTCCGGACGCCTGAGACCCTCGGCAGCCCCGAGCACGCCCGGCTCGTTGGCGGCGAATATACCGTCAAGGTCGGGGTTGGCGGTCAGGACGTTTTCGGTCACCTGCAGGCCCTGGACATAGTCACTCTGGCTCGACTGCTCGGCCACAACATTGAGCTCCGGGTAATCTTTCAAACTCTCGTTAAAACCTTCTTTGCGCTGGTCGTTGGTCCCGGTTCCCGGCTGAAAAGGAATAAAAGCTATCTTTCCGCCATCCTTGCCCTGTTTGGCAAGCTCGTCGGAGAGAAGCTTCGGGACGTTCACGGCGGCAGAGACGTTGTCCGTGGCCATAACCGGAACGTCGGGCGGTTGGGGATCGGTACCGGAGTCTATGTTGACCACCGTAATACCGTTGTCGAGCGCCTGCTGGGTAACCTGTCCGAGCACCTTCGCGTCGGTGGCGGCATAGACGATCCCATCGACGCCCTGCGTAATGTAGGTTCTCAACAGATCGTACTGGCCGTTGACATCGGTCTCCTGGCTGACCCCATCCCACACCATCTGTACGTCGTCGTGCTCAGAGGCCGCGCATTCGGCGCCCAGACGCACCTTCTCCCAGAAGTCGAAGCCCAAGGCCTTGGGCACCACCGCCAGCTTTATAGGACCTTCTTTCTTCGTACCGTCTCCCTGTGGCGCCTCGAGTTGCCACTGGCGTACGCCCTGACAGGACGTTGCAAATACTAGTGCGCTCATCAACAGCAGCAACGCAAGCCACCTGTACATCTCGACTATTCCTCTACTCGGAAGCCGCAGCGATGCGGCTGCGCCGGAATTGGTCCCAATACACGGCCAGCCAGATGATGACGCCGATAATTATCTGTTGGTAGAAGAGGTTGATGTCCAGGAGCACGGAGCCGTTACGGATCAGGGCTATCAGGAACGCCCCGATAAGGGTACCCACGATCGTTCCCTGGCCGCCGAACAGGCTCGCTCCGCCGATAACGACGGTGGCGATCACGTCCAGCTCGAGCCCTATACCGTAGTTCGGCTGCCCCGAGAAGACCCTGGAGGCCGCTATCATGCCACCGAGTCCGGCCAAAGCACCCGAAATCACGTACACGAGGGCTAGGTAGCGCCGGATCGGTATGCCAGATAGCCGCGCGGCCTCACGGTTGGAGCCGATGGCGTAGGAGTAGCGGCCGAGACGGGTACGAGAGAGAACGATGTACCCGGCGATCGCCACGACAACGAGCGTGATCACGGGAATGGGAATCGGGCCGATAGCTCCCTGCCCGAACAACCTGAACAAAGGATCACTCGCGAAAACGGCCTGTGCGTTGCTCACAACTTGAACCAGTCCCCGGGCCACGCTCAACATACCCAAGGTCGCAATGAACGGATTCAGGTTGGCTACCGAGACCAGGAGGCCGTTTACCAGTCCCGCGGCAGCTCCGATTAGCACTCCCACAAGAATGGCTAGGGGAGTCGAGAGACTGAGGCTCTCCATCGACATTACCCCGACCACCCCCGCCAGCGCCGCTACGGAGCTGACGGAGAGATCTATCCCCGCCGTAATAATGACCAACGTCATACCTACGGCGATGACGGTGGTGACCGACGCCTGGACTATAAGGTTGAACAGGTTGTTGCTGCTCAGGAACTGAGGCGAGGCGAAAGAGAGAAAGACGAAGACGACGATCAAGGCTCCCGCAGCGGCGAGTTGGGAGATGGCGTCGGAGAGCCGTTCGCGTAGAACACCCGGTATACGTTCTCTCACGCTTGCGGTACTCATGCAGCCTCCTGTTCTACTCCGGTCGCCAGGGCCGTGATACGTTCCTCGGAGAACTCTTCGCTGTGCAGCTCACCTGCCACCTTCCCGTCGCGCATAACCACGATACGGTCGCACATGTTCAAGAGCTCAGGCAGGTAGGAGGAGATCAGGACTATTGCCCGCCCATCGTCGGCCAGATCCCCGATGAGCCCGAACATCTCCGCCTTTGCCCTCACGTCTATGCCGCGGCCAGGCTCGTCGAAGAATAGCACCCTTGCATGGGTCTCCAGCCACTTCGCGACGACGACTTTCTGCTGGTTGCCGCCCGAGAGCATCTGCACCTTGCGCCGGATCGTGGGGGTCTGGATGTCGAGCTGTTCGCTTCTGACTCGTGCGGTCCTCTGCTCGGCACCGAGGCTCAGAAAGCCTGCTCTGGTTGGCACGTTGGCCAGGGTTATGTTCTGGTCTATGCCCAGTTGCATAGCCAAGCCCTCTCTCGAGCGGTCCTCGGTGAGGTACCCGATACCGGCGTCTATGGCGGCCTGCGGGGATGTGATTCGAACCTCCTCTCTGTCCAGCTCCACCCTCCCGGAATCTATCGGATCAGCACCGAAGACCGCCCGGGCGAGCTCGGTACGCCCCGCCCCGACCAGCCCCGCGAACCCGAGTATCTCCCCGGAGCGTACCTCGAACGAGCAATCCTCGATCACGCCTTCGCGCGTGAGCCCATTGACCCGCAGGAGCACCTCCCCTATCTCTGCCTCCGGTTTCGGGTAGAGGTTTCCGACCTCGCGTCCAACCATAAGGTTCACCAGCTTCTCCTCGTCGAGCTCGGAGGCCGGCGCAGTCTCCACGACTTCGCCGTCGCGCATCACGGTCACGCGATCCGCTATGCGGAAGATCTCGTCGAGGCGGTGGGAGATGTAGAGGATGGCGATATCTTGGGAGGCGAGGTCCCGTATCACCTCGAAGAGATCCTCGATCTCCTTCTCCGCGAGCGTGGCCGTCGGCTCGTCCATGATGACGACTCTGGCGTCGATGGCCAGAGCCTTGGCGATCTCTACCCGCTGCTGCTCTGCAACCGTCAGGCTCGACACGAGACGTCTGGGGTTTATCTCTAGGCCCACCCGCCTGAGCAGCTCAATCGCCTTCTCGTTCTCTGCCCGGCGGTTTATGAACCCGACGCGCGCAGGCTCGCGTCCTAAGAAAATGTTCTCGGCGACGGAGAGGTGGGGGGCCAGGGCGAACTCCTGGTAGACCATCGCCACCCCGAGCCTCTGAGCGTATCCCGGACCGCGGAACTCCACCGCCTCGCCGGAGATCTCAACATCTCCTGCGGAGGGACGCTCCACCTGCGAGAGGATCTTCATCAGCGTGGACTTGCCTGCGCCGTTCTCCCCGGCCACCGCATGAACCTCGCCGGGCAGGATCTCCAGGTCTACCCCGTTCACGGCGATCACACCGGGAAACTCCTTCGATACCCCGCGTAACCTGACAACCGGCTCCTTCGTCCCGGCCTCAGACGGCATCTCCTCCCCCTTTCCGCAAGCCGACCCAGGAACCCCACGCCCCTAGCGCGATGGGCGAAATCCCTTCCTTCTCAGTAGTCTGTTTCATCCCATCCCCTGTGGAATCTGATTCCGGCAATATAACCATTAGCAGAATGCGTGTCAACGCGGAGGCCAGCGCGTCGCCGTCGAGCCAGTCGGCACATCTCTCTTGCCGTTGCCCGCGCCGGGCGTCGTCGGTAGACTGCTCGAGCAAACGGGGCGCCGGAGGTGGGAATGGGAAGCAGGCTGCGGGTTCTTTTGGTGGGTGGTCCGATGTACGATCCTCTGTACTCGCGTCTTTCGGACTTCGAGGAGCAGGAGGGCGTAACCGTCGAGGTGGTAGCGAGCCTGCCGCATCCGGAGTTAAACGACCGCGTGGAGGAGGAGTTCGGCTCGAGGGAAGCCTCCTACGACCTCATCTCCACCCACATCAAGTACGCTCCCAGCCAGGCTCGATGGCTCTCGCCTCTGGACGAGGATCTCGACGAAGGGGACCTCCAGCTCTTCTCACCCTTGACGCTAGAGCTGGCGCGTTTTGACGGCAACCTCTACGGCGTACCGCGCATGCTGGACCTGAAGCTTCTACTCTACCGCACGGATCTCCTCTCCGGTCCGCCCGACTCCTGGGAGCAGCTGCTGGAAGAGGCCGCGCAGTTGCGGTCCGGCGAGACGTACGGGTTCGTCTTCCCCGGCAAAGAGTCCGGCCTCTTCGGCCACTTCTTCGAGCTGCACGCCATGGCCGGAGGACGGATGTTCGGAGGCGATGGTCCACCGGTGCCGCGCTTGAACGACGAGGCCGGCCGCTGGGCTCTGGGTCTTCTCAAGGACCTCTACGAGCGGGCCGCGCCCGAGCAGACGCCCGAGTGGCACTATGACGAAGTCGCTACGTGCTTCCGGGAGGGTAGGGCCGCCATGTCTACCGACTGGCCCGGGGGGTTCTACACGTACGAGGAAGAAGGGAGTGCGGTAGCGGACCGGTTCGACCTCGCCCTCTACCCGAAGGGTAGGGCAGGCCGCTTCATCTACGCTGGCTGCCACACCTTCGCGATCCCTAACACCGTGCGTGACCGTCCTGGAGCTTTGGCCCTCCTGCGATTTCTGACCTCACGCGAGTCGCAGGTTCACGAGGCCCGTCTCGGCACCCTGCCCGCGCGCGAAGACTCTTTAGAGGACGCCCAGGCTGCGGCCCCCGACGGTTCGCTGGCGGCTCGCCGCTGGAGTCTACTCGAAGAGGCCAAAGAAGCGGCCTTGATCCCACCAAAACATCCAAACTATCCTGCGGTCGAAGACGCCATCTGGCAAGGCATCCGCGAAGCACTCCTGGGCCACAAGGGCCTAGAGGAAGCCTTACGACAGACCGAAGCAGCAGCGGGTCGGGCCGCAAAGGGCATCCGATGAGGGAGAGCACGGGGGCTGCCCGTGGGCTCCGCCCAGCGGGTAAGGGCTCTGTCTCTATACCCAACATGAACAAGCTACCGCTACGCTCGCCGAACATGCTATAGAGCTCCGCATAGATGTCGAGGATCCGGAGAACGACTTCTGCCCCTCACCTGGGAAGGTCGCGGTCGCCGAGGCTCCGAGGGCCTGGTGACAGGGCGGACACGACCGTTTTCGCAGGCTATGAGAGATACGCTGTTCTACGACTCAATGGTCGGCAAGCTAATCACCCACAGTATAGATCGCGACGAAGCCTTATCCAATGGGCGCCGGGCGCCCTAGCGTCTCCGCTCCGTCTCTGGCAGCCGTCCCATCACGGACCGCAGCCCGAAGTCGCCCGGAAGGTCCGAGGTAAAGCGGCGAAAGCCCAGAACTCTGCGCGCATCCAGCCTGACCTCGCGTCCGGCCAGGTGCGGGAAGATAGCGCGCGCGGCATAGATGGGGTCCTCCCCCTTGAGCCGCACGAGGCCCATGCGCTTGCGAGCGCCCTCCTCCTTCATCACGTAGAGGCTCGACTCCCCCGCTCCCGCGCAGCAAACAGAGAGCCGGTGCCAGTCGAGGACGAGCGCCTCGCCGGGCCGGAGCATCTCCCGCGCCACCAGCGTCAGACTGACCCTGAACTCGTGCTGATTCATGCCACCAGTCTATCAAAGACGCCGAGCCCCTACGGACCGCTACCCAGACGCCCCGAGCCTCGCCTCTGCCCCGCCGCCTCTCTGCTCCTGCCTTCCTCTTCGGCAGGCATGACGTAAGCAAGTCGCGTGGCGCTCAGTCCTCGTCGATGGACATTCTGGCGATTTCGTGCAGCATGACGCGGCGGGGCTGGGCGAGGGCATGCACGATCTGGCGTCCGACGTCCGCCGGGTCCAGCCCGATCTCTTCCTGGCGCTCCTGGAGGTTCTCCCGTATGCGTGCGTCCTGCATGTTCTGTCCGAGCTCGGTGTTAACCCACCCCGGCGAGACGACCACGACCCTTATCCCCTCACCATGCAGCTCGCGCCTTGTAGCCTCCGAGATGGCGTGTACGGCAAACTTGGTGCCGGAGTAAACCGCGCCGTCCGAACCCGTCACGCGCCGCCCGGCGATGGAGCCCATGTTCACGACGTCACCGCCCCCGGCCTCCCGCAGATACCCGAGCGCCTGGTGCGTCACGACGCAGAGTCCGAAGACGTTGACGTCGAGCAGGGTCCGCCACTCGTCGGAACGCCCGTCGGAGAACGGCGCGAGGAGCTGCACACCGGCTATGTTCAGCACCGCATCGAGGCCATCCAAAGATTCCGCCGCCTCGTCCACCGCCCGGCGGGCCGCAGCCTCGTCCGAGACGTCGGCCTCTATGGCGATCCCTCCGATCTCCCCGGCCAGCTCCTCTATACGCTCCTTGCGCCGGGCCACCCACGCTACCCTGGCGCCCGCGCCCGCGAGCGCCCACACCGTAGCCTCGCCGATCCCCGATGAAGCTCCCGTGACCAGCGCCCTGCGTCCGTCAAGCTCTCCCATCTGCGCACCCCTTCCGAAAAGCTCTCAAAGACACACCGCCTCGTACCCGCACCGGCAAGGTGCAAACTGTCCCGGAAGACGTCCAGGCGACGGGTCGCCACCAGTATTGCGCCTTCGAGGAGAGGACTCGTGTACGGGAAGTTGAGGTCCTACGCGCCAAGATCACCGGCGAAGACGTTCAGGACTATTACGCCGGCTAGGATCAGGTCGATGCCGGCGAGGTGGACCAGACCCAGCGCCTCCCGCCAGATGAGCACCCCGATGAGCACGGAGCCGACAGTGCCGAGCCCCGACCAGATGGCGTAAGCGATGCCCAAAGGAAGCTGTTTGAGGCTCAACGACAAGAAGTAGAACGCCACGCAGTACCCGAGCACCGCCCCCACGGACGGCCCGAGCCGACCGAAGCCCTCCGAGACTTTGAGGTCAGCGGTCCCGATCACCTCGCCCGCGATGGCAAGGACCAGGAGCAGCAACGCAAAGGGATTCACTACAACGACCTCCGGAACGACGCCGACAAAGCCCCTGGATTATGCCAGCGTCTTCGCTGCCTAAACCTTCAAGCGGCGCTCCCCGCCGCAAAACGGGATCTTCCGGCGGGCGTTCTACTCGCCCCGGCGTTCGCGGTAGCGGTTGGTGACGGGCATGCGGCGGTCGCGGCCGAAGGAGCGGACGGTAACCTTTATGCCGGTCGGGGCCTGGCGGCGCTTGTACTCGGCCCGGTCCACGAGTTGCACGGCGCGCCTCACGTCCTCCTCGTCGAAGCCGGCGGCGACGATCTCGCCTATCCCCTTGTCCTCCTCTATGTACGCTTCGAGGATCGGGTCGAGCACCTCGTAGGGCGGCAGCGAGTCTACGTCGCGCTGGTCCTCCCGAAGCTCGGCCGAGGGCTCCTTGTTAAGGATGGAGTCCGGGATCACCTCGCGGTCCTCTCTCTGGTTTATGTAGCGGCAGACGCGGTAGACGAGGGTCTTTGGGACGTCCTTGATCACGGAGAACCCGCCGGCGGTGTCGCCGTAAAGCGTCGAGTAACCGACGCTCGTCTCGCTCTTGTTGCCGGTACTGAGAACGATCCAACCAAACTTGTTGCTCAGAGCCATGAGTATGTTCCCGCGTATCCTGGACTGTATGTTCTCCTCCGTCTCGTCCTCGGGCAGCCCCTTGAAACTTTCCTCCAGCATCTCCCTGTAAGCGTCGAAGGCGGGACCTATGGGGATCTCCTGTGAGTCTATGCCGAGATTCTTGATGAGCGCCCGCGCGTCAGTGTTGCTCGCCTCGGAGGTGTATTTGCTCGGCATGAGCACGCCGGTGACGTTCTCGGGACCCAACGCTCGGGCGGCGACGGCCGCACCAAAGGCGGAGTCGATCCCGCCGGAGAGCCCGAGGACGGCCCGGGAGAAGCCGTTCTTGCGGAAGTAGTCGCCGAGACCCAGCACCAGCGCCTCCAGCACCTCGCCCTCCTCGGAGAGCTGCGGCTCCACGCGGTGCTCAATGCCGGCCGACTCTTCCAGGGTCTCCGGCTCGGGGAGCGACAGATCGACGATCTCGGGCGGGTGGTCGTGGTCCTCCTTGCGGGGGCGGGGTTCGTGGAGGCGGTGGAAGATGGCCTCTTCGGGATGTATCTCCACGAAGAGGAGGTCCTCCTCGAACTGTTTGGCGCGCGCGACGACGCGCCCCTCGGGGTCGAAGACGGCGGAGCGCCCGTCGAAGACGAGCTCGTCCTGGCCGCCGACTAGGTTACAGAAGACGACGTAGCAGCCGTGATCCGAGGCTCTTACGCCGAGCATCCTCTCCCGCGAGGCCCCCTTGAGACGATGGTAAGGAGAGGCGGAGACGTTCAAGAGCACGCCCGCCCCCCCGAGAGCCTGCTCACGCGGGGGACCGCCCGGATACCAGATATCCTCGCAGACGCTCAGACCCACGAGGTTGCTCCCTACTTTGAGGATCGGGGCTCCCGAGCCCTCGCGGAAATAGCGGTTCTCATCGAAGACGCCGTAGTTCGGCAGGTAGCGTTTGTGGTAGCGGTGCAGGATCTCGCCGCCGGAGACCACGGCGCAGGCGTTGTACAGGTCCCCGTTGAGGTCGACGAACCCTATCGCCGCCGCCACACTCTCCGGCACCCTCCCCGCGAACTCCTCTAACGCGCGCAGGTTGTCCCGGATAAAGCTCGGCCTGAGGAGCAGGTCCTCCGGCGGGTAGCCGGTCGTGGTCAGCTCCGGGAAAGCGACCAATTCCGCGCGCCCCTCTACCGCCTGGGCAAGGACGTCCGCCGCCTTCTCCACGTTCCCCCATACGTCGCCCACGACTGTGTCGATCTGGGCCAGCGCCACCTTCATGCCGCTAATGATATAGCTTTCGGCGATCGGTTGTAAGCCGGTGCGCCTGGCTTCGCCGAAGAAAGGACGGCATCCGGGAATTAGAATCTAAGCCGTGGGCACTAAAGAAGACCAGCCGAACCCTACCGGAGGTCTGCTGGACCCATCGTTGGGACCCCTGCGCTGCGCGGCGCTGGCGGCGAGGCTACTCGAGGATACCTGCGCACGAGGTCCCGGTGACCCTCTGCGGCTCGGCGTGGTGCGTATGTTGGCGCGGTACTTAAAGGTGGAGATCGAGGTGCTCGCCGGTCTGGCGGATCGGGAGACGGCCGTGGTCGAAGGAGCGCTGCGGGCGGCGGACGTAGCGAACCTAGCGGCTTCGACGCTCGCGGACCTACCCGGGCCTCGTGCCCCGGAGGCGGCGCCCGGTCCCTGCACGCCCTCGCTGAAGCGGGCGTCGCCCGTATGCCAGGAGAGCGGGGACGGAGCGCGTCCAGGGACGCAAGGGGTGTAGCGTGGCGAGCGCGGCTCGCCGCCCGGCAGGTAGACGAGTCTCTGGAGGACGAAGGCTAGAAGATGGCCCCGGGCAGCCTACCGGCCAGGACCGTAAGGGCGGCGCGGGCGGCCCGCGAGAGGTAGTCGTCCTCACCGGGAACGAAGTCGGCGAGGCTCACCCAGGTAGACTTTGTCTCCCCGCCTGCCCACTCTTCGGCCCGAACTTCGGCTCCCCAGCACAGCGCCTCCACGTCGGCGAGACGTCGGCTCACCACGGCGGCGACCTCTTCCTCCTGGAGACACAGATCACCGGGAGCGAGGGGTCTCACGAGCAGAAAGACGTCCTGGAACTCACGGTGGGTTCCGGCCGGTATTTGGAGCTCGGCCCTGCGGGTCCCGAGCGAGATGAGCTCGTCGGGCGTAACTTTCAGGACCAGCTCCTCCTCAACCTCCCGGAGGCCGTCGAGCGGCTCCTCACCCGCGCCGAGGTGCCCACCGACGGTCACGTCCAGCCTGTCGGGCCAGGTCTCCTTCCCTGGCGCGCGGCGCTGCACGAAGAGGTACGGACCACCGGACTCCATCTCCGGAGAGAGGACCCAGCAGTGAAAGCACCTGTGCCACAGCCCCACCCGGTGCGCCTCGCTCTTCCACACAGTTGGCCCGGTCTTCTCTCCACGCTCATCGAGGGTATCAATCTGCTCATCCATCGCCGTAGGTTAGCATCCCCACACGGCCAAAAGCCGCCGGCAGAGGAGAAAGCTGGTTACCGTGGTAATGACGAGTTACCTGAGCAGGCCTTGCGCCAAGAGCCGCAGTAAAAAAGGACCGGGGTGCAGCGGTCTCAGTCTGTCGTGGCGTTCTTTCCAGGTAAGGCTATTCCTCGGTTTGCCCCGGCATCGAGATCACGCCGAGTTGCTGCATCGCACTAGATCGTCTCTTGCAGTCCAGCGCTTCACCAGCTTCCCACCGGTCAGGCGGTGCCAATGGACGTGCTCGACCGAGAAGTGCTTGCCTGTCGGGGAGATATTTCACAACTCGCCCTCGTGTATGCCGCTGAACGTGATGCGGTATGCTACCCTATCCTCTTCGGCTATCATATCCTCGATCTCGTAACGAGAGTCGGGTAAGATGGTGTGCGGCCACCTTACGATGTGCTTGAACCCTCCGATGCCGTGTTGATGTTCGGGAACGGCGGTATGGTTGAACACGTCCGGCGCCACGAGCTCGTCGAGTACATCCAGATTATTGCCGTTGTAGACCTCCTCTATCAACCGGCGGATGATGGCCTTGTTCTCGTATGACATGGATTGCCCTCCTTTTCGCAACCCCGGCGGGCTCTGCTCCTACCATATTCCATATTCGGGATTTCGAGAGAAGGCAAGGTCTCTAAGAAGTCTCTCGAAGCTACTCGGGTGCGGGTATCTGAATGGCAGGCTGTCTGATAGAAGCCTACTTATGGTGCGGGTATCTGAACGGACGGCTCTGTACCACAAGCCCCGAAAACACGGTAGTGGCTCATCCTGTGCCACTACCGAAAAATCTACTTGAGGAGGAACGTCATCGTGAGCCCCAATTGACGGACAGCATGCCTGACGAACGGGCTGCGGGCGGAGCTTTTCGCGACAACTCCTCCGGTTCTACTTGGACGGGGAGCTGCTCCGGAACGAGCTGGACAATAAGTTGCTCTATATGGACCGGCCGTCCCGGATATCTGGTTTGCTAAAGGGGGAGCGTAAGGTATCTTCGGGGCATCATAGTGGAACGCGACGAGACACAAAGTACCGTCACGTCGCCAGATCCCTGCTCAGGGCTCCCCCGGCGGCGCGGATCGAGGCGTTCGCTTAGGAGGGTTTCTTGGAAGGGGTAGTTTTCTCGGGGCTCAAGCTCTTCGCCGCGCTTCTTCTGGTGGCTTTGAATGGGCTGTTCGTTGCGGCGGAGTTCGCGTTCGTGAAGCTCAGGGCGACGAGGGTCGAGTCGATGGTGCAGGAGGGCCGGAGATCGGCCAGCCTAGTCAAAGAGGCTACCCAGAAGCTCGACTCCTACCTCGCCGTGACCCAGGTCGGCATCACGTTCTCCTCGCTTTGCCTGGGCGCCTTGGGCGATCCGGCGATCGCCGCCCTCATCGACCCACTGCTCGCGCCACTTTTCCCGGAGAGCTTGGTCTACGCTGTCGCCTTCGTCATAGGCTTCGGGATCATCACGTTCCTGCACGTGGTGTTGGGTGAGTTGGCGCCCAAGAGCCTCGCCATCGTCAAGCCGGAAGGGACCTCGCTGCTCGTGGCGCCGTTCATGAAGTTTTTTACTACCTCTTCTTGCCCGCCACCTGGCTCTTCAACGGGATGGCCAACGCCTTCGTGAGGGCCTTCGGTATCCCGCCGGCCTCCGAGACCGAGGAGACCCACTCCGAGCAGGAGTTGCGCATGATCATCGGCCAGTCGACCAGGCAGGGCGTCCTGAAAGAAGACGAGGAGGGCATGCTCAACGCGGTTATCCAGCTCGAGGAGACCAGGGCGCGGGAGATCATGGTGCCGAGACCGAACGTCGTGGCGCTCCCGGCCGAGATGGGGCTGAGGGAGCTTGTTTCGGTGGCGGCCGCAGGCGCTTACACCCGTTACCCGATCTTCGAGGACGGCTCCATCGACAGGGTCATCGGGGCCGTACACGTCAAAGACGTTCTGCGCGCCATCGAGGCCCACGGCGGGCTGGAGGCGGAAGTGACCGTTAAAGACCTCATGCGCGAGGTCCTGACGGCCCCGAGAACCGGCGCATCGACGAGATTCTGGAGGACTTCCAGGAGCAGGAGATCCAGATGGCCATCGTCATCGATGAGTGGGGCTCTTTCAAGGGGCTCTTCACCGTCGAGGACATCCTGGAAGAGATCGTCGGCGAGATCCGGGACGAGTTCGATGAGGAGGAGCCGTCGGTCCGGAAGTTAGGTGACGGCTCCTCCTGCGTAGACGGCCGCGCCTCGATCCAGCTCGCCGACGAAGCCCTGGATTCCGGCTTTACGAGTGAGGACTTCGACACTATCGGCGGCCTCGTCCTCGGTCACCTCGGACGCCCCCCCCGAGGTCGGCGACGAGGTCATCCTCAATGGCTACACATTGCGCGTAGACGAGGTAGATGGCCCCCGCGTCGCCCAGGTTGTCGTGCGCGAGCACGAGGAAGAGGATGCGCCTGGATAACGCCCCAGCCCGAAGGGCAGCGCGGATACGACGTCCCAAGGCCGACGGCTGGGTTCAGTGAAGAGGTCTCGCCGACCTACCCCTCAAGAGCTTCATGGTTACCCAGAGGCTTACTAGAAACTGTCTGAAAAGCCTCATGAGCGGACCAACCTCCTCACCATCAAGCGCGTCATCGCCACGTACATGAATGATGAATGATGAATGCCTCTCCACTCTCGGGAACCCTTTCGTAGTCCTTACTCATCCTGCGCTTTTGAACCGTCCACGAAAAGCTCCTCTCCACTACCCACCTCCTCCTGGGCAACACGATGAAGCCTTTCGGATATGGCGGCGGCTCCACCCCCTCCGGCACCCATACCCAGCGACTGGGACGCTTGACGACCTCGGCGCTACATCCCAACACCTTCCGTACTCAGTAGCGCGCACCCTTCTCCTTGCCGTTGTAGCCAGCGTCCAGCCACAGATGCTTCATGCGCGGGAACAACTCTTTGGCGTCCCCCAGCAGCAGCTTTATCCCGTCGCGCTCTCAGACTTTGGCCGAATGGACCTTCACCTTGAGCAGCAAACCCTCAGTATCGACGAGGATGTGGCGCTTTGTGCCCTTTATCTGCTTGCCTCCATCATAACCGCGCTGCTTTCCGCCCACGCCGGTACTCTTGAGCGACTGGCTGTCCACGCTGCCCGCACTACTAGGCTGGGGATCTCTCCCAAGACGGACTCGAAGACGCGCTCTCGGATTGCGGCGTTGATCCTTTCCCAAGCGCCATCCACTTAGCGCCAGAGACGGAAGTAATGGTAGACGGTCTTACACGGCGTTCTAAGTCGTGGGGTAGCAAGCGCCAGGCGCAGCCATCACCCAACACGTAGAAGAAGATCGCGTCGAGGATCTCGCGAGTGGTGTGGATCTTGGGACGCCCGGAGGCTTTCGGGACGGGCAAGTGGGGCTCAATGTGGGACCACTCGGCATCGGAGAGGTCGGTCTGGCATGCTTTTCTCATGCTCGGTCTCCTACTGAGACAGCCCGTCAGAATTCCTTTTCAGACAGTTGCTTATACGGGATCCGCTTGTTCACTTACTGCTTCGAAGCGCCAGCGAAAGGTCATGAGCGCGAAACGCTAGCTGGAGCATCAGGTGTGGCGTCACTATACAGCCGGATTCCGTATGAGTCGGCGGGCTAGGCGCTGCCGATGATAACCCCAGAGGCGAAGACGAGCGCACCGCCGAGGATGACCTGGAGCGCGGAGACGAAGAAGCTCATCCGGAAGTAACGGTATCTTATAAAAGAGATCGCCAGCAACTCGAAGCCGACTATCCCGAAGGCGAGGTACAGTGCCACCCCGATGTCTGGCAGGAGGAACGGGAGGGTGTGGAGTATCCCGCCAACGAAGGTTGCGAGACCCGTAATCGCGCCGCGCATGAACGGCCGCCCCCGCCCGGTGAGCGTACCATCATCAGAGAGTCCCTCAGAGAAGCCCATGCTGATCGCCGCCCCAACCGCAGCCGCCAGACCAACCAGGAAAGCTACCCGCGTGTCCCCTGTAGCAAAGACCGTCGCAAAGAGCGGCGCCAGTGTCGAGACCGACCCGTCCATGAGCCCGATCAGACTCGGCTGTACCACCTTCAACAAGAAGTCCTTGCTGTGCCCCGAAGCCGTCATCTCACGACCCCCGAAACCCAGCCGCTCCATCAATGCCGTCAAAAACATACTTCCTCCACGCCGTTCGTATCAACCTACCCGCAAATTATAAGCTCACCTCCTCAAAAATCAATAACGATTCTTATTGTTGTTAATGAGATTCGATTGCAGTTAGAGGGTTAGGAAGGAGGGTGGGGGAGAAGTTCGGGTGGTTTCTGGGAGTGATGAGCGACAAGGGGGCGGCTGTTGGCGGGGTTCGAAGCAGAGAGCTGAGGGTTCTAACCCCAGATCCTTTCGGCGGTTTCGACGAGAGTGCGGAGTTTGTGCTGCTCGTCCTCGACGGTGATGGTGTTGCCGACGGTGGAGGTCGAGAAGCCGCACTGGGGGCTTATGGCGAGCCTCTCCAAAGGGAAGTATCGGGTGGCCTCTCGGACACGGGCTTCGAGTTCTTCGGAGGTTTCGCGGTGTGGGGTCTTCGTGGTGACGAGGCCGAGTACGACGGTTTTGTCTTTGGGGACGTGGTGGAGGGGCTCGAAGGTCCCCGAGCGTTCGTCATCGTACTCCAGGAGCAGGCGGTCGGCGTTTGTGTTGACAAAGATCCCTCGCGCAAGCATTTCATAGGAGCCAGAGGCGAGCCAGCGGCTCCCCTGGTTGCCACGGCACAGGTGGAAGCCGAACGCAACGCCGGGGTGGTCGCCGATGACGTGGTTGTCGAGCTCGATGCCGCGCGAGAGCCAGCGGGAGAGGTCCCAGCCCCTCTCTTCATAGAAGCGGCGGGTCTTCTCTTCGAGGAGCAGAGGATACTGAGGAGCGTCGAGTTGAACGTAGGTCGCCCCGAGCCGGACGAGCTCTTCGACCTCTTCGCGCAGGATCTCCGCCACGGCATCCAGGAAGTCGTCGAGCGTCGGATAAGCCTCCTTCGAGGTCTCTGGTGACCAAAAGTTGGCGAAGAGGCTCGGGCTCGGTAGCGTCACCTTCGGGGTACACGTGGTGCGCGCCCTCAAGTAGACGAACTCCTCGACCGAGAGGTGGCGCCTGCGCCTGAGCTTGCCGACGACGCCCAGATTCTCCGGCCGGGCGATGAGCTTGTCGCCGACCTCCTCTCCACCGTGCCAACCGCCCCAGAGGTAGGCCTCTATGGAGGGCTCGCCGAAGCCATCGACCGCCTCGGCGAGCTGGCTCTGGAAGGACTCGCGGCGCATCTCGCCGTCGGTGACGACCGTCAGGCCCGCTTCTTCCTGGAGCCTCACGGCTTCGTCCACCGCATCGTCCTCGATCCGCTTGAACTCCGCGGCGAAAAGCTCGCCCGCAGCGTACCGTTCGCGGGCGACTTTCAGCTCCGGCGGGCGGAGCAGGCTCCCCACGACGTCGGTCCTGGCCACCACGGTCTTCAGGTCCTCCTGCCGGCTATCAGGCGGTAGATCAGGAGCACGATTATCGCCCCGATGACCGCCACGAGGAGGCTTCCGAGGTCGAACCGTATCATCTGGGGCCGTCCCGTGAACAGCTCGAAGACGAATCCCCCGACGAACGCGCCGACGACCCCGAGCAGCATGGTGATGATGCAACCGCCAGGGTCCCGACCTGGCATCAGCAGCTTCGCGATAACGCCCGCGACGAGACCGAAGACGAACCAGGATATTATTCCCATCGAATCCTCCTAACAGAGTCCGAAACGCGTTTACGCCGTGCATCATACTGTGTCCACATTCGCAACGTTTGCATACGAACCGCGTAAGATCAATCGAGCCATCATCCCACCAGGAGGCGCAACCACTGGACCCCATAGCCTTGACCCTCTTCGGAGCCGCGCTCCTCGTCACGGCGGCCGTCATCTTCTCGATGCTGCGGCAGCCGACTCTCAGGCGGATAGGACTCAGGAATGTGACGCGCCGCAAATGGAACACTGTCCTGGTCGTGCTCGGCTCGATGGTTGGCACGGCGCTCATCTCGGGTTCCCTGATCCTGAACGATAGCGTCGGGCGCTTCCAGGAGAACAAAGCGCGCCAGACCTTGGGCGAGATCGACGAGGTCGTCCAGCAGACGGGGCAGCGTCTCCCGAGCGACCGGCGCCCAGTCCCGCTCTTCGACGCTTCGACGGCGGCCGGGATCACGACCAGCGCCATACGCGACGCCTCCCGAGACACTGACGAAGGACCGGTAGGCGTGGACGGCGTGCTTGACGCTCTAACCGGCGAGGTCCCCGCCGAGTCTTTGGACAGCGCGGACGAGACGGCGGTCGCCACGCCCGCCGTCAACATAGTCGGCGCCGACTGGGTACAGCTGCGTTCTTTCGGGGAGGAGCCTCCGGCGGTGTCCAGTCTCCCCGAGCCCCGGTCCGGGGAACTGTATGCCTCTGAACGCCTGGCGGAAGAGTTGGAGCTTGGAGAGGGTTCGAAGGTGCGCCTCGCGGGGCGCGCGGGACCGGAGGAGTTCACCGTTGCAAGGGTCGTGCCCGAAGAGGGGATCTCGGGCTACAAGGCGCGTTTCTCTAGCGCCTCGGGCACGGCACTCGTTGGCGAGGAGAGCGCGCGCGGGCTCTTGGGGGCGAAAGAGGGTCAGATCAGCGCGATCTTTATCAGCAACGTGGGTGACGTGACCTCGGGCGTGAACGACTCCGAGAGGGTGGCGGAGGCGGTGCAAGGGATCCTCACAAACGAGGGCTCGACCGAAATGTCGAACTTGCAGGTCTCGCAAATCAAGAAGGAGACCATCGAGGGGGGTGGGTTGCAGATCGGGAAGATCTTTTTGATGATCAGCTCCTTCGCTATCCTCGCCGGGATACTCCTGATCATCAACATCTACGCGATGCTCGCCGAGGAGCGTAAGGGAGAGCTTGGGATCTTACGGGCTGTCGGCCTCAAACGCGCCGGGCTCGTGAGGCTCTTCGTCTACGAGGGCTACGCCTACAGTCTCCTTGCCTCCGTCTTTGGCGCGCTCGTGGGCTTGGGCGTTGCTGCGGGGCTCGTGTGGGGCCTAAACCGGGCGACCGAGATCTTCGCCAGCCTGTTCAACGACGACCTGACCATCCCCTTCCACGTGGAACCGGCCTCGCTCGTCGTCGCCGCCTCCTCCGGGCTCCTCATCACTTTCCTCGCGGTCTTCTTCACCAGCCTCCGCATTGGCAACCTCAACGTCATCGCCGCCATCCGCGACCTGCCAGAAGGGAAGAACCCGCGCCGCTCCCGGCTCCGCGTCTTCTTGCAATCCTCCTTGCTCGCGTCGGGCGTGGGGCTCGCCGCGGTCGGCTTTCTCATGGGAAGCGGTTATCTCATGCTCCTCGGGCCCGTACTCGCAGCGTTCGGACTCGGCCTCCTCTCTTCCCGGCTCTTGCCGTTCCGCTTCGTCTGGACGATCGTCGGAGCTGGGGTCCTAGCGTACGTGTACTTCGCCAACCAATTCGAGGCGGTGGCGCAGGCAAACAAAGACACCCCGGCGATGTTCTTCATCGAGGGCGTCCTGATGGTCCTAGGGGCGGTCTTGCTCGCGGCGTTCAACCTCGGCCTTGTCTACAATGTCCTGCGCGCGGCGATGCGCCTCGCGCCGGCTCTCGCGCCCGTCCTGAAGATGGCGATCGCTCACCCGGCCTCCCGGCCCACCCGCACCGGCTTCACGCTCGCCATGTTCGCGCTCATCTTGTACATGGTCACCATAAGCTCCATCTTCTCAAGCACTCAGTCGGCCGCCTCTCAAGGCACCCGCGACGAGCAGCTCTCCGGCTACGACGGTTTCGTCCAGTCCGGCCCCGTAACGTCCATAGGAGACTTCGACGCGAAGGTGGAGGGGAACGACGTCCTGGCGTCGGCGATCACGAGCGCGGACAAGATCGAGGCCGGCGGGGTCGAGTTGCCCGAGTACCAGGCGGAGGACTACGTGACCTCGAACGGGCCGCCGATAGGCGCGACGGCGCCCGGGGCGAACGTCGCGGAGTACGTCACGTACGCGCCTGATGGCTTCCTCTCCTCCACGACCGATGTGCTCGAGGAGCGTTCTCCGCAGTACGCCACGGATCGGGAGGCGTGGGAGGCTCTTGGCAACGACCCCAACCTCGCGATCCTCACGTTCCCGTACAACGGGGAGGGGAACTTCCTTGCCCGCCCGGAGCTTGGGGCTGGAGACACGCTCCTTTTACGAGACCCAGTCTCCGGCAAGGAGGTCGAGAAGAGGATCATAGGAAGGATCAAAGCCACCGGCGGGTTCACCCTGGGCGTGATCAACGGCGTTATCGTCGGCGAGAGAGCTAAAGATGAGTTCCCGAAACTCCAGGCGCAAGAGACCTTCCTCTTGCGCCTGGACAAGAGGGCAGACACGATAGCGGTCGGGCGGGAGCTTAAGAAAGAGTTCGCGGCGACGGGCGCGCGGCCCTTCTTGCTCGACGACATTTTGGGGCAGACGCAGCAGTTCACGGACACGTTCGTGAAGATCATACAGGCGTTTCTGGCGTTCGGGCTCGTGATCGGGGTGGCGGGACTGGCGGTCATCAGCGCCCGCGCCGTCCACGAGCGCCGGCGTGAGATCGGGGCCTTGAGGGCCTTGGGCTTCAAGAAGGGCACGATCGGCTGGCAGTTCATTGTCGAGAGTTCGTTCGTCGCGCTGCTCGGCATAGCTATCGGCGTGGCCGTCGGTGCTCTGGGCGGCTACAATCTTTTCAACTCCGCCATCAAAGAGCCGGACGCGGTCTTCGTCTTCCCGTGGTTGCAGATGGTCCTCATCAGCGTCGGAGTATGGGCGGCGTCGCTCTTGTTCACCATCGTCCCGGCCGTGAGGGCTTCCCGGATCCCGCCCGTCGAAGCCCTCCGATACGAAGGCTAGAGAAGGGTAGGGCAGCTAGTGAGCGAAAACGGTTCGTACAACGACAAGCCTCCCCTCATGGTTGAGGCGCGTAAGGTGTACAAGAGCTACCAGACCGAGGAGTTCACCGTCCACGCTTTGGAGGACGTAGACCTGCGGATAGAGAAGGGCTCCTTGGTCGCCGTAATGGGGCCTTCCGGGTGTGGCAAGACCACGCTCTTGAACACCCTCTCCGGCCTTGACGAGATTGATCGCGGCGAGATCTTTATAGCCGAGGAATCCCTGCACGCCATGAACGACGCCCGCCGCACCGAATACCGCGCCCGCAATATGGGCTTTATCTTCCAGGGCTTCAACCTCATGCCCGTCCTCTCCGCCGTCGAGAATGTCGAGCTCCCCCTGCTCGTCAGCGGCGCCAGCGTCAAAGCTGCCCGCCGCCGCGCCCTCGAAGTCCTCGAACAGGTCCGCCTCTACGACAGGGCCCACCACCGACCCAGCCAACTCTCCGGCGGACAGCAGCAGC
>JAABVA010002241.1_pt1 | contig 19493 bp, 19 predicted proteins | sample 5560331 | NCBI WGS metagenome assembly JAABVA01 (sample SAMN12812661, study PRJNA571458) | rock metagenome | isolation source: Antarctica rocks | place: Antarctica: Victoria Land, Mt New Zealand sud | collected 2016-01-07 | reverse complement strand
TAAGCGGGCGCGCAGGGGCGCGGCGAGCGATTGCTCCCGCTGGCGATCCGCCGCCGCGCGGCGGCGGACAATGTCCCCGTCGAGCCCGGCTTGATGGTCCCAGTAAGTGACGTTGTAGTACTAGTGAAGGCAGACGAGTCCATCACGGCCAGGGCCGCAGGCGTCACGATTGGGCCGAAAACGCCGGGAACCGCGTACCCGCGGCGCGCAGATAGGCGCGCACTTTCTCGTCATCGCCGGGGACGGTGGCCGAGCCGCCGTAGCGGGTCAGCGCCGCGTCGAAGCCGCCGGGTATGTGGAAGACGAGCAGGCGCGCGCCGCCGGCTCCAGCGCGCCACGTCACCGCCGTACCCGCTGGGACGTAGCTAAATGCTCCCACGCCGATCTCGCGCGCCTCCCCGTCCAGGCTTAGGTCGATCGCGCCCTCTAGGACGTAGACCGCCTCGTCCTGAGCGGATATCTGTGGCGCCAGCGCCCCTCCCGCTGGCACCGTCACGTCGAAGAGATCGTAGGTCCCGGCCGTGTCCGTGGAGCCGGCCAGGAGCCGCCACTCCAGTCCGAGAGCATGGAACACCGGCGCCGCTGCGGCCGTGGCGATGTGGGGCGCGGACGGGCTCCACGCCGGCGGCGCGGTCGCCATCAAGGCATCCGTGGATGGCACGGTGAAGGGGAGCGCGGGCGCCCCCTCCTGCCCGAATAGCCGCGACAGGATGCCGACCTGATCGGCGGAGGAGGGTGGGGTCGACTCCTCCAGCGACGGCCGGCGGCGCTCGTCCGCCGGCCGGCCGCAGCTCATCACGACGAGCTCGAAGCCCGCGGGTGTGTAGAAGTTGACGACGCGCGCCTCGGCGCTCTCAACTGAGAAGCTGTGCGGCGTCAGGCGCGGTAGGTAGATGGCAGTCCCGGGCCCCGCCCTGTACGTGCGCCCCTCGGCGTTGAAGGCGCACTCGCCGTCGAGCACATAGAAGCCCTCGTCGGCGTCGGGGTGGCGGTGCGTCGGCGGCCCCAGGCCCGATGGCATCACCTGCTCGATGAAGGAGAAGCGATTGCCGGTCTGGGCGCCGGTCGCCAGGGGGAGCCACAGCGTAGCGACGAGCCAGAAAGCGGGCGCGGTGTCGCGGTCCAGGACATAGGGCTTAGGGCGATAGGGGTCAGCGATACCGATCATGCTTTGCTCCTCATGGGAAAACTATACAGACATATGGCACAGACGCCCACGCGGGTTAGCGGGGCATCGTTAACGACCGTGCTGGGGATGAGCGCCCCCAGTGTGTCACAACGGTCAAGCTCGGATAAGGAGGTTGCAAGCTCTGGACAGGGCGCCTGGGCTATGAGCCCGTGTCGCCGTTCGGCCGGTTCTCTGCCCGTGGGCGGAGCAGATCCGGGGTGTCGGCGAATTTCTGCGTGTAGTGCTCCAGCACCTGGGCGGAGAGCCGCTTTGAGCCGCGCCGGGTCGTCACACGCCTGCGGCAACGAGGCCTGCGGCAACGAGGCCTGCGGCCGGCTCCCCAGCACCGTCGCCACTTCCACCACCCGCGCGCGGCGGCGGCGGTCGCCCACGTCCGCCGCGCCGACTTCCTCCACCGCCCAGTCGGCCTCTTCGCTCATAGCCACCCTGCCCCGCCCCCTGCGCACACCTCGCCCCACCCATTACCTCTCATCCTACCAACCCCTGACGCGCTTTCCGCGTTGTGGGTAAGGATTAGATCCACGCGGGGGAGAGTGCGAAAAGTGAATACGTTGTTCATCTGGCGTGTCCAGTCGGCGACGGCGACGAAGAGGCCGCAGGGAGCGCCCGAGACGGGCGCCCTGATCAAGCGGGTGGCGGCGGAGAACCGGCTGTGGGGCGCCGAGCGCATCATCGGTCTTGGGTGGCCTGCATCACCAGCACCTTGCTGACCCTGGTGGTCATCCCCGTCATCTACAGCCTGCTCGGCGGCCTGCGCCGCGCCACCGGCGGCGTCGGAACGGCCCTACCGGCGGCCGGGCGCGCGCCGTCCCCGCGCGCCGGCAACCTCACCCCTGAGCGCGTCGCCTTAACGTGCAAACACAGTCTATGGGTCTGACCCCCGCGCCCGTGGGACTAGCGGTCCGGCTCCGCGGCGGCGAGGCAACCGAGCGCGATGGCCAGCAGCGTGACGCGCGCCAGGACGACGCGATCCCAGCGCCGTTGCAGCGCGCGCGCGTCATCGGGCGTCTGGCCCTCTCGGGCAGCCGCCGTGAGCCGCTTGTTGATCGGCGCCGAGAGGGTCGTGTACAGCCTCAGGAACCCCACCTGCGCCGCCAGGGCCGCGAGCCCAAGGTACCGTCCCGTGCTTGGACCGGCGACGACGGCCACGGCGGCGGTCGCGATCATGCCTGCGGCGCCGACGACCGGCATGCGCACGTCCGCCGTTTCGTGCAGGCGTCCCATCACCTCGGCCATGCTTCCCGCCGCGCTCCGCCCCAGGGCGCGCGGCCCGACGAGGGCAAAAAAGGCGTCCGTCCCGTAGGCGACGCCCACGCCCAGGGTTGCCGCGACGCGCAGCGCGACAAACGTGCGGCTCGTATGTATAGTCCTGTGTATAGTCCTGCCCATTGATTGGTCCTCCCTCATGCTCCTACTGATGCCTCTACTGGCCGACCTGGCCCGCGCCTATAGCCTGACGACCACGTCGGCGATGCCGGCGGGCGCGCTGGACAGGGCGCGTCGGCGCGCCGTCCTTTATCCGAGCGGCGGGATGACGCCCAACTAGGCGCGGTTCACCCGTCCCCGCTCGTGCGCCACGCCAGCGCAAGGTCGCGCACCGCGCGCCTCAGGAGCCCCGTCGCTCGCCGCTGCCCCCCGGCGATCCGTCCGGCCATGGCGAGCGCGACCAGCCCGTGGAGCGCGCCCCAGAGCAGGTCGACGTCGTCGTCGAGATCCGTCGCGTCCCCGGCGAGGGGACGCACCGCGTCGCGCAGGGCGGCGAACGCCGCGCGGGCCTCGGGGGGGGTGTCGGCGACTCCGAAGGGGACGCCGCCGAGCCCGTGCATGACCTGGTACAGCTCGGGGCGCTCCCAGGCGAAGGCCCAGTACGCCTCGGCCACGCGGAGTAGAGACTCCTCGGGGGGCGTGGCCCCCGCGTGCGCCGCGCGCAGCCGCGCCGTCAACTCGGCGAACCCCTCGCGCAGGAGGGCCAGCAGGAGATCGTCCTTGCTCGCGAAGTACTGGTAGATCATAGGGGGGCTATACTCGATGCGCTCCGCGACTTTGCGGATGGTAACCGCGTGCCAGCCCTCGCGCGCGGCAATCTCGCGCGCCGCCACCAGGATCGACCGGCGCAACTCCTGCCGTTCGCGCTCTCGCCGCTGCCTGATGCCTGTTTGTCCCATCCAGCCTCACCTCCCTCGCCTTTTTCTAACTATGTACGTAAATATAACATTGTTAAAAAAGGACTGTCAAGAGACCGAGGCCGCGCCACCTCAACCTCAAACTCGGGGTCGGCTCCCACCTGGAAACGTGGACGGCCGTGGTAGACTGGTGTCAAAAGCAACGGTAGGGAGGCGCGGGAGCGATGACGGGACGACAGGGTATCACGATGCCGCCCGAGCCGGTGGCGGCCTGGCCCCCGGACGACACCGAGGAGAGCGTTTTGGGAACCAATCTCCACCAGGCGACGATCACGAACCTGCGCGTCGGCCTGAATGAGGCTGCCGCCGCCCTTACCCCGCTGGATCAAACCCTGCCGTGGCAGGCGTTGAGCCAGACGATTATCACGGGGTTCAGGCGCCGCGACGGCACGCGCTACAAGACCCTCCCCGACGTCTTCGTCTATCGACAGGCCATCGACGAAAACCGCAAGTCCCTCCTAGTCGAGACCGACGGCCCACCGGCGCTCATCGTCGAGGCGCTCAGCGAATCGACCTATGAAAACGACCTCGACCTCACCGACGGCAAGGGCTTCAGTTACGCGCAGGCCGGTGTGCGCGAGTATCTGGTCCTCGACCCGGCCGGCGAGTTCGTGTCGCCGCGCGGGCAGGGGTGGCGTTTGCACGACGGCGTCTATCGCCCCTGGCTCCCCGACGACGACGGCCGCTGGCACAGCCAGGAGATCGAGGCCGCGATAGGCCTGGAAGGGGTCCATGCCACGGTGTATACCGCGGACGGGCGACGGCAGCTACGCGAGGGCGAGATCGCGCGCGAGATCGCGCGCCGGGATGCCGAATTGGCGCGCCGGGATGCCGAATTGGCGCGCCGGGATGCCGAATTGGCCGCGTTACGTCGCCTGGTGGAGCGACTCTCGCAGAACAACCAACAGCAACACGACTAGCCCGGCGGACAAGTACTTCCTCTACAAGCTCATAGCGGTAACCATCCTCGCCCGGATAGGCGAAAAACTCGTCGAGCGCCATGACGTTCTATGTGTCGCGGTCTGTGCATTGTCGGGTGTCCAAGCCCGTTTGCCCGCGCGCCGCGTGGTTGGCGGGGGTCTGAGGGGGAGGCGCCTCCCGGGGTTCCCCCGGAGGCGCGCCCCAACGACGGACCCGCGGCTAGGGTCCGAGGGACTAGTCAGCCAGGGACGGAGGGGGCGAGAAGGGGCTTGGGCGACTTTTCACAGACCCTGCTCTGTGTGTCGCGTCGTTGGCGGGCGCGGTGGCCGAAACAGTACACTGTTGGGCATGGACAGGCCCACAGTCGTCGATAGCCACCAGCACTTCTGGGACCCCGCGCGCGCGGACTATCCCTGGATGACCGACGAGGTCGCCGCGATCCGGCGCCCCTTCACGCCCGGCGACCTGCGGCCCGCGCTGGAGACTGCGGGCGTCGACTATACCGTACTCGTGCAGACGCGCTCCAGCGAGGACGAGACGCGCGCATTCATGGCCACCGCCGCCGCGACGCCGTTCGTGGCCGGCGTCGTGGGCTGGGTCGACCTCACCGCCCCCGATGTCGCGGACCGCATCGCCGCTCTCCAGGCAAGGCCGGACGGCGCGACGCTCGTGGGCATCCGCCACCAGGCGCACGACGAGCCCGACCCGCGGTGGCTGCTACGCGAGGACGTGCGGCGCGGGCTACGCGCGGTGCGGGACGCCGGTCTCGCCTACGATCTGCTCGTGCGCACGCGCGAGCTCCCCGCCGCGCTCGAGACAGCGCGCGCCTTCCCCGACCTGCGCTTCGTGATCGACCACATCGCCAAGCCCCCGATAAAGGACGGCGAGACCGAGGGATGGGCCGCGGCACTGTCCCCGTTCCGGGAGCACGAGCGCGTCTGCTGCAAGCTCTCCGGCATGGTCACGGAGGCCGATTGGGGCGCCTGGACGCCGGCCGATCTCCAGCCCTACATCGACCGCGTCGGCGATATCTTCGGCGAGGACCGCCTGATGTTCGGCTCGGACTGGCCGGTCTGCCTGCTCGCCGCGCCGTATGCAACCGTCTACGATACGCTGCGCGAGGCGCTACGCGCTCTGTCTAGCCCGGATCAGGACAAGATATTTGGCGCCAACGCTATGCGATTCTATCGGCTCCATCATAAAAACGCTCCCTTTGATCTCACGGCCCAGGAACAGGCTGGCGGCCACGTCGAGGTTGGGCGCCAGGGCCAGATCCTGGTAGACCGTTTCGATGCCCGCGACACGCGCGTCATGCGGGTTGGGCCGGTAGCGATCACCCCCGCGACCCGCGACCCCAGCCGCTCCGGCGTTGATGTCGGCGACGGCTACGAGGCGCGCGACCCCAACCGCGCCACGTTCTCTGCGTGGCGCCGGTCGAGGACGCCGGCGCCGACCACCCCAACCCCCAACCCCCAACCCCCAACCCCCAACGTCATGCGTTAACGCCTGCCTTTCGTCACGCGCAGACCCTGCCTGTTTCGGGCCGCGCCTTGACATAGGGGCATAGCGTGCGGGTATGATGAGGCAACCTCCCATGCCGTTCCGAGCCTGTCCTATCGCGGGGACGCGCGGGTAGACTGACGCGGGAGCCGACGGCGGAGGTACAGTGAGGTACTGCCTCGGTAGGAGGAGCGAGGAGAGCATCGCTACGACTGGAGGGGACAACGGATCGACGTCGACCGGCGACTTGGTCAAAGCCGCCAGCATCGACGGCACGCCGCTTGCCGAGAAAATCCGCGCCCGGCTCGACGGGTCCGGCATCACCGCCACCTTGTAGGCCGGCCACGACGCCGCGACGGGCGCCGCCCTCAGGGGCGTCATGAGCACGGTCGACATCATGGTCCCGACGGGGGACCTGGAGCGGACGCGGGGCATCATCGAGCACGTCGGCCGGAAGGACGGCGTCCAACCCGACGAGGAGTAACTAGTGTTGGGTGTTGAGTAGCCAGGCTAAACACCAGCCACTAATTACTCAACGTCCGCCACGGGGAGCGTGAATGAAGGTAGAGGGCAATTACGCCATGGGGGGCGCGCGCCCACAGGTCTACGCCACCCTGTGCAATCCCACCGCGCTGCGCCACTGCCTGCCGGGGTGCGAAAAGTTCGATCCCATCGGCGAGGGGCGCTACGAGACCCAGCTCAGAACCGGCGTGGCCGGCGTCAAGGGGTCGTTCGCCGGGACGGTTACCCTGTCGAACGAGCGGTCGCCGGAATCGTACACTCTGGCCCTCGAGGGCAAGTTCTCGGGCGGCTTCGTCAAGGGAACGGGCGCCATCACCCTGACCGAGGAGGGCGAGAAAACGCGCGTCGCCTACATCGGCGACGTGCAGATCGGCGGGCCGCTCGCCGGGATCGGCCAGCGGCTGATGGGTCCCGCCGTCAAGACAGTCGCCAACGCGTTCTTCAAATGTATGGAGGGCCAGGTCTCGGCGCATGGCGCGGCGGAACCGATGGTTAGTGGCTAAGAAATTTGCGACTGAAAGTCGCAGGCTTTTAGTTAGGAGGAAAGGATTACTCTATGGCCTCGATCCCGGTGACACTGACGGTTAACGGGCAGGCGCGGCAGGGTCAGGTCGAGCCGCGGCGGCTGCTCGTGCATTACCTGCGCGACGACCTCGGCCTGACCGGCACGCACATCGGCTGCGAGACCAGCCAGTGCGGCGCCTGCACGGTGATGCTCAACGGCCGCGCGGTCAAATCGTGCACCCTGTTCACGGTTCAGGCCGACGGCGCCGACGTGCTCACGGTCGAGGGGCTGGCGCGGAACGGCCAGTTGCACCCTATCCAAGAGGGCTTCTGGGAGGAGCACGGCCTGCAGTGCGGCTACTGCACCTCCGGCATGATCATGAGCGCCTACGACCTGCTCCAGCAAAACCCCGACCCCAGCGAGGGTGAGATCCGCCACGCCCTGCACGGCAACCTCTGCCGCTGCACCGGCTACCAGCACATCGTCAAGTCGATCCAGTACGCCGCGTGGAAGATGTCTGAGGGCCAAGTAGTCGCCAGTCAGTAGCCGGTGGTGGTCATACAGAGAGGACAAACTGGGCTGACGCATCTTCATCCCCAGTCGACGTAGTTTGTCATCAGGGTCCCGCGTGCGGGAAGGCAGGCGCAGGCCCCTGGTGATGGAGGACACATGATTCCAGCAGAGTTCGACTACTACGCCCCGACGAGCGTGGGGGAGGTGATCAGCCTCCTGCAGCAGCACGGTGGCGAGGCCAAGGTACTGGCCGGGGGCCACAGCCTGATCCCAATGCTCAAGCTGCGGCTGTCCAGCCCACCCGTGCTGGTGGACATCGGGCGCATCCCCGAGTTGCGCGGCATCACGCGCACCAACGGCACGGTCACGATCGGGGCGATGACCACGCACGCGCAGGTCGAGAGCTCCAAGGAGTTGCGCGACACTTTCCCGATCATGGCCGAGGCCGCCTCGGTCATCGGGGACCCCATGGTGCGCAACCGCGGCACCTTCGGCGGGGCGCTCGCGCACGCCGACCCTGCGGCCGACTGGCCGGCGGTCGCGCTGGCGCTCGGCGCGCAGATGCGCGTGATCGGGCCGGGCGGCGAACGCATCATCCCCGTCGACGACTTCTTCGTCGACATGCTGACCTCGGCGCTCGAGCCGGATGAGGTCCTGACGCGCATCGACATCCCCGTGTCGAACGGCAAGACCGGCATGTCGTACCAAAAATTCCAGCACCCCGCCTCGGGCTACGCCGTCGTCGGCGTCGCCACCGTGGTGACGCTGGGCGCGGACGGCGCGTGCCAGGGCTGCCGCGTGGCCGTGACGGGCGCGGGACCCAGGGCGACGCGGCAAACCGCCGTGGAGGACGCGCTCAAGGGGCAGCGGTTGACGCCCGAGCTCATCGCGCAGGCGTCCGAGCGCGCTGGCGAGGGCATGGACTTCCTGGGCGACATCTACGCCTCGGAAGGGTACCGCGCCCACCTCACCAAGGTCTACACCAAACGCGCCCTTCTGGCCGCGCTGGAAGCCGCGTCGTAGGCCTATAAAGGGCCGGCCGAAGGTTTTTTAGGGGTAGATTTTTCACGAAAGAGGGAGGTTCGGAGGGCATAGCCCTCCGAGATACCACTCGTGCGGAAGGGTGGGCAGCGTCGCTGCCCACTCCTCCGCACAAAACCCCACCTGTAAGCGGCCGAGGGTGGTTCGCACGATGCGCGCGCCACCCCGGCCGGCCCTTCACTATCCGCCAAGCAATTTCAGGATACAATTATCTGCTCCTTGCGTGCGGCGGTGACGAGCTCGTGGGCCAGGCGCGTCGGCTCGGGCGCGATGCGGCCGCGCACGCACTCTGTGACGATGCGCGCGGAGCCCTCGACGCCGATGCGGTGGCCGGGCGAGACGAACAGGAGCGCCTTGCGCCCCGTGGCTGGCCGGATGACCGTGCCGACGACGCGCCGGCCGTACGTCAAGGGGCTACTGTCCCCCTGCGCGGAGCCCGGCTCCTCGTAGCGGCCGACCAGCCGGCTCTTGGCGCAGCCGATCGACGGCTTGTCGAGCGCCAGACCAAGGTGGCTGGCCAGCCCGAGGCCGCGCATGTGTGCGATGCCCTGCCCATCGAAGACAAACAGGTCGGGCTCATGCTCGAGCAGCCTGATCACGGCGAGTATGCCGCGCGCCACGACATCATCCTCAGGCGTCGCCACCCGCCCCGCCAGGCGCATCCCCTGCTCGCTTGACCACGTCGAGTCGGCCATGATGCGACACCGGTCAGGATCGGCCCGGCGCTGTCAGCGCACCACGAGCACGGGGACCGTGGCATGGCGCACGACACGGTCGGCCACCGAGCCGATGAGGAACCGCTTGACCGCGCCCATGCCGCGGATGCCGACGAGGACCGCGTCGAAGCGGCCGTCCGCGGCGGCGGTGATGATCTCCTCGGCCGGGTTGCCCACCTTGAGCAGCGTCTCGGCCCGGACTCCGGCCGCGGCGAGGAGGGCGACCGCCTCGTCCAGCTGCCGGCGATGCTCGTCGACGTCGCTGCTCGGGTCGACCGCATCCGCGATCCTGGGGCTCGCCGCGAGCGTCGGCGCGACACCGATGACACTGACCGCCGACGTCGAGCCCGCGGCCATGTGAGCGGCCCAGTCGAGCGCCCGCCTGGCCTGCTCCGATCCGTCATACGCCACGAGGATCTTCACGTCCACTTGTTGCCTCCTTCCCGCGGCGACTACTCGGCCTCGGCCGTTAGATCGCCGATATATTCCGCGACGCGCTCGTTGGACAGGCGAACGCGGATAGCGAGCGCGTAGATGACGACGCTGAACACGGCCATAGCCAGGATGTCCCAGCCGAAGGAGAGGGCGTTGCGCGGCCCCACCAAGCCAATGAGGGGGACGGAGCTGAGCGTGTGGATGTCGAAGCTGCTGAGGTAGGAGATCGCGCCCAGGCCGAGCAGGTACGGCCAGAGCCAGGCCGCGCTCGCCCAGTCCAGCGAGGGGCGCCGCTCGGGCCGGCTGGTCGCGAACGAGATCGCGAGCAGGACGAAGCCGATCAAGATGGCCACGATCAGCTTCCAGACGACCGCCCAACCGGAGAACAGGATGATCTCGTTGGCGACGATGAAGCCCAGCGGCGCCAGGACCGCGCCACCGGGGAGCCGGAACGGTCGCTCGCGCGCGGGGTCCTGCAGGCGCAGCGCGCCCATGGCCAGCGGGGCCATCGCATAGGCGATGACGGTCGCCGACGAGATGAAGCCGACCAGCTGTTGCCAGCCGGGGAACGGCAGGAAGACGAGCATGCCGCACAGGAACGAGAACGCGATCGCGTAGACCGGGACGCCGCGCGCGCTCAATTGTGCGCCGAGGTCGGGGATGTAGCGGTTGCGGGCCAGCGCGAAGGTCAGCCGGGAGCTGGTGCCGACGTAGAGCAGGCCCGTGCCGCCGGGGGAGATGATCGCGTCGGTGTAGAGCAGGAACGCGAGCCAGCCGAGGCCGAGGGCCACGGAGAGCGCGGCGAACGGCCCGAAGATCTCGCCCGTGCCCTTGAACGCGACCGAGCTCCAGCCCTTGGCAAGGCTGGCGGGGTTGAGCGCGGCCGTGAACGCGATCTCGAGCGCAATGTAGAGGATGACGCCGAGGATCATGGAGCCGATCACGGCGATCGGAATGTTGCGCTTGGGGTTCTGGCTCTCGGCGCCGAGCTGGATGGCCTGCTCGAACCCGAGATACGCGAAGATGACGCCCCCGGTGGCGATGGCCTGGAAAACGCCCTTCCAGCCAAACGGCATGAACCCGCCACCGGCGGTGAAGTTGCCCGGGTGAAACGACGTCAGCAGGAGCACCACGATGGTCAGCAGGGGAATGGCAATCTTCCACCAGACGGCGACCTTGTTCGTCTCCGAGAGCCACTTCACACCCATGATGTTGATCGCGGAGAAGAGCAGCATCAGCACCGCGGCCACGGCATAGCCCAAAGCGGTCAGCACTGGCAGGCCGCCCACGACGGCGGTCAGGCCCTTGACGTAGTTGGAGGCGTACTGCAGCGCGGCCTCGACCTCGATGGGCGCGGTGGTGACGGCGCCGAGGAAGGCGAACCAGCCGGCCGCGAACCCGATCATGCTGCCGAACGCGTAGTGCGGGAAGCGCGCGCTGCCGCCGGCCACGGGATACATCCCGCCCAACTCGGCGTGGATGAGCGCGAGCAGGATGACCGCCGCCCCGCCGATGATCCAGGAGAGCAGGGCCGCGGGGCCGGCCACGAGCGACGCGTTGAGCGCGCCGAATAGCCAACCCGATCCGATGATCGAGCCGACCGATGCGAACAGTAGCCCCACCAGGCCGACGTCCCGCCGCAGCTTGCGCTCCGCGACGGGCGCGGCGACGACGCGCGATTGGATCACACCCATGGTCGCAACCTCCTTCTCATTGGGGGCAGCATGGCCCCGGTCGTGGCCGCGACATGTCCCCATGCTCAACATGCCGTCGCTTAATAGTAGGGTGAGTGTAACACAAACGCCACCGGCGTGCGGGTGCTGCCCTCTGTGCGCCTGACACATCCATTTTGGCTATGGTGCCGCCGTGCGAGGACGCGTATGCTGGACCCGTACTGCCCCACGATAAACGGCGAGACATACCTTGGAGGAGAAGTCATGACGCCCACCTATCCCCACCCCACGCCCGTCGGCCGCGCCTGCATAGCCTGCGCCGGCCCTGTTGGCCGCCCCACAGCCGAGGAATTGTGGTTCTACGGCCACGAAGAGCGTCGAGGCGAGAGCATCGTCGCCGCCCTCACGGCGATGGGCGCGACAGCCGCGATCGAGGGCGGCTACGTCAAGGCGCCGGTAGCCGGCGAGGTCGCCCCGCTGCTGGAGGGGGTCGCTACCAGCCTCGGCGCGGACGAGCAGGCCGCGGAGAAAGTCGCCTGGATCATCGCCGGGACCGGGGCGGCGCGCGCGGTGGCGGAGGGGTTGACCCTGCGCCGCCTGCAGGTTGAGTTGCGCCACCGCTGGTTCGCGCGCCTGTTCGACGAGCAGGGTCTGTATATGCACTTCCAGCCCATCGTTTCGCTGCGCCGGCGCGAGGTCTTCGCCCACGAGGCCCTCGTGCGCGCGCAGCACGACGGGCGCGAACTCAGCGGCTTCGAGATCGTCTCGACGGCGGCGCAGGCCGGGTTAATCGTGCCGCTCGACGCCCGCACACGCCGCACCGCCATCACCCAGTTCGCGGAGGATGGCCTGGGGGGCAAGCTGTTCATCAACTTCCAGCCCTCCGCCATCTACAACCCGGAGTTCTGCCTACGCACCACCTTCGCCGCGATCGAGCGCACCGCCCTGCGCCCCGAGGACATCGTCTTCGAAGTCGTGGAGTCGGAGGAGATCGCCGACACCGGCCATCTGCTACGCATCATGCGGACCTATCGCGACCACGGGCTGGGCGTGGCCATGGACGACTTCGGCGTCGGCTACAGCACTACCGAGCGCCTGCTGCAACTCCACCCCGACTACGTCAAGCTCGACAAGGCGCTCACATCCCACGTCGCGACCGAGGCGGCGGCGCGCGAACGGGTGGCCGAGATCGTACGCCTGGCCACGGCCGAGGGCTGCCGGGTCATCGCCGAAGGTATCGAGGACGTGGCGCAGCGCGATGCGCTGCGCGATCTCGGCTGCGAGTTCGGCCAGGGGTACCTCTTTGCGCGCCCCGCCCGCCGTCCCCAAGTCACATGGCCATCGTAATTCTAAACAGGAAAAGGGCGTGGACGCGACGTCGCACAGCGGGACTCTACCCCTGCCAGCGCCGGCCATCTCCACCGTGGACTGGCGCGCGCTCTACGACAGGGGCGCGTGCGGCGTCCTGGCGCAGGTGGACGTGACCTCTGGCAGGGCGGAGGACGGAACAGGCATTATCTCCATCCGCTACCATAAGAGGTATGAACGAGCTGTCGGCGCGTATCAGGGCGACGCTACAGGGCGACGTCGACGCCTCCGACCTGCGGGAGGCCATCGCCGCGACGCGCCCGCTCTACGACCTGCGGCAACGCCTGGACGATCTGCGCCTCGAGCGCGAGGTGGCCGGGACAGGGCCCTGGCCTATCACGCTTGAGTGCGGTCCTATCGCCGCTCCGCTCTGGCTCGCCGACCTGATCGTCGCCGTCGCCCAGAGCATCGTCGACGCGGCCAACCCGGCGGGGGCGGACGGACCGGTCCTGATGGGCCGCCACACGCGCGAGCACGCCCTCGCCCTGCTCGCCCTCGTCGGCCCCATCCTGATCGAAACGGGCGCGCGCCTGGCCGACCCGGCGCACATCATGGCGCTCTCTATGCCGCTCACCCTCGGGCTGGACGACGGCGGCTACCTGCGCAAGACGCTCAACGCGGTCCCGCTCGACCCGATCTATCTGCGCGGGCTGCTGCGCGCCGCCGACTATGCGCAGGGCGCGGCGACCATGCCGCTGGGGGCGGCGCACACTATGGCCGCCGAGAGGGCCACACCGCGCTGGGTCGGGGACGTGGTAGCGGCGGTGAGCGAGGCCCCACTCGCAGCGGCGGCCATCCGGCTGGACAGCGCGCGGGCGCGCTGCGCGCCGCTGCTGCACGACGGCAAAGTCGGCCAGGACACCCTCTACGCCGTCATCCCCGACCTGTGGCGGGCCATCGACGCCTACAGCCTCGCGGCGCAGGTCGCGCTCTATCCCTACCTGGGCGCGCCCGGACGCACGCCCGCCGCCGACGTGGCGCTCCCACCACAATCGCCGGAGCAGGCAGCGCCGCCGACGATACCTGCGCCGACGATACCTGCGCCGACGATACCTGCGCCACCGCCGCCCCCGCAACCAGCAGTCTCTACTGTGTCGCCGTCCAGCGGCCCCCTCGCGGGGCGCGCCTTCCCCGTCGAGCCGGAGGGAGGGGTTGCGCGGCGCGTCGATCCGGCGCTGTGGAACGCGCGTGCGCCATATGCGGCGCCGCGCCCCGATGAGGCCGCGCCCGCGACAGCCACCACGGCGGCTTTGACGAGCAACGGACGGCGACGCGCCCGCCACGTAGCGATGTCCAATCGCTGGATGCTCTCCGCGCCGCGAGTACAGGAGGAGCTGCGCGTGGCCGGCCGGCTGGAGGCGGGCGAGGCGGAGCTGGAGCGATTCTGGACGGAGAGGGACTGGGCTCTATATGCCGACGAGCAAGAATACATCCTCGCCGTCGACGCCCTGCTGCGCGGGGGCGATGTCGCGCCGCTACCCGACCACGGCGACGCCGCGCCCTTCGCGCCGGTCTACCAGGTCGAGGCGGACAGCGTCGAGGTCGCCGGCGCGACGATCGGCGCGGACGGGCAGTTCACCTACAACCACGTCAAAGGGCGCGTCATCGTCGTATAAAGACAGTTCTCAGGCCGGCACGGCGTCGAGCATCTTGCCTGCGCCGGCGGTGGTCAATTGCTCCTCGACCACATCGGCGAGGGCCCCGATGAAGAGCGGCGCGGTGTTGAGCGAGGAGGTGCGCATGAAGTGGATGCCGTGCTCCTCGGCCTGCTCGCGCGCGCCGACCTCGATGTCGTAGAGGATCTCCAGGTGGTCGGCCAGGAATTGTATCGGCGCGATGAGCACGTGGCGGCGGCCCGCCGCGGCGAGCTCGGGCATCACGTCGGCGAAGTCCGGCTTGAGCCACTCCTCGGGCGTGTGCCCGGCGCTCTGGTAACAGAAGCCCCAGCGATCGGACGGCAGCCCCGCCAGCGCGGCCACGCGCGCGGCAGTGTCTTTCAGCTGATCGATATAGTCGGGCTCCCGCTCGACGACGCGTAGGGGCATGCTGTGCGCCGAGAGCAGCACCTGCGCGTCGTCGCGCGCCTCAGCCGGGGCCTGCTCCAGCGCCTCGCGCACCCGTGCGGCGATGGCCTGCAGGAACAGGGGCTGTGTGTTCCATGAGCCGGCGACGGTCATGGGGACCCGACGGTCGAGCCCGTCGAGGCCCTCGTCGACGGCCTTGAGGTAGCCGCCCATCAGGATGGGCGAGTACTGCGGCGACATGATGACGCCGACGATGCGGTCGACGCCCCGCGCTACCAGGGACGCAATACCTTCCGGCACAAACGGGGGGAAGAAGCGCATGCCGACGCCCACGTGGAAGGCGGGACCGTCAGGGTGGCGGCGCCGCAGCTCCTCCTGCAGGGCCGCGGCCTGCTCCTTCGTGATGCGCACCAGCGGCGAGCCACCGATGAGGTCGTAGCGGCGCTTGAACTCCTCCACCAGCTCGGGGTCCGGCTCACGGCCGCCGTAGACGTTGGTCATGTACTGCTGGACGTCGTCCAGCGTCTCGGGCGAGCCGTATGTCATTAGCAGCACGCCGATAGACTCTGTGTTGTTCATGGTCTCTCCTTGGTTATGTCATGTCACGTTCGATGCCGGCCACGTCTACCAGGGGCGCCAGGGCGTATGGCAATACGCCCCTACACTAGCCGGCGCTCCCAGTTAGGTACGTCGAGCAATCGGCAATCATCTGCTATTAATCTACCCGCGGCGGCGTACGATTGTGCGCCGTGATCTCGTGCACGAACGCGGCCAGCCGCTGGAGCAGGTCGGGGTCGGTCTCGGGCAGGACGCCGTGGCCGAGGTTGAAGACGTGGCCGGGACGCCCCGCGGCGCGCGCCAGCACGTCGCGCGCGCCCTCCTCGGTGGCCTCCCAGCTCGCCAACAGGCGCGTGGGATCGAGGTTACCCTGGATGCCCCTATCGGCGCCGATGCGCGCCCAGGCCTCGTCGAGTAGCACGCGCGCGTCGACCGAAACGAGGTCGCCGCCGGCCGCGGCCATCTCTTCCAGCAGATCCGAGGTACCGGCGCCGAAATGGATGGCCGGCGCGCCGGTCGCGCGCACGGCGTCGAAGATCGCGCGCACGTGCGGCTGTACGTACGCGCGATAGTCGGCCTTGTTGAGCGCGCCGACCCACGAATCGAACAGTTGCACCGCGTCGGCCCCGGCCGCGACCTGCGCGCACAGGTATGCGGCCGTCACGGCGGAGAGCTTGGTCATGAGAGCGTGCCACACCTCCGGCTCGCGGTACATCAGGCCCTTGGCAAGCCCGTACTCGCGCGACGGCTTGCCCTCGATGAGGTAACAGGCGAGGGTGAAAGGCGCGCCGGCGAAGCCGAGCACCGCGCGCTTGCCGTCGAGCTCGCGCCGCACCAGGCGGATGGTGTCGAGCACGAAGGGGACGTCCTCCGCGGGCTCGATGACGCGCAGGCGCTCGACGTCGGCGAGGGTGCGCACAGGGTTGTGGATGACGGGGCCAACCTTCTCGCGCATCTCCAGGTCGATGCCCATCGGCTCGACCGGCAACATGATGTCGGCGAAGATCACGGCGGCGTCGACGTCGAAGGCCCGCACCGGCATCAGCGTGACCTCGGCGGCGAGCTCGGGTGTCTTGCACGTCTTGAGGAAGGCATGCCTCTCGCGCAAGGCGCGGTAGGCCGGCAGGCAGCGCCCGGCCTGGCGCATGAACCAGACGGGCGTGGCATCGGGGACGCGATGATGGCACGCGTCCAGGAAGCGCGCCAGCCCGGTTCCGGCGGCGGGCAGGGCTGAATTGGTAGGCAGAGGAATACTCAGCGCTCGGCTCTCCTTGGGGCGGCTTCGGGGCAGCTTCAGGGCGGCTTCGGGGCGGCTTCTCGCGCGACGGGTAGACGTTGCGGATCGTCGTCAGCCGCGGCCCCACACTACATCATAGCCAGAAAATGGGCATAGCTAGAAACTAGAAATAATGGCAGGGCTGTTTAGTGCGGCGGCCGCCGTCCACGCTCGAGCATGCTCACGTAGACCGCACTGTATCCTGCCCGCCCGGCCAACGCCTCCTGCGTCAGCCCGGCAGTACGCCGGCGCCGCTCGAGCAGCGCGCCGAAGACGGCGGGTCCTGTCGCGCTCATAGCTCCACCGCTCCATGTGTTGCCGCGCCCACGCCGGTTGCCGCGCCCCTACCATCGACAGCGATCTCACGCAAGACCCCGTCGATACGATCCCATAGCCCGGCGGCGCGCCACTCGGCCAGGCGGCGATGGGCCGTAGCGTCGTCGCCGAGGTCGGGGGGCAGGTCGGCCCAAGCGCAGCCGGTACGCCGGACGTACAGGATCGCTTCCAACGTGCGCCGGTCGTCGGCGCGGCGACGCCCAGTCGCGGCGACCGGCGGCAACAGCGTCTCGACGGCGGCCCACTGGGCGTCGGTCACCCGCAGGTCGGGGCGCCCCGTCCACGCGGCCTGGCCGCGCCCGATCGCCTCCTCCGTCCGCGCGATCTCCCCGCGTGCGCCCAGGCGACGGAAGAGGGCCAGCGCCGCCTCCAACTGCTCCCACGCCGGCTCGAGCTCGCCTCTCTCGATGTGCAGTAGGCCATTGACGTAGAGCAGACGGCCCTCGGCATAGGGGTAAGGCATGTCCCGCGCGCGCGCAAGGCCCTCCCCAAGAAAGCGCTCGGCCTCCCCCCATTGTCGCTGCCTTATAGACACTATAGCCTGCACGCGCAACGCATCCACCAGCGCGACCCTGTTGCCCTCCGCCCGCGCGCGCGTCAGACCCCGCGCCGCCATCTCCGTGGCCACGTCCAGCTCGCCCAGGTCCAGGTGCGCCCAGGCCATGAGCGGCAACAAGACGTCCACGTCCAGTTCTTCCAGGCCCGGGCGGTCGAGGAAGGGACCCAGCCGGAGGCGGGCGCGGTCCGGACGCCCCTCCAGCAGGTCGCGCTCGGCCAGTAGGCCGTGGCCCCAGCGTAGCGCCTGGAGATCCTTGCCCTGCTCGGCCATCGCCAAGGCCTCCTCGACGTGGCGCGCCGCCTCTTCCCAAGCCCCCTCGGCCAGGCGCAGGTGCCCGAGATCGAGCAGCGGATACACGGCGGCAACCGGCGAGCCGATTGCGCGGCTCAGGGCCAACGCGCGCTCGAAGTCCAGGCTCGCTCGGCGCCAGTCGCCGGTATAGAGGGAGAACTCGCCGTGGTTGGTCGTGGTACGGACGATCTCCGCCTGGCCGCCGTGCCGCTCGGCGACCTCGAGCGCGCGCTCCCCATAGGGCCGGCTCCGGGCGAGATCGCCCCGATAGAAGTGGATCGTGGCCACATTGATGAGCGCGCGGCAGAGGGTGGCGAGGTCGCCGGTGACGTCGGCCACCCGGATCGCCTCCTCGAGCACTGGGAGGGCCTCGTCGAGGCGGCCCAGCGCGAAGAGCGCCACACCACGCCTACCCTCGGCGGCGGCCAGGATGCCGTCATCCCCCACCGCCCGGGCAAGCTCCGCAGCGCGCCCCGCCGCGACGAGCTGCTCGGTGTAGCGACCGCTGGCAAAGTAGAGGTGGGCCAGCGCCGTGTACAGGGCGGCCAGGCCGTGCAGGGCCTCGCCCGCCTCGAGCGGCTCCAGCAGCGGCTGGAGCCGGCCGATCCCCTCCTCCGGCGTAGCGGTCAGGATATGCGCGTAGCCCATCCCCGCCACCGTCCGCCCCAGGCCCTCCAGGTCCCCCACGCGCCGGTACGTGGCGGCCGCCTCCTCCAGCGACGCTAGCGCCGCGTCGTAGCGCGCCGCCGCTGTCAGTACGGCGCCCGCCTGCTCGCGCACACGGGCGCCATCGCGCGCCCGCCCCAACCCGTCGAGCAACGCGGCGGCCTCCCGGTAGTACGCCTCGGCCGTCGCGTGCGCGGTCTGAGTCCGGGCGTGGTCGCCCGCCTGCTCGAGGTAGCGCGCCGCCTTGTCCTCGACCCCGCCGCGCACGTAGTGATAGGCCAGGATCTCAAGCGGCTCCTCCCGCATCCCCAGCGCCGCCCACTTGTACTCCAACTCCGTGGCCACGCGGCGGTGTAGCGCCGCGCGCCGCCCCGCGCCCAGGTTGGCCTCGACTACCTCACGGATCACGTCGTGGACGAAGAGGTAGGCCTCGGCGTCCTCCTCCAGCAGCCTGGCCCGACAGGCGGTCTCCAGCGCGGCGAGAGCCTCCTCCTCTGGACATCCGGCCAGCGTCATGAGTAAGGCGCGCGACGCGCGACGCCCGACCACGGCCGCGCTGTCGAGCAGCGCGCGCGCCTCCTCCGGGAGCGCCGCCACTCGTTGGCGCACGCTCTGCGCCACGTCCCAGGGCACCATGGCGCGCGCACCCCCTTCGCCTCCGCCCTCGTTCGCGCCCCCTTCGCCTCCGCCCTCGTTCGCGCCCCCTTCACCTCCGCCCTGCCCGGCGCGCAGCGCCTGGGCGCAACTCACCAGGAAGAATGGCACTCCCTCCGCCCGCCGCAGCACCTGGGCTCGTAGCGCGGGCTGGACCGCCGCGACGTCCTGGACCAGCCGATCAAGCAGGCGAGCGGCGTCGAGCCCCGTGAGCGGCGCCGGCGTCAGGTGCGTCACCAGGCCGGCGTGGGCCAGGTTGGCCAGCATATCGGCCAGCGGATCACCCATCCGGACCTCGGTGTCACGGTACGCCACGATCACGCGCAGGGGCGCGCGCGGCGTGGAGCGCACGAGCGCGGTGAGCAGATCGAGGGCGTCACGTCCTGCCCATTGCAAGTCGTCGAGCGCCAACACAGTCCCGGACGGACCGGCGACATTGGACAGGAAGCGGGACACGGCGCCGGTCACCAGCCTCCGCTCCTGCTCCGGCGCCACCGTCCAGGCCGGCAGCGGCTCGAGCCCGGCCTCGGCGAGCTCCGGCAGCAGCCGCGCCAGCCACGCGC
>JAABVA010002239.1_pt1 | contig 19494 bp, 16 predicted proteins | sample 5560331 | NCBI WGS metagenome assembly JAABVA01 (sample SAMN12812661, study PRJNA571458) | rock metagenome | isolation source: Antarctica rocks | place: Antarctica: Victoria Land, Mt New Zealand sud | collected 2016-01-07 | reverse complement strand
CCCGTCGCCCTGGCCGACCCCTATTTTCGCCTCGCCCTCGCCCGCGCCGCCGCCAAGACCGGCCTCGACCTCTTCCCTCCGGACGCGGCGGGACGGTGACAGACGGCGCTGCCGGCGTGACGTGGCCCGCCTGTCCGAGGAGGACGACATGGCGACCCAAGTGACAGACGGCGCTGCCGGCGTGACGTGGCCGGCCACCACGGGACGGCGGCCGCTGCGGCGAGAGGCCTGTGCAGGGCCTACTATCGGCGACGATGCCAGGGCCATGTATCCCCCGCATCGTGCTCCCCGCATCGGGCTAGCCCGCCCGTCTCGATCGCGGGGCGGGGCGCGTCGTACCCGCAGGCGACGCGGCGGTCGCCGCGCGCGTCGCCCCTGTTGGTCGCGGCCGCTCCCCGCGATCTTCTTGCGTTTCTGTGGCGCGCGTGCAATACTGGTGGCACGAAAGATGCGTTAGTGTCCGAGGGGTCGCCGGTTGTGGACGCCTGGCGGCCGGCGCGGACCCGTGCGATCCGCTGCCGTTGATTGATCACGTATCCACGAGCGAAAGGGCTCCACCATGGTGTGCCTCACACGACGTCTAGTCCGCCCCCTGGGCAGCGCCGCCCTCCTGTCCGCCGGTCTCCTCGCCAGTCCGCTCCTGGCACCGCGCGCTCACGCGATTATCGGGGGCTGCGGGGGCGACCCCATCGTCGTCCTCTCCAACGGGACGGCCCTCGACCTGAGCACGACGGCCGACACCGACGCCTCCACGGTGCGGCAGATCGCCTACACCCTGCACGCGCCGGTGGGCACACAGGTGATCAGCGTCATCTCGCTCGGCGTGCGCGAGACGCTATCCTTTCTCGCCGACAACACAGCGCATACCTATGCCACCGTGACGCGGGTCGACGCGTCCACACCCGGCGCCGCGGTCACGACCACGACCACGGTGATCCCCCTCCTCGGCCTGCCCGCGACCGGAGCGGCGACGGGAACCACCAATGAGAACCTGCGCGTCTCCCTCGCGCCGTAGAGCGGGTGCGTCGCGGCACCACGCCCCCCCACGGGGACGTGACCGGTGAGCGCGCTCACCAGCCTGAACGCGCTCCGCCGCTGGTGGCCCCAGCCCCTCATCGGGGGGCTGATCGCCGCGCTCGGGTTGCTCGCCCTGCTGGCTGCATGGCGCGGCGCGCCCGCGGCCGGGACGGCCATCCTCTCCGCGCGGGACCTGCTGGTCGCGGTGTGCCTGGCCGGCGTGACCATCGCGTCGTATCAGTTCCCCCTCCATGTTCGCCCCAAGACCAAGATCTACCTGGCGAGCGCGCCCCTCTATCTGCTCATCGTCCTCGTTGCGTCGCCGCCGCTGGCTGTCACCGTCGGCGCCCTGGCCACGCTCCTGGGTGACCTCTCGGTGCGCCGCGCGCGGCGCACCAGGCCTGGTGATACCGCGAGCGAGGTCGGCCGGCGCATCCTGGTGCTCCTCGCCGGGGCCGCGGTCGCCCAACTGCCCGCTGCCGTCCTGCCCCACCTCCTGGCTCTGGTCGCCGCCGCCGTCGTCCTGGAGGCGGGGGACATCGTGACCGCGCCGCTCGTGCTCACGCCCATCACCGGCGCGTCGCCGCTCGGCGTCATCGCGGTCGTGGCGCGGGCGGCGTGGCTGGACGAGGGCGCGCAGTATCTCCTGGGGGTGGTTGGCGCGTTGGCCGCGGCGCAGGCCCTCTGGGCGCCGCTCTTACTGGTGGGACCGATCGCCCTGGTGTACTATGCGCTTGAGCGCGCCCTGAAAGCGCAGGAGCGGGCCGAGCAGGCGCACCAAGAGGCCGAGGCGGCGCGGGCGCAGGCGGTGGACGCGGCCGACGCCCTCCAGCATCAGGCCCTGCACGACGCCCTGACCGGGCTGCCCAACCGCACCCTGCTGCACGACCGCCTGGCGCACACCCTGCGCTCGGGGGAGCGGGAGGCGACGTCGCTGGCGCTGCTGCTGCTGGATCTCGACCGCTTCAAGATGGTCAACGATACGCTCGGCCACCACGCCGGCGACGCGCTCCTGCGGCAGGTCGCGGCGCGCATGCGGGACGCGGTGCGCACCTCCGATACCGTCGCGCGCCTGGGGGGTGATGAGTTCGCGGTGCTCCTACCGGGGGCCGACCGCGACGGCGCGTTGCGGGCCACGCAAACACTCCTGGCCGCGCTCGCGGCCCCCGCGACCGTGGAGGGCCAGACGGTCCACATCGGCGTGAGCATCGGCGTCGCCCTGGCGCCGGCTCAGGGACGCGAGGCCGCGGTGCTGTTGCGGCACGCCGATGTGGCCATGTACGTGGCCAAGCGCGCGGGCAGCGGCTATGCCGTCTATGACCCCCAGCACGACGGCTACAACGCGGGCTCCTTAATGCGCGAGGCGGAGCTACGCCAGGCGCTCGACACGCAGGGGCTGGTGCTCCACGACCAGCCGAAGGAGCGCCCGTGAGCAGTGAGGACCCGCGCGACCGTGACCTGGTCGCGCGCATCAGCACGGGGGATGCGACGGCGCTGGCCCTCGTGTACGAGCGGCACAGTGCGGCGGCCTATGGACTGGCCGCGCACATCCTGCGGGACGCGGGGGCGGCCGACGCGGTCGTCGGGGAGGTGTTTCTAGCGGTGTGGCGCCAGCCGCCCACGGATCAGGCGGTGCAGGGGCTGAAGCCGTGGGTGCTGGGTCGTGTGTGCGTGCAGGCGCTGGCGCGCCAGCGGGCCGCACGTGAGGTCGCTCCGCGCGCTCCGACCGAGACGCGCGCCGCGCAGGAGAAGGCCAGCCAGATCGGACTGGGCTTTTCCCTTGACGCGGCCCTCAGCCAGTTGCCGGCTCCCCAGCACCAGGCGCTCCTCCTCGCCTGTGTTGGCGGGCTGCCGCATACGGAGACGGCCCGCGCGTTGGCGGTGTCCGACGGTGAGGTCAGACGCCTGTTACGGGGTGCCCTGCGGGCGCTACGCAGCGACCTGCACGCACAGGGTGTGCTCTCGCGTCCTTAAACGATGAGGCGCGCGTGCCCACCGCCGCAAGGCCTGTTCTCGTTTAGATTGCCCGCGCCCATCCGTGCGTCCACGACACGCTGTAGCCTACCCGGCGGTTCCAGCCTCGTACAAGGATCGGCAGGCGTGACACGTCGTGCGTGCGGCAAGCGGAGCACGACGTGGGACCGCGGCCAGACGCCGCTCCAGCGATCCTGCCTCTGTCCCCAGCCTGTGAGAGCTATACTGGAGCCGGACACGCTGTCTCCCCCTGTACGCGCCGACGCGACGCACCGCGTCAGGGGACGTCGCTGACCATGAGGAGGGGTGCGATGGAACCATCACTCTTGTCCGTGACGGGGCGTATCGACCATGCGGCGCTGGCCGCGCACGTTGATGCCATCGAACGCGGGGAGTATCCCGACTGGCGTGTGATCCTTGAAGACATCCAGGCGGAGACAATCCCCAACCCCATGCTTGACCAGATCGACGTGGCCTTGGGGCGAGCACACCCGGCGCAGGCTCCGGTGCGCGTCTGGACCATTGTGCTAGCGCATACAGCCAGGGGGCAGCACGGGACCCTGAAGTTTGCGCTGGTGGGCAGCGATCGCGCGTCTCCCGTGTGGGAGCGCCTACGCACCTGAGAGGCCGACGCCGTCCGTTGTGCCGACCGAAGAGGACGTCCGGGCGACCAACGCCGCGGCCCACTAACCAGCCATTCCTGTCAGCCGCTTGTGTCATCGGTGGGGACACGGCGGAGAATGACTGAAGTCGTAACCCCTGCCCCGAAGTATAACGCCATGAGTCGCGGCGACACGGACGGCACAAACGGCCTTTACGCGCGGCATGGGGCGACCGTTGTGGTGGATTGGGGAGCGCCGGCACCTGCATGAATGTGCAAGGCCATGCATAGCCTTACAGTCGACCAAGAGCGCCTGGCACTGCTACCGATCGCGTCTGTCGCCTGTCTTCCGTGATTAGGTAGCGGTACGACGCAGGAGCTATGCGCCGATAGCTTGAATAGTGCTGATACTAACTGAAAGTCATGAGGCAATCCCTGTGCGCGAATGACGGACGATGGAGAAAGCTCACGCGGCGGATGTACTTATCGGCCAACACAACCTATGGTAGGCGCAGGCCACCAGACAACGCGGTCGGGCCGAGGGCCGGCGGCATAAGCCGAGGACGACCGGTGCTGACAGATGGTACAGTGACCATAAAAGTCGCCGGAGACGTGACGCGGCCATCTGAGGCGCGCACGATGGAGTTACATGCACACCACCCTGGACCCCCTGCCCCTCCCCCAGATCACACGCGTCGCGCACACGGCCACGTCCGCGCGTTACGCCATGGAGCCGCTCGCCACCGGCGACGGCACGACGCTGGGCAGCACGGGCGCGACGGACATCCCCGGCGTCCGCGAGGACGTGACCGAGGTGCTGCTCAACCTCAGGCGCGTCCGCGTGCGCTACGAGGGGGAGGGGCCGACCACCCTCATCCTCGACATCAGCGAGCCGGGCGAGGTCACGGCCAGCCTGATCGCCATGTCTCCGGACGCGGATGTGGAAATCGTCACCCCCGACCAGTACCTCTTCACCCTCGACGCCGGCGCGGCACTGCACGCCACGCTCACGGTGGAGCGGGGGACCGGTTACGCTGCGGTCCCACCCGACGCCGGGGGAGCCACCGACGTTCTCTACGTCGCGAGCCTGTTCACGCCGATCCGCCGCGCCCAGTACGCCGTCGAGCACGCGCGCATCGGCCCCATCACCACCTACGACCGCCTCGTGCTGGAGATCGAGACCGACGGGACCCTCACGCCCGATGCGGCCCTGCACTGCGCCGCCGCCGGCCTCGTGGACCACTTCGCGCGCGTCGCGGCGGCCATAGGCACGGGATGTACCCTTCTGGCCGCCGCGCCCGTCGCCGCAGCGGACGCACACCGCCCCGCGCCCGCAGGCGACACGTCCCTCGACGCCCTCGGCCTCTCCCCGCGCGCCTACAATGCCCTGCGCCGCGCCGGCCTGACCACCGTCGGCGACGTGCTCGCCCGCCCCTCGGATGACCTCTCCCACGTCCGCAATTTCGGCCGCCACTCCGCCGCCGAGCTGCGCGACGCCCTCGTGCGCGCGGGCGCTCTCGACGCGGCGCACGCCGACGCGCGCTTCGCGGACCTAATCGGTGAGGGGGACGCCGGCGCGGAGTAGCGCGTCGCGCAACTCGGCGGCGCGATTGAGGGGGCAGCGCGACACCTCGCCAGGCAATCGTGGCGAGGCGTCCACCGCACGGGAGGATCGAAACAGGCACTGGTGTAAGCATGGCAGCGCCTCTCCTGCTGCGCTATCCCCGACCTTTTTGTGCCATCGACGATTGTGTCAGGTAAGCTGTGCTGCTACAATCCTGCTATGCGCAAGGGATATCTACTTACGGGCTATCGGCTAGTCTTTGGGCTCCTTGGGTTTAGTGCAGTCGTGACGGAAGTGGCGACCTTGCAGGAGCGGGGCACGTTTGCCCCGTTTAACTTCTTTAGCTACTTCACGGTCGAGAGCAACCTCTTTGCCATAGCTATGCTCCTGCTGAGTGCGAGCGCGTTCGCGCCAGGCCTGCCCCGTCACCCCTGGGCCATGCTGCGGGGCGCCGCGACCCTGTATATGGTCACGACTGGTATCGTTTTCGCAGTGTTGCTCGCGGGTCTAGAGGGAGCCGAGTTCACCGCCGTCCCGTGGGACAATATCGTGTTGCATTACCTTATGCCCCTTGCCGTCGCGGTCGATTGGATTGTTGATCTCCCCGCACACCACCTGACATTTAGGCACGCGGCGGTCTGGTTAGTGTTCCCCCTGGCCTATGTTGTCTACAGTCTTATCCGTGGGCATTTTGTCGGATGGTACCCGTACCCCTTCCTAAATCCGAGCGCGCACGGCTATAGTGGTGTGGCCGGAACGAGTGTCGCTATTGCCCTTGCCCTGGCCGTGTTCCTGTGGGTGTTGACACGATTTACCGGGGTCGCGCGCCCAAGGCCTGGGTGACGTTAGCCATTTTTACTCAACATATAGCGGACCAAGCCCCAAAAATAAGCTTCACCGAGAAAGGCGCAGAACCAGGTAATCGTGGCGAGGTGTCCGCCGGCACGCCCTGGCCCCGGCGCGATCTTCGTCTACGTCGCGACGGACCGCCGAACGGACCGCCGACATGCTACACTGCGAACGGCAGCCCGCGACGCGCTTCATGGGGCGGCGCGCCGCCGGTAGCCCCTGACCTGGACCGCACGCGCCTCTCGCCTGGCCAACCTCGTCGGCGCGCGCCCCCACAGAGAGCGGCACATCCCTTGCTGACTACCGTGGCACCCGCTCGTCCCCCCCTCACGAGGGTCACGCCCATGACACCGCACGACGACACCTACACCCAGCTTCTCGCCATCAACCGTCAGGCCTTCGACGAGGCCGACTACGAGACCGCCTACCACGCCCTCGCCGCCGCCCTCCATCGCGCCCACTGGATCCACGCCCTCGCTCTCCTCGCCGCCGTCCAAGACCGCGCCGCCGCGCAGAGTCGCCATCTCGCCGCTCACCCGCCCGTCCAGCCCCCCACCGTGAGACGCACCCTCCATAGTTTGTATACGGCCCTGGCCGCCATCTCCGCCGGCCACGCCACCCTCCTGGCGTCGCGCCACCCCACCGATCACCCCACCGATCAATCCACCGACACCTAGCGGCGACGGCCTGGAGCCGCCGCGTGACAAACAGGGCGCGCCCCCACGGCCCACGGCCCAGGAGCCGTCCCGGGCTGCCCGCATCGTGACTGCTCGCCCTACCTCCCGTCGTCGCATCGCCCTCACCCACAGGGCCCGCTCGTCGCACCCTGACGACACCCGCCCGCACCTGCTATAGTCCCCCCCAGCAGCCTCCATCGTCCACCTCCCGTGTCTTCCCGGTGCCGCCCCTCGCCACATCCGAGGACGTCCGGGCTTACGCGCAAAGGCTGCCGCCATGCTTCATCCCTGCCCGCGCCCCCCCTGCCCCGACTGCGGCGCCGACGACGCCCTCGCCTTCCACGCCTCCTACCGCCATCGCCCGCCCCGCGCCCTCCGCTGGCTCGCCCCCTTCTTCCCCTTGCACCTGACCCGCGCCTACGCCTGCGCCGCCTGCCACCAGCGCGTCCTGATCAACACCAGCCGTCCCCACGCTCCCGCCCTCGCTCCCCGCCCGCGTCCGCCCCCCGCCTGCCCGCGTCCGCCCCGCCACGCCACCCAGGGCCGCGTTAGCGCCTCCCCTCCCCGTGACACCGCACCCTCCCCTCTTAGCGGGCTACGCTCCGCCCCCCGAGCGCGGCGTGCAGGCATCCCAGCGTGCGGATCGGCGCACCTCCTGTGGCACACCGCGTCATAGGTTGGGGGACATATTACGGTCGCATCGGTGACGGATAGACACATGCTGACAGCATAGGATCAAACGCTAGTCACAGGTTTGCTAAGCGTGGGTGAATCGCTGATAGCATCGTGGTTGTGTGTCTGCGTCCGTCATAATCCTGACCGATATATGCACTCCATCCTTTGACGTGGTGTGTCCTGTGGGATTTTTCGCAGGGTAGCGCAGGGACTGTGGGACAATCCACTCACTATCTGTGGGATGTCATCGCTGCCCGCACCTGGGATCGGCTCAACAACTGTGACGCCTTATAGCCTATTCGGGGGTCCCATCCTTTATCCGGGGCGTCGATGTGCCGATTCAATGAGTAGAGGTAAGGCAAATTTATGACCACCAGGTCGAGGGAGCGATGACGACAATGACGACTCTATCCACCCTCTTCGACGTCGAGAGGTTGGGTGTGCTGATGGCACCCGAGGCCACCAACCCACTTGAGGTCGAGGGAGTGCTCAATCCTGCGGGCGTCATGGGGCTGGACGGGCACTATTATCTGTTCCCGCGGCTCGTCGCGGCGGGCAACTATTCACGCGTCGGTCTCGCGCGCGTCCAGCATGATGCGGAGGGCCGTCCCGTCGGGGTCGAGCGGCTAGGCATCGCGCTCGAGCCAGAGGCGCCCTACGAGATCGCGCGGCCGGGCGTCGGTGGCTGCGAAGACCCACGCGTAACGTACCTAGCGTTGTGCTGGCTACATGCCGCATCCGTCTAACGATGCGGCATGTAGCCAGCACAGGCCTTCACGCACATCGGGAACTGCGTGAACAACGCTCAGACGCCGACGCCACCGGGCGTGACCCCGACCGCCGGCTGCTAGATCCACACGTCCTGGGGGACATGCTGCTGCATGGCGATGAGCGCGGCGTGTCCCCTGTTCCGATCCATGCGAAGGTGCCGGACGTGAGCATGTGACTGCGCGCTTGCGGCCCCGCCGATATACACGACGATGGTCGCTACGCTGCGACGTCGGAATAGGCCAGCTGAATAGTGTCCGGCTACTCTTGCCTTATACGAATTCCTCGCGGGTGTACTGCAGAGGGTCTATGTCGCGGCGAGACACATCGACGGCCGCCTTCGCTAGCCGGTCTCCGGTCTATAGGGATAGGGGTACATCCTCTACAGTACCGGCCGCGTCGAAGTCCCCTATGGCGCACAAACGCTCGGTATCGTTGCCGTCGCAGGACGTACCTGAACGATGTGCGCGGCGGGAACGTGCCAGCGAGGGTCATGTAGCGTCGTCAGTCATCGTTCGCACAGTACAGACGACATCGAGGTGGGCGTGCCCCTGCTGGTGGAGGGCGCGATCGATAACGCGTCGCAGTCGCTCTGAGAGCCACCAGGCGTGGGATGTATCCGGGACGGAGAGCCGCAGCACCTTCCCCTCGACATGGCCCTCCACCGGTTGAAACCACCGTTCAAAGTTCTCGCGCGTCATCGTTCCCCGCATTTCTTGACAGGCCGCTCGCCAGATATCGTCACCTCTGATCGCCTCATCAGTGTCCATGTTGGCCTGACGCTGGGATGTCTGATCGGAATTGTCGTTGGCAAGCGCCGGTTGCTGTGGCACGGCGTCGTGCATGAGCATGTAGACCGCATACCCTGCCGGGTTCTGGACCGTCCCTGCGGCACAACGCGTGCAAGCGTCACCGACGACCGCGAAGATATGCGCCGGTGTATAAGAATCCGCGAGACGCTGGGCTTGGTCTCGATGGACCCCGATGCCCAAGAGCGCGGCGAGTGGGGGTGAAGTCGTTACATCGGATAGGGAAGGTATGTTGATCACATTGCCATCATCCTCGCCACTCTGTTGTTTTTCTTTAATCTTTTCTTTCGTACCCTTTTGTTGGTCCGGCAGCCGTACCCCATCAAGGGGATCTGGTAGTAGATGCTGGTACGGCTGCCGTAGTCCTCGTGGTACGCGTATCGTACCCCAAGCCGTATCCCTTTGGGGTACGGCAGCCGTACCAACCTGGTCCGGCTGCCGTACCCCGTATGCCATCTTGCTGTCCTCCTGCGACGAGTCTTTGGCCTCGACACGGGTCGTCATCTCCGCGTCGTCCGCCAACACGTCTGTGAGGGTAAAGCCGCGCGGCAAAGGCAGCAGTGGCACATAATGCGTCGCTTCGTCGGCGCCGCCCGCGCTCCGTTTGCGCACTTCGGTGATCAGGCGACGGTCAAGCAAGCTTTTCTTCGCGCTCGTGATGGTTTCCTTGCTGCGTAGTCCGGTGCCGTCGGAAAAGCTGCGGCGGGCGATCGCCGCGCCCGCCCGCTGCTCACCCCATGTTTGGAAGAGGATGTACAGGAGCATCTTGAGCTCCGCGTACCCGAGCGTGGCCAGATGTTCGTCGAGCAGGGCATTGGGGAGGGGAGACCACGGTGGGACCGGCCCCTCCGTCCCATCGCCGAACGGGGCGGGCAGTAGAATCGTGTAGGCATGCGTCGCGCCTTTCACGCCGCGCGCGATGGAGATAGCGCCGCGTGCCTCGAGAGCTCGCAGGGCCGCCAGGAGCGTGTCGCGGCTTTTGATGCCGCAGCCGCGGTCGGCCATCGTCCCGTCTCGGGCGCGCACGCCTGACAGGAACTGACTCAGCGACACGTGGTCGCGCGGTCGTTTATACCCCCAGGTGCGCCGCACCAGGTAGAGGAATGCGCGCAACTCACCTTCCGGGAGCGCGGGTAGTAGGCGCGCGAAAAACGCGTCATTCACCTTGGTCCACGGCCCTGTGTCCTGACAGGCGCCGCGACTACAATGGACGGGCAATGCGGTGTCGCCCCCGGTGCATTGGGGGTACACTGCGACCTGGGGCTGTCCGGCAGCCATGGCTTACGATGACGGGCGCGTCGTGGGGCGCCCATCGTTCGTGAGTGGCGGTATCATGGCGCGGATTGATGATCGACGGACCAGAACCGCATTGCTATGATTCATGAGAGTAGACTCCTGGCGAGCTATAAACACTTCCTGCCGGGGCCGCGCATTGCCGTTCGGACCGACGGTTTGGGGTCTTGGTGGGGTCTTGACGGCTACAGCCCAGAGCTGAATATTGTCCAGCCCTCGGGCTTCTCGGCTCAAACAGGTGGATTTCATGCATCTTGGACGTCGGGGATCTCGTTTGTCATCGTCTGTCATCGTTCCCACCTCCTCGTCAAGCGGTCGGAAGGCCTATTGCTCGTGTTCGCGTCGTTGGTCCCGGCGTTTCGGTGGCCTTACAGGAGAGCGGCGCTGATGGATGGAATCGTGTTATCAGGTGATCGCAATGCGCGAAAGGCCCGCGCCCCCTGTAACAGCAGAACGCCGGTCAGTGTTTAAAAAGAACGTCTTGCTTGCCGCTTGCTATAGAAGAGACCCACTGTTGACACCGGAACCTTTCTCTATACTCAGGCCTATCTGCTGTGGTCTACTATGTTACTCTAGGCAATGATGGCGTGGTAGGCAATAGTTTTTCTATAAACCCGCACAATTAATTTATGATAACCGCACCGTGAATCTACTAAAACGCACTGAGGATATACATATCCACACCCTGTCTCTATAAAACCGCACGTAGACTCTACACGCTGGTAATGCTGCATTGGGGTTAGCAATTGACCGGCGAAGATATCCGTCGTCTTGTGATTGACATGTCGCGACGCTACAGGCCGTCGGCTACGGTATCCATCTTCGTCACCACTCAGATGGCGGCATGTCTCGACAATTCGGTCGTCGGTGACGGTACACATCCGATCCTCATTGGTGTTGGGACGTGTTGTGGTGTCGCGGTCAAGGGAGGCGCAGCATGTGACCGACGGCGGGGAGCACTACCCTTTGGTGTTAGATGCCATCGTGCGCCAGCGCATCCTGGTCCGATGGAATAATCGTATTGGCGCGCCATAACGGGTTTTGCGTCAACACAACTCTATAAACCCGCACAAATCATCTATAAACCCGTACACAGGCTGTATACTGGTGCAGCCACGTTTCTTTATAAACCCGCACCGCGCCTCTATCTTCCAGCACGAAGCGGCACGCCGTGCGCGCGCGTTACATCTATAATCCCGTACCAGTCGTCTGTAAACCTGCACCAGGGCTCTAAAGCGCCCGACTTTGCCTCTATCTATAAACCCGCACCGCGGATATATATATCCGCGCCGCCACTCTATCTACCCGCACCACAACTCTATAGGTAGGCGTGCTTGGTGGCGCACCTGGGTTGATGAGTGCTGGACAGGAGCGGGACGGGTGTGCTAAAACGGGACAAAGAGGTGTCCAGCGACGGAGTTCATAACCATGACACGGACCAACGGGCGGCGCGATGGGACCGACTCGAAAGCGATCCAGCTGCCGTTTCTGTCGGCGAAAGATCCCCGTGAGCTGTCGTCGCATCTGGCGCGTTGGCCGTTGCTCCCGATCGACGAGCAGACGGGCGAGCCGATCGCGCCCGAAGAGTTGGCCTACCGCGCCGAGATCCGGAACGACCTCGCCCAGGGAATCATCGCGGTCGACGCAACGTATCACACGCAGGCCAATGCGATTCACGAGCCGCTGGAGCCGGAGGAGGATCGCGGCAGTCTCTCCGTTGCGCATGAGTACGTGATCTCCCGATCCAACAAGACCATGCTCAGTATCCCGTTGCCCAAGATTGGCAACGTGTCGCCGCTCCTTGAGCGAACCGACGAACTCGCGGCAATCGCGATCCGCTTCGCGCGGGCGCTCTGTGGACCGCGTGGCGCCGTCGTGATGCGTGAACTCTACACCATCGCCAACGAGCCACCAAATTGGCGACGCCCGCGTTTCACGGTCTCCATATCGGACCTGTCTGACCGCCTTGGGTACGCGCGCGACCGGCGCGGCGTCGTCCGCGCCGAGCCCCGGAAGGAGATCGCGCGCGCGCTGCTGGCGCTGCACTACACGCATATCGCGGCCCACCGGCGAGAGGACGGGGGGACCGTCGGCCGTCTCGCCCCGCTCCTCGCCGCGCTGGAATACAAGACGAAAGAGGATGTCTCGCACCTGACGCCGGTCGAGGTCTTTGATCAGGGGCTGCCGGACGAGGTCACCGTGACGATTGGCTGGTTCGACTCGTTGCGGACCCAGGAAGGGTTGCCCGGTCACTCCTTCGTGCGCGTCCCGCGGTTGGTGGAGGGTCCGGCGCGGGAGCGACGAGGACGCAAAGGCCGTTCAGCCGTCGGGAGCCTGCGCCCCCAGATCGTGCAGTATCGGCGCACCGTCCAGGAAGGCCATGTCAGTCTCACCAAAGCGGCCTTGCTCGATATGGCGAATATCGCGGATCGTAACAACAGCCAGGCCGCGCAGACGCTGACCCGGGCCCTTGACACACTGGTCAGCGAGGGCACCCTTGTTTCCTACCACCCCAAGCCGCTACCTCTAAGCGCGAACGGAGTTATCACGCTTTCTTGGCACAGCGACATGTGAGGTAATCCCTGTGCGACGCACGCCCGTCGTTTGACAGAGACGGTGTGCGGTCGCTATGCTCACGACGAGCGCACGATGGGTGCGGGAGAGCCGGCGGGGTTCTCGGGTCGAGAACGTAGGGGAAGGACGGGGATGGGATGGGCGATGGAGGGCAGGGAGTTGGCGGGGCAACGCTATGAAGATCATGGCGATCGGCGCGGAGAAAGGCGGCGTCGGCAAAAGCACGACGACGCTCTACCTGGCGGCGCGGGCGGCCGAGCGCCTGGGCAGTAATGCCGCGCATCCGACAGTTGCCATCGTCGACCGTGACCGCGACCAGCACCTGAGCGGGCTGTGGCGCCGCCGGAGCGACGTGCGTCGCGATTCTATCATCCTAATGCCGGATACCGCGCTCCCCCGCCCCGAGAGCGGGATCGAGCTAGTCCTGATCGACACCCCCCCGGGGGCGCAGGCGCTGGCGACGCTGGCTGAGGCACAGATGGTCGTAGTTCCCTGCCCGCCGACCGAGATGGCCGTGGAGAGCCTGGCGACGTATCTGGGGCGCGTACGCACGATCATCAGGCGCACCACACCACACATGCGCCTGGTTGCTGTACTCCCGACGATCGTCAAGAAGTCGCGCCTTCACCAGGCGCATTTGCTCAACATCGCCGACATCGCCGCCGCGCATACCCCGCCTTTGCTACTGCTCCCGGCCATCCCCGATCGCACCAGCGTCCAGGTGCCTGACCTCTCATCCCATGAATATGACGCCGCTGCGGAGGAGTTGTTCGACAATGGCGCGCTCTAAATCAGCCTCGAAATCGCGCGTCCCCTATGCTATTCCCCAACGCCGGGGCGCCGATATGGTTGCCGACGTCGATGCCGCGCACAGCACGTTGGAGGCCGAGGCCAGGACGGCCGAGTTGGCGCTCAATCCCATCGAGCGCGCTGTCATGATTCCGCGCGATCTTATCCGGGGTATGCCTGACCAGCCGCGCCAGGCGATCCCAGAGGACGACGCCTTGCACGATTTGGCACGCTCCATCGCGGCCACTGGCCTGTTGCAACCGTTGGTGGCCCGGCTAGACATCGCGGAGCCTGGCACGTATATCCTGATCGCTGGCCATCGCCGTGTGGCTGCGGTGGACCTGCTCACGCGCGGCGCGGTTGATCTCCTGGCCGACGACGATGACGCGACGGAAGGGCTGTCGGAGGCCGCGCGCGCCGTGCTCCGCGAGGAACGGACGCAGCAGGCGCGGGGGCGCGTGCGGACGCTGCCCACCCTCTTGCGCGACGTCAGCCCGGAGATGGCCTATGCCCTGGCCCTGGTAGAGAATTTACAGCGCGAAAATCTGTCGGCGCGCGAAGTGATGGACGCCATCGTGCAGCTCCAGGATCGGTTCTCGTGGTCGCTCCGGCAGATTGCCAAAAACACCCACAGGGCCACAAGCGGCCTGTCTACTCTGGCGCGTGTGGCCCGCTATCCCGACCTCGCGGCGCTGGTTGCGGACGATGTGGTCAAACCGTGGACGGCGGGTGTGTTCGTCGCCTTGTCGGAGGACGAGCGCGCGCCTTTTGTCGCACGTATGCGCGCGGGTGACATCACGACGGCGGTGCAAGCCGCCGACGCCCTGCGGCAGTATCGGCAGGCCATGCTCGAGCCCGCCGACGAGGTTGTATCCGCTCATCCGGTCACGCCAACTCAGGCCACATCTGATAAGCCCCTCGCGGGGGCCACAACGTTCAGATCTGAACACCACGATGATGGCGCTCTCCCAATAGCCGGGAATGCTGGGGGCGATGCGCATGTAGTCACATCTGCGGGCGCGGCGGGGGCAGGAGAGGCCGATCGAGGCAGCGGCCCAACGCGAAGCGTCGATGATGTCGCGCTCACCGAGAGAACGGCCGGGATGTTCAGATCTGAACATCCCGGCAAGGATGAGAACCCTGAGCAGATAGCGTCGACAACGGGACGACTTGTGCCGGTCGCCGCGCATGTGCGCGAGATCGGCGGGCAGTCTCAACTCGACAAACGGGCCGAAGCGCTCGTCGCGAGCGTCATGACGTTTCTGGCTGGGCGACCGATGCTCGACGCGGGGAGTTATGCCAAATTCGTCGAGTTGCAACGCGCGATCCAGGAATTTGTGGATGCTCGGCCGACGTAGATCTCCACGTAGGCAGCGGAGGGCAAGGGTGCGGCGAGGGAGGGAGGCGCGCCCTCTGCCCGTGGCCGGTTGGCGATTTTCAGGATCGCCGCCGACGGCCTCTTGGTCACGTCTTCGTAATGGTAGGGGAGGGAACAACCCACGCGGCGCGGCCCGTTCGTTTTCGGGACGGATGCGCTCGGCCTGTCCGTCACCCGACCAATGCGATGATGCTACGGCCTACAGGTGTGGCTAGAGGAGAATCCGCAACTCGAACCCGGGAGAGCTATGGCACCCTCCTCGCTTCCAACCATGTGCGCCTATTCGCCGATCTATCGGTGTTATGGGCCGCCAACCATCCACCTGTTTAGAACATTGCTACATGCGTCTGTCGCAACCCTGGAACCAGCGACATCGAGGCGCGATGGAAGCAGAAGGCCCGTCATCGGGCATCGGGATGCACTGCCGGAGGCGCGTCAGAATCTCACCTCGTTCGCACTGTGACGCGATGACTAGCGTGGAGTGGGTCATGCCGGGGCCCCTATAACGCCCAGGGATGATACGCTTCCGAGAGAATGGCCTGCGGCGTTTCCCTCAGGCGCGGCGTGCGTATCCCGTCGCCCGCGCGTAGGTCTGGACGACGACGCGGCTATTGGGCATAGCAATCTTTTCCAATGAGTGCATGCGTTGTATGGAGTGGAACGAGGTTCGACGGAGTGGTTCCCATCCCTGTTGTTGCCATCGCCGCCCTCGGGCTCCTCGCCGGCAGTGTTGTGGACGGGGTCGCCTCGTCGTATCATCATCATGGCGGGTTCGGCCCGTGGCCGTGCTGCCGGACGTGCCGACGCCCGCGCGGCGGCGTAGCCTCTATCCCCCTGGTTGGCCTCGCGATGACCCGGCGCTGCGTCGCCTGCGGGCGGCCATACGGGGTGCATGCGCTGGCGACGCAGCTGGCGACATCGCTCGCATTTGTCGCCGTTGGCGCGCCGCGCGTGTCCTCCTGGCCCGCGCTGGGTGTCACTCTGTGCGAGGCGGCTGTGCTCGTGGCCCTGTTTTTCATCGACCTGGAGACGCGCACGATCCCGACGGCCTTCGTCGCCGCGCTCGTTGCCCTGGGGCTCGGCGGCGCCGTGCTGGGGGTCGGGCCAGACATCGGGGCCGCGCTCCTCGGGGGCATCGTCGGTTTCGTCGCCTTCGGCGTCCTGGCCATGGTGGCACGTCTGCGGTACGGCGACGGGGCGCTGGGCCTGGGGGACGTCAACCTCGCGTTAGCCACTGGATGCATCGTCGGGTATCCGCTCGTCGCCCTCACGCTCGCCGTCGGCGTCGTCCTCGGCGGACTTGGCGCGGCGACCGTCCTCCTGTGCGCGGTCATGGCGCGGCGACGCCTGGCAGACAGCTTGCGTTCCGTCATCCCCTACGGTCCGTGGATGATCGCGGCGCTCTTCCTGGTCATGGCTCGGATCATCACAGCGTGAGGGGGGTGTACTTTTTGGTGTAACTCTGGAATGTGCCGGTCTGGCGTAACGCCGGAAAAGGTATCGGGTTTGAGGCAGCCGACGGCCGGCATAAGTCTGGGGAAAGGTGTGTTTGTCAAGGTAAAACTCGGCCCTGCCCTGCCCATAAAAGCGGCCACGCGGTGGTGTCCGGCGCTGTCCAGGTCTCAGTCTAGCCCGCGCGTGTCAACAAACGGGTCAACGCCGCTCAACACGACGTCAAAAAGGTTCAACAAGAATAAACGGCACGGAGCGTCTACCGCATACAGCCTCACGCTGTCCGGACTGTTCGACCAACGGCGCGCTAGCTCTATGACGGTCGTGTTTACGCAACGGTGACGTCAGGGCAGAGATAGACGTCCTGGATGGCATGGAGCAGGCGCACGCCGTCATCCATGGGACGACTGAACGCCTTGCGGCCGGAAATCAGGCCCGTGCCCCCCGCGCGCTTGTTGACCACCGCCATGTAGATGACCTCAGTCAGATCGGTGTCGCCGGCTGAGGCGCCGCCCGAATTGATCAACCCGGCCCGCCCCATATAGCAGTTCATGACCTGGTAGCGCGTCAGGTCGATGGGGTTGTCGGACGTGAGGTCACGGTACACCTCGCTGCTCGTCTTGCCGAATTTCAGCGCGGTGAAGCCGCCGTTCGTCTCGGGCAGCTTCTGCTTGATGATGTCCGCTTCGATGGTGACGCCAAGATGATTGGCCTGGCCCGTCAAATCGGCCGCGAGGTGGTAGTCCGTGCCCTCGTGGTTAAAAGCAGGGTTGCGCAGATAACACCAGAGCACCGTCGCCAGGCCCAGCTGATGCGCCTCGTGGAAGGCGACCGCGACCTCCTGGAGCTGCCGGGACGACTCGGGCGACCCGAAGTAGATCGTGGCGCCGACGGCGGCGGCGCCCATGTTCCAGGCTTCGCGCACGGAGCCGAACAGGATCTGGTCGTACGTGTTCGGGTAGGTCAGGAGTTGGTTGTGATTGAGCTTGACGATGAAGGGGATCTTGTGGGCGTACTGACGCGCGACCGCGCCCAGCACGCCGAAGGTGGAGGCCACGGCGTTGCAGCCGCCCTCGATGGCCAGCGTGACGATGTTGGCCGGGTCGAAATAGAGGGGGTTGGCCGCGAAGGAGGCGCCGGCGGAATGTTCGACCCCTTGATCGACGGGGAGGATCGACAGATACCCCGTGCCCCCGAGCCGGCCGCCGCCGTAGAGCTGGTGTAAGCTGCGCAGCACCTGGGGGGAGCGGTCCGAGCCCATGAAGACCCGATCCAGGAAGTCCGGGCCGGGGAGGTGCAGCCCCGCCTTGGCGACCTTGGGCTGGTAGTCGAGCAGGTCGCGATGATCCCCGAGGGCCCGGGCGATGACGTCGATCGAGGCGGTGTCCTTGACGAGGGTGGTATCCATACTCATGGTGTCCTTTGCTGATGCTGGATAGCTCCGCGCCCACATCAGGCGCTGATACGGCCACGGTTCTCCACGCGTCTACGGGCGCGTGCACAGGTCTTTCGGGTCGCTGCTGGCGTGACGTGCGGCTGGCTACACCGCCCGCCAGCCGCACAGGTGCGTGACTAATTGCTGGTAGTCCCAGGCGATGGTATCTTTCAGCGTGTGCGCGAGCCGGTCGCCGCTGGTATGGCCAGCCAGGTGAGCCACGCCACGCCGCCCCCGGCGTGCAGTGCTCGTTCCCGTACAGCCGGAGGTATGCCCCCCATATCTGGTGGGCGCCGGCGTCCATGAGGAACACGATGACGCGCACGTTGATCCAGCGCGTGGCCGTATCCAGACGGGGAACCCGCGTGCCCTGTGTGTCATTGACCGGCGTCCTTCTGGTGTGTCGCGCGTGCGGCGCTCACGACCGCGCACAAGACGACGGCTTCGTTGTGCGCGGTGTCGCGGGCGCCATAGATGAGGGTGACCGGTCCGTGTGTGGCCCGCTCCGCCAACGCCTCAACGAGGTGGCTCCGCTCCGGCTCGGCGAGTTCGACCCGGTAACGGCGCTCGAACTCGTCCCAGCGCGCGGTGTCGTGACCAAACCAGCGGCGCAGTTCGGTCGACGGCGCGATCTCCTTCATCCAGGCGTCGAGATGGGCCTTCTCCTTACTGACGCCGCGCGCCCACAGGCGGTCTACCAGCACGCGGTAGCCATCGCCGTCGTCCGCTGGCTCGTAGGCGCGTTTGATCCGCACCTGGTCCGTCGTGCTCCTCGTCGTCGCGGGGACGGGGTGTCCCATATCATGTCCTCCTATTCCCTATTGCCGCCGGCCGGTGCGTGGCCGCACCACCCGGTGGCCTCTGTGCTGCCCTCAGCAGCCTCTCATATCGCGGGGCTCTGCCGCTGGGTGGGCGTACTCAGACGGCGTAGCGCGCGGCGTCGGCGCGCTTGAACTCTAGCTCCAGGCCGGGGCGCACGCGATCAGGATGCAGGGCGCCGTCAACGGGGGGCAAGGCGCCCTCGCATAGCATATGGTCAAGGCGCGCGTGGTCGTGACAAGACGCGATGGGGCTGAGCCGCGGAATCGCACCGCATGGCTGGATGTGCAACGCGGGCACGCCATGGGCCGAGAGCGCCGCGCGCATCACCGTCGCCCTCACGATCCCTTAACCGGGTTTCGGTGGCGTGCCGTCCGCGTGCGCGCCGACGGCAGGTCCATCCTGCGTCGTCACATGCACATCGATGTCCCTATCAGTGGCAGACCCATTCGGCGTTGTCACACGCACATTGATGTCCAGGCCGGCGGCAGACCCATCCTGCGTCGTTGCATGCACAACGCGGTCCAGGCCATGCGCGCGCGTGCCAATGGCAACCGGCGCGGCGCTGCCAGCCCCCGCGAGCACCCTCGAACCCGCTGTGCGCTCGTCGTGGCCGCTCCCGCTCGTGGGGGTGGCGGCGCCCGCACGCGCCGTGTGGTCGTCCTCCCGGCCCGCGGCGCGGCCATCAACCCGCGCCCATGATCGCCCCTGCTGCCAGTATTGCTCGATGGCCTCCAGGGGTTTGCCCTTCGTCTCGGGTACCAGGAACCAGATGAAGACGATCTGGACGACCGCGAAGGCGGCGTATATCCAGAAGGTC
>JAABVA010002237.1_pt1 | contig 19497 bp, 19 predicted proteins | sample 5560331 | NCBI WGS metagenome assembly JAABVA01 (sample SAMN12812661, study PRJNA571458) | rock metagenome | isolation source: Antarctica rocks | place: Antarctica: Victoria Land, Mt New Zealand sud | collected 2016-01-07 | reverse complement strand
TCAGGGCGTCCTCCGTCGCCAGGTCCGCCAGCTCGACGAGGCGGTCGTCGCCCAAGCCGGCGGGGTTGGTCAGGTAGGCCGCGCTCGGCGGGACCGGCGTCGGGATGGCGCGCAACTCCTCCAGCGCCTGCTCCGCCGCGGCCACCTGTCCCTGGCTCAGGAGCCGCTGGGCCTGGGTCATGGATACCTCGGCTGTCACGGGGAGCAGGGACGGGTCATCGTGGATCAACCGCGCCCGCGCGCCGCCGATGAAGAGGCCGCAGTGCGGACAATCCATGCGATGGGGGCAGGTGTGGTGGGCCGGCAGGCCGCAGAACTGGGGCGCGCCGTCGGCGTCGTAGCCCAGGAACCAATGCACGGACGGCGTGCCGCGCGCGTCCGCGTCCGGGTCGTAGAGCCCCTCGATCACGGTCGAGAGGGTGTCGGCCCGCGCCACCTTGCGGTGCAGGTGGATGGGATTGCGGCGGGCATACTTCTTAATCGTGCGCGTGTCCTTGTGGATGGCGTAGGCGGCGAGGTCCTCCAGTTCGAGCCCGCAGGCGTGCAGCAGCGCGATGCGGGCGCTGCGGCCGCGGTGGGCGGTGTCTGCCCCTTCGGCGTCGAACGGGTCGACGCCCGCCCGTGCGCAGAGCAGCGGGATCAAGCTACGGTTGAGGAACGTGGCGCCCATGCGTTGGCCGCGCCGCGTGAAGAGCAGATCGGCGAACTCCCGATCCTTCTGGTCATACAGCGGCGTGCGGTCCGTGCCCCGCTCGGCCTGCCAGCGCGCGATGGCCGCGGCTGTGTATTGGGGGATCCAGATCCAGCCGGGGCCGCCATACTTGGACGACGGGATGTGCAGGTAGGACACCTTGGCGCCGCGCTCGTCCCCCACGATGTCCGCGCCGGGCGGTAAGAGGTCGCCGTCCTCGTCGCGCATGTCCGGCTCCCACTGCGCGCGCACGCACTCGACGCGCAGGCGCCGCAGCTCGTTCGGCCGCCGCGCGGTGCTCACCCAGAGCAGGGCCATGGCCTGGACGGCGGCAAAGGGCCAGTACGCGTAGGGGTGCGGCAGGTCGTCCGGCGTCAGGCGCGCCGCCTGGATGGCTAGGCGCTGCCAGACGGCGGGCGCGCTGTCGCGCGGCTCCGATCCCGCCAAGGCTTTCTCCACATGGGCGGGCGTGGCGAGCGCCTCGCGCGGGTCGAAGGCGCGGGGCAGCCGCCGCGCTGGGGCGTCGCCCACGGTGTGCGCCTTGGTCTGCAGGTCGCGAAAGAAACGGCGCAGGGCGGCCAGGAACTGGGAGATGGCCTCGTGGCTCAGGCGCCGGCCGAGCAGTCCCCGTCGGCGCAGGTCCTCCGCGCCGGGCGCGCTGACGAAGAGGTCGTTCGTCTCGTCTAACACGGCTGCGCGCAGCGCCAGCGCGGTCTCCTCGGTCCATTGTTCCGGCGACACAATGCCGGGGTGGCGCCGGGCGAGCCAGCGCCCCGTGTACAGGATGTATGAGCCATCGTTATGCGCGACGGATCGCGCCAGGCCGCGCGAGCCGGTGGCGCGCCACGCCAGGTACCAGGCGTACCACCTGTCGGGGACGCCGTCGCGCGGCCCCGGCGGGAAGAGATCCTCCTGGGCGGGATCGGAGCGCGGCGCGAGCAGGCCCAGCGTGACGAGCGCGGCGGCGACCTTGCCGTGCATGATGCGCGCGGCGCGCGGGAAGGCCAGCGCCTCCGCCCGCTCGACCACATCCCAGGCGAGATGGTCCAGCCAGGGGCTGCGGTTGAGAAGCAAGAGCACGGAAATCGCCTGATGGCGCTGCTTGAGCGAGCCATGACCGGTGGCGTAGCCCTCGTGAGCCAGGACGGCGTCGATGCGCGCGATCTGGGCGTCGACGGGCGCGGCGCCGAAGACGGCGCGCGCCATCGGGTAGAAGGCGGTCGCCGTCCACAGCGGGCCAAAGTCGTCGAACCCGCACAGGAGGTACGCCACGTCCAGGAGGTACGGCCGCAAGCCGTTGCGCGCGCCGCCGATAGCGTGGACCCGCTCGCAGGCCTCGTACGTCGCCCCGATGACCGCGCGCCACTCGCCCGCCGACCACTGCCAGAAGGCGCGCCCGCGCCGGTGCATCTGCCGGCACACGACCCGCGTCGCCAGCGCCCGGCGGCTCTCCTGCGCGTGACGGCGTGCGCACACATCGTGGAGGGGGGCGAACAGGCGGGCCAGAGTGGCCTCCGCCGCCCGGCGCGGCGCGCTGTTCAGGGGAGCGTGGCCGTCGACCAGCACGGCGAGCGCCGCGCGCTCGGCCGGTGCGAGGGGGCTGCGATCGTACCGTTCCGGGCGGAGCGGCATGACCCAGGCGGGCGGCAGCGGGGACGGGGCGGGGCGCCGCGCGGCGCTACCGTCCATCGAGGGCCTCCCCGATCAGCCAGGAGCGGTCCAGTACGTGTCCGCCTCCGTGGCGACGGCACCGACTATGATGAGAATGCGCTGTATTCAGCGGCGTTTTCAGTGCCGAACACATGCGCGGCCGATACGATTGTGAGCATGTCGGAGAGGGCCGTCCAGGCCATGACCGAGAGAGCAGCGGTCACAGCGGTAGGCCGGCGGGGCAGGGGCCGAGTCCGTGCAGGTACCGCGTCAACAAGAAACCAAGTGACTGAGCTGGTGACACAAACACGATGAGACCGTGAATGGCCGGTAGCTCTAGTGGCGTCGCACGACCACTACAACCACAGCCGCCACCAAAGCAGGCACATCAGAGCAAGCACACAAGCGACACAGCCGAGGCAACGTGTGTAGAAAAGACGCGCAGTCTGACGCAAGCAACGGCATCCATATCCGCGCAAGCAACGGTGGTCCCACCGAACGCAGCAGGAGCACATCCTGGCGGGAAGATTCGACCGGAGCCACACATGTCCCCGCCGAGGACGCGGGCATACATGGTCGAACGGCAAACACCACGAACAACAAAATAAAAGAAAAAGGGAAGAACGTCAGGGCACGCAAATTCATCCGGAGAATGCCCTTTCACCAGAGATGGAGGCTGGTTCGGAGCCTCTTTTCGTGACATGCAATCTTTGGCTCCGCATGGACCACTTTTGGACCCGATCCTTGGCTCCGCATGGACCTCCCCATTTTCTCCGCAACATCTCCGGATGACATTGTCGCCGCGCTGCTGCTGACACGCCATCCACGCGGGGACAAGGAGGCACCGGCTGCGCCCCGCCCCCTGCCCGATCCTCTCTCCTCCCCGTCCTGCCTCCCGACGGTCCTCCTCACAGCCTGATCCCGCTCCTCTCGGCGCGTCCATCCGGAGATTTTGCGGATATTTTAGCCCCAGTCGGGTCGGCGTCACGCCCTATCCGGAGATTTTGCGGATATTCCCCTGCTATCGTGGAGGCGTTTGGTTCGAGGCTACACCATCATAAGAGCCTCCGGTGATGCTGGGTTCCACCGCAACGCCCCGGCTGGCGAGAGTCGGAGACCGCCATCCCTGGTCCGACTGGTTGATGCGATCCCACCACGAGCGGATCGCCACACCGCCCACGATCGCGGGGGGAGAGGCTGTCTGGCCCATCGCGCGTCAGTACACGCTCATGTCGGCGTTTGAACGCGCGCGAGGAGTCGCTGGCCGTTGCCCTCTCGTCGACAGGTGGGACAGCAGCGGGGTACCGTGCGCGAACGGGCGCATCGTCATAGGCTGTTCGCAGCGCATCACCCCAAGAATGGCAAGCAGACGGCACAGCGGCCACACGCCGAGGAAGGAGGTCAAGGATCACCATCACGTTTCCCGTATCGCATCATGCTGAGTCCACCATTATGTCGCGCGTCTATCGCTGAGGAGGAGGTCTCGCCTATGGCGTCCGATCATGTCGTCACCCTCTCCCATCTTGTCGGTATCGGCCTTGGTCTGGCGCTTGTCGCGTCCGCCGGCCGGAGTTTGGCCCACAACCGGCGCACCCGCGTGCGCACGGAGGATGCAGGGCCGCGCCGGCAGCATCGTCGCACGCTCGCGCGGTTTATCGGCTGCCTCCTGCGCGGCACGGCCCGGCTTGCGGTGAACGTCGCCCTCGCCGTGGTCGCCCCGGTCGGGCTGCTCTGCGCGAACCAGCGCTATCCCCTGGTCGCGCCCGTCCTCGCGCCGTTCGCGGCGCGCCTGGCGACGCTCGGACACCGCACCGCCCACGCGCGCTGTTTCCCGCTGCTCGCCTGGCACGTCTGGCTGGTGCGCTGCGCCGGCTGCCATCGCCGCAGCTTCTTCCGCGAGGTTCCCGCGCCCGACGGTACAGGGGTCGAGCTCAAGGCGCTGGGCAAGGATACCTGGCGCACACGTCGCTGCCCGGCCGAGTACCTGACCGCGCGACCGGCGCCGGCGGCATGGAGCGCGCAACCCGTACGCCCGACCCGGCGGCAGATGCAGGCGCGGCCGGTCCCCACCGCGCAGCCAGCATCAGCGGTTGTCCCATCTCTGTCCCACCCGACGGCGACGGACAAGTCGGCCTAACCGGGCACGGCACGGCCTGTCACGGACGAGAGGTGACGCGTTCGATCACCTTTCGTCCGTTGCCCCATGGCCCTACCCTGTTCCATGCGCCATCCATGGAGGCACGATGCTCGACCCCGATCAGCAAGAGGCGGCCACCAGCGACCCACGCCGCCCGCTCCTCGTCCTCGCTCACGCCGGCACCGGCAAGACGCGCACCCTCGTCGAGCGCCTCGCCCTGCTCCACCAGGCCCGGCGTGCCGGCGCCTTCGGTGGGCGGAGCAGCGGCGCGGTTGCGGCTCTCACCTTCACCCGTGCTGCGACGCGTGAGTTGCGCGACCGCCTCATCGCCCGCGTCGGCGACGATCTCGACGGCTATGAGGTCCGCACCTTCCACGCGCTGGGCTGCGCGCTCTACCGCGACGGCTGGGCGCGCGACTACGACAACTGCCCGCACGTCCGCGTCGCCACGCGCGCCCAGGCCCAGCAAGCCGCCATGGACGCCACCCGCGCTGTCGGCCTAGACCTCGCGCCCTATCAAGCCACGCGCCTGGTCGCCGACGCTAAGCTCGGCTTACCTACTCGGGCCGCCGATCCGGCCCACGTGGACGCGACGCTCACCGTCCACGATGACCTGTTGGCCCAGCGCGGCCTCCTCCACATCCACGACCTGCTCGTGCGCCCAGTCCGCCTCCTGGCCGAGGTTCCGGCGCTGCGACGGGAGTTGCACGTCCGCTACTGTTGCGTGGTGGGCGACGAGGCGCAGGATTGGTCGCCCTACCAGGCGGCGCTCTTCGCCTACCTGGCCGGCCCCGAGGGCTACGCCACCGCTTGCGGCGATGTGCGCCAATCCATCTTCGGCGGCAGCTCGCCCCGTTTCCTGCTGGAGTTCCCGGCGGTGTACCCGCAGGCGCGCGTCGTCACGCTGCGCACAACCTATCGCCTCACGGGGCCGCTCCTGGATCTCTCGCGCGCCATCGCGACGCATCTCCCCGGCGGCGCCATCGTCGGGCTGTGCCAGCGCCCCGACGGTCCCCTCCCCCTCGTGCATATCGCGCGCACACGGGCCGACGAAGCCGCCTGGATCGCCGCCTACCTCCGCGACCTGCACGCGCGCGGGCTGCTTGACGCGTGGACCGACGCGGTGGTGCTGGTCCGGACACGCCGGCAGCGCACCAGGCTGGCCGATGCCCTCCGCCGTGCCGGCCTGCCTGTACGCCGGGGGACGCAGACGCTCGTCGGGCGACCGGCCATCGGCGCGCTCATGGCCTGGCTCACCCTGCTGCGCGACCCCGACGACGGCGACGTCCTTCTGCGCGCGCTCGACGCCCCGCCGCGCGGGAGGCAGCGCACGCCGCCGCGCTCCCTCCGTCTCGCTCTCGCCCACACCGGCCCCTGGACGATGGACCGCCTGTATCGTGAGGCACCGCCGGGCCTCTCCGACTGGCAACGCCGGGAACTCGGCGCGTTCGTCCGCCTCTACCAGGGGCTGCGCTCTTTGGCCGCGACCGTGGAGCCGGTCGTCCTCGTCGACGCGGTCCTGGAACGGACCGGGGTCGCGGCGTGGCTGCACGCGGAGATGACCGCTGTGGCTAGCGACATCGCGACCCTCCGCGCGCTCGTTGAACAGGAGGGCGACATCGGCGCGCTCGACCACCTGCTCGCCGAGGAGCCGATCGACGACGCGGACGACGCCGTGGCGGTCCACACGATCCATGGCTTCAAGGGGCGCGAGGCACGCGCCGTCGTCGTGGCCGGGGTCGAGGAGGGGCTGCTACCGCACCCCGCCGTGCTGCGCGACGGACCGGCGGGCCTGGAGGAGGAGTTGCGCACCTTCTACGTGGCCTGCACGCGCGCCTGCACGCATGAGGCGATTACCGCCACCTGGGAGCCCGACCCTGGTCAGGGCGCGGGCGGTCCCTCGCGCATCTTCCACCTCATCGACCCGACGTTGGTCAAGGTCGCCTGACCAGACCGAGCAAAGGAGATCGCCATGCTCATCCCTCAGTCCGAGATCGACCGCATCAAGCGCGAGGCGTCGGTCGAACAGTTCCTCGTCAATCCCAAACGTCAAGGCGGCTTCTTGGTCGCCCGCTGTCCTCTGCCGGGGCACGACGACAAGACGCCCAGCTTCCGCTACAACCTCGCCGAGGGCTGGTGGAAGTGCATGGGCTGCGGACGTGGCGGCGGGGACATCCTCAAGTTCGCCTGCGCCTACTGGAACCTCTCGTGGCCGCACGACTTCCCGCTCGCCCTGGAACGGCTCGGCGCGCGCCGCGGCGACCCCGGTGAGCACCGCTACCTGCCGCCTGGCATCAAAGGGACGGCAGCGACGCCGACCCACCCCGAAACGTGGCCCCGCCTCCCCGACCGGGCGGCCATCGACATCTACCGGACGGCGGCTGAGGTGTGGGCCACCAATCTCTGGCGCCCGACCAACCGCGACGCCCTGGCCTACGTGCGCGGGCGCGGCATCCCCGACGCCCTCATCCGCTCCGAGTGGATCGGCGTCTCAACCGACACGCTCGGCGCCGCACTGCGCGAACGCGGCCTCTCTCCAGAGATAGCGCACGGCCTGGGGCTGGTGCGGCGGGATGGACACGAGACCTTCGCCGGGCGCATCACCTTCGTCGAGTGGCGTCTGGTCGCCGGAGAATGGGCGCCGGTCTGGGCGACGGCGCGCGTGTACGGCGACGGCGCCGCGTGGGATCAGGAGCGGAAGTACCTCAACGTGCGCGGCGACCGTCTCGTGGTCGGCCTCGATCACGCCCGACAGGCGCGCGCCGTGGTTGTCGTCGAGGGCGTCGTCGACCGCTTGGCCGTCCTCTCGTTCGGTGACGTGGCCGTGTCGCTCGGCTCGAACCAGCCGAGCCCGGGCATGTACGCCGAACTGCGCGCGCTGGCCCGCACGCGCCGCCTGATCCTGCTCGGCGACCCCGACCGCGCCGGGCGCAAAGGCCGGACGCGGACGTTGGCTAATCTGGATCTGCCGCCCGCAGCGGAGGCATATGTGGCCGACCTGCCGCCAACGGTCGGAGACCCCGGCGCGCTGCTGGGACGCTCCGATGGCACGGCGCTCTACCGGGCGACCAGGGAGCGCGGGCGACGGGTCGACCTCGCGCGGTTCGGGCACCTGGCCGCGGCCTGCCACGCGGCTTATGAGGCACGAACAGCGATGTCTCGCACCCGTATGCGTACGGCCTCGGCGGCGGCCGCCCGATCCTGTGCCGGCGCGGAAGGAGGTGAGCGCAGTGGGCACATGACGCGTGCCTGGCCCGCGTAGGCCGGCACGAGCAAAACCGCACCGTCGGACGATGATGGATCATGGATTGTCGCGCAAGAGGGCACGGCCACACAGCAACACCCGACAAACCCGCGTTGGCCTCAAGCCCTCCTGTGACTGAGAGGAGAGGATCATGCCGCACTATATCGCCGAAGCGCGCGGCAAGGTGGCGATTTGGTCGACTGTCGTGGACGCCCCGATCACGCCCTTCGTCGGCTCGCTGGACCGCCTGCGCGCGGTGGCCTACCGCGACCGCGATCACCTCGATGAGTTGCCACGGGTCGGCGAGGGGGACATCGCATGGAACCGCGCCGGCGCGCACGAGGAGTGCCTGTCAGTCGAAGACCTGCTCGCGGCGTATGCCGACGAGCCAACGGCGTAAGCGCGGGGCAAGCGGCGCGACGACACGGTGACGCGACATGCGTCAATGCCCAGTTCCCGCGCCACACCCCGCACAGCATACCCCGAACGAGGCGGGACGCCATCCGGCGTCCCGCCTCTGTTATGTCTGGAGGACCCGGATGACCATGACGCTGCGACGCACACGCGCCAACGATCCCGAGCGGGACGCTGAGTTGTCCCGGACAATCGACATTGGGGCGCTCCATGCCCTGCTCCACACGCACGGCGAGGCCGACCTTGCCACCGCTCTCCTGCTGCGTCTGACGCCGACGGGCGCTCAGGATCTCGCCGCCCTGCTGGCACGGTTCCACCGCCGATATAGCAAGCCCCGTCTGTTCCGCTCCTACACGCGCCTGCTCGACGCCGAGGCGGCGCGCCACGTCGACCTGGCGGTCGCGTTTCTGCGCGGCGCCGGCCACGCCGGTTGCCGGGTCTACCCCGACCCGCGGACCGACCATGACGAGGCGCCCGTCGAGCCCGTGCGTCCGCGTCCCCTCTATCCACTGCCGAGCGACGACGAAAGCGCGCGTGATCCAGAGGGCGACGCGGAGGACACAGACGTATCCGGCGGGACGCCACACGCGCACGCGCCGCGGGGCATCATGCCGCCCTGGCTCCCCCGGCCGCACGGCTCCTCGTGGGATCGCTAGAGCGCCATTCAAGTAACACGTTTGTCCTATAACTCGCGCCCGGCGGCGATGAGGCCGCCGCCGTCGCACGCCTAATCTGGGCTGTTCGCGCTCACAGAAACGCACGCATCAGGCATTTGATCGATTACTTGAATGGCGCTCTAGGGCAGCATCGTTTCCTTCCGACACACGCGACGGGTGGACGGGCGCAGCGCTATCGCGTCCGTCCTGCTTATTGCGCGCCTTCCAGGGCGCGGGGCATGAAGGAGGACATCTTTGGTCAACTGCAACGACACTGGGGCCGCACGCGCTTCTACCCCGACAGGGGACGATTGATGGGCGCCATCCCGACGGACCCGGAGGAGCGCCGCGCCTATTTCGCCGCGCTTGGCCGCGCTGGCGGAGCCGCAGTCTACAAGAAATACGGCGGGGAGTGGATGGTCGCCCTGGGCAAACAGGGGTTCGCCACCACGCTCGGCCGCTACGGCGGCGACGTCGTCTGGCGTCTGCTGCGCGATTCGTACCTACGCAAATATCCCGACCGCGCCGGGCCGCGGCGCCGCACGACGGATGAGACGCGCGAGAAAGATCGGCTCCGCGCCGAGGCGCGCCGGCTCTACCCCGACCCGCGCCCCTGTGTCGATTGCGGCGAGCCGGGCACACAGCGCGACCATGTTCACGGCGTGCGCGCGGGCAACGCGCCCGACAACGTGGCGTGGCGCTGCGACCGCTGCCACGCGGCCAAGACGCGCGCCGAACGCGATGCCCGCTGGGGCCGCAAGGACACCGCCAAAGAAAAGGAGGACGCGGCTTGACGACGACGAGATCCATACCCCACGGGGCGGCGCGATCGCCGCCCGGACCAGGCCGAGAGGGCACAGCCATACAGCCATGAAGAAGAGGAGGTGATCGCCATGGGCGGATGACAAGCTCAACACCGCCATCCACGATCCTTCGACCAACAGCAGAAAAAGTGAGCCGGCCCGCAGCTGACATCTGCGGGCCGGCTCGTTGTCACACGGGAGTACCAACCCATGTACGAACAAGATAGCACATCCACGACGGTACGAGAAGGGGTTGTTCACGCCATCGCCCTGTATGCCCAGCACCACGAGGTCCACCGTGTCCGCGAGGTCGCGGCCGGGGCGTATAGCCTGCGCTACCGCCACGACCGGGACGGCCACCTGGACGAGCAGGTCTTCCTCGCGGCCATCGCGGCGCACCCCGCCGTCGCCTGCGTCGAGCGCACCACCCACGCCGAGGATGAGGCGCTCGGCGTGGACGCGCTCGTGACCGTGCGCGGCACGTCGAGCCCCGTCCCCATCGACGTGACGACGCGCGGGCGCGCGAGCCGCGGCTATGTCGCCAACCTGCTCGACACGCTGCGGCGCGGCGTCGTCCCCGTCGTCATTGAGCGCGTGCCCACCGACCTCGCCCCCGACGACGCCTACACCGCCTTCACCTTCTGGTGGCACAAGTCCGAGGAGTACTTCGCGGCGAGCAAACACCTCGCCCCCTCTGACGCGGCGCACGACCTGTCCCCCCATCGGTAGCCAGCGACGGGCGACGGGCGGCTTGTATCCACCCACCTGTCGCCCATCGATCGAGGGGACGCTGCCGTGCGCGGCGTCCCCCCACTAGCGACGTCCCCCCACAACATGAAGAAGGAGCATGCCCACATGACACCCATGTACGCGATGTCCCCGTCCGGCCCCGAACTCAGCCAGCGCGCCTTGCGGCGCCGGCTGCGTGAGCGCGGCGTCCAGATCGTGACCTTGCCGGCCGGTCACTACATCTTGGCCGCCCACCGCGCCGCCGCCGACGCAGTCGTGGCCGAGATCAACGCGCACCTGCGCCACCTGTCCGACGGTCGCGCGCCCCGCGCCGACGAGCAACTCCGCGTGCGCTATCGGCCGATCTCGACGCCGACCGACGGCGAGGCGGCATGACGACACGCGATGCGCGCCACAGCGACGGGAGGGCGCGGTATCGCGTCCATCCCGCCGTCGCGGCCATCCCCCTCGTCGTCGCGGGCCTCTACGCCGTCCACGCGCCAGCCGGCGGGGAGACCCGTGTCTACTACTGTGAGCCGGCGAGCGGCCGCTGCTCGTGCGGCGTTCCCTCCGGCTCCTGTGCCCACATCGCGGCAGCCATCTCTCTCGTCGAGGTACCCCGCCATCGCCGGCGGGATGAGTAGGAGGAGACAATCATGTGCATCTCCAACACGTCCAACACGCTCACGCGCGACCAGGAGGAGATCCTCACGACCTTGCGCGCCCTGGCCGGCTTGGTCGCATGGGCGTTGCGGCAGAAGGTGGCCCTGGGCGGGGCCGATGAGGACGACGCGCGGGCGCTGGAGCGGGCGAACGCCGAGATCCTCCGGCGGCGCGACCTCCTGCTCCACCACACGCGCCGGCTCCTGCCCGCCCTGGTCGGCGACGGCGGGGCACACGACTATCGCCGGTTCGCCGAGTGGCTCGTCGGCGATGTGTACCTACAGGACCTGGAGGCCATCGCCGACCACGGCTGCGACCCCCTCACCTGCGCCCACAGCGCCCACGAGCAGGTCTGCATGTAGCCAGCGGTGCTTAGCCGGCGGCGCTACCCGGCGTGCCGCCTAAGGACTCGTTAAAGATTTAGTTCCCGATTTGGAGTCGCCTTTCCAGGCGTGCGCTGTGGCGAAAACGGGAAGTTATTTCTTAACGACTCCTAAACGTATCCATGGCAAGGAGGTGAACATGATCGCTATCCCCTGGACGGGCGACGTGGGCCATCGTGGCACCCTCGCGCCCCCTCACGTCCCCGAGCCGGCGGCGCCCGTGCTGGCCCGCGTCGCCGGCATCGCACCGGATGTTGTCGTCGGCTTGCTCGGCCACTACGGCTCGCTCGGGGCGCTCCGGCGCGCCGACGCGCCCACCCTACGCGCGGCCCACGGCCTCACCCGGCGGCAGGCCGACCGTCTGGTGGACGCCCTCGACCTGGCGACGCGCCTCCTCCTCGAGCCACGGGAGGAGCGGCCGCGGGTGACGAGCCCGCGTGACGCGGCGCAGTTGGTGTTGGCCGAGATGGGCGCGCTGGAGTCCGAGCAGATGCGCGTCCTGCTGCTCGACACCAAGAACCACCTCATCGCGGCGGTCACGCTCTACGCCGGTACCGTCAACGCGTGCCATGTGCGCGTCGCCGAGGTGTTCCGCGAGGCGGTGCGCCGCAACGCCACCTCCCTGATTCTGGCGCACAACCACCCCAGCGGGGCCGTCGAGCCGTCCCCCGAGGACATCGCCCTGACCCATGAGGTCGTCCAGGCCGGCAAGCTCCTGGACGTGGAGGTCCTCGACCACCTGGTCGTGAGTGCGGGTTCGTACACGAGTCTCCATGAGCGCGGCCTAGGGTGGGGGTAGGGGATGGACACGCATGCGACAGACAGATCACCGGATAGGGCGTCGGCTCACGCGGTCGCCACGGAGCAGGTGCGGGCGACCGTGCGGGCGCACCTGCGCGGCGTGGAGATCGCCCCGCTCTATCTCGCCGCAGGGCAGCCGGGCGTGGCCACGGCTCTCCTCGCGGCGGTGGCCGCGGAGCTGCGGTCCATGGGGCGAGGTGAGTGGATGCTGGCCTGCACCGGCGCCGACTTCGCCGGCCTGTGGCGCGACACCCTGCACCGGGGGATGACCCCCTTCGTCCGGCGCGCCCTGGCGGCAAAGCGGGCCATCCTCCTCGACGGCCTGGAGGCACTGCGCGGGGAGCCGTTCGCCCAGGGGGAGTTGGCGCGCCTGATCGTCCCGGAGCGCCTGGTCGTGCTCGCCGGGCATGACCATCCGCGATGCGCCGCGTGGGGTCCATCCCTCGCCGCCCGCCTGGGGACGGCCATCCCCTGTGCCTCCACGAGGGGCCGTGCGTCGCCAACGCGGACGCCTGGGCCATCATCGACCAGGTGGCCGGCTATTACGGCTTCACACGGACGCAGCTCCTGTCACGCCGGCGCACCGCCCCCTCGCGCTGGCGCGTCAGGTCGCCATGCATCTGCTGCGCCGGGAGGGGCTGACCGCCAGCCACGTCGGCCACCTCCTTCACCGCGACCATTCGACCGTCCTCCACGGCGACGCGCGTGTCCGGCGGCTCGTCGCGCGCGAGACGCCTCTCCGCCACGACCTTGCCGTCCTGCGCCGTTATGCCGGCGCGGCGTAGCGCTGGACGACGCCACGACACCCACACAACCATGAGGAGGAGCATATGCCTAATCTGGAGATCACCCGCTGCACGGTAACGCTCGACACAGCGCCGCCGCTGGACCAGTACGGCTGGGTCGGCTGCGGCGTCGCCACCGTCTACTGCCTACCCTTCCGCTCGCCGGGAGAGCGAGAGCGCTTCGTCGCCCTGCTCGCCGACCATGTGACCGCGCGGGTGTTCGCCGAGGAGGTGGACACCCTCGCCGCCCTGCTCTGCCTCGCGCGCACCCCCGACGAGGCGGCCTATAACGCCGCTACAGCGTGCCTGGAACGAGAGTTCGCTGCCCTACTGTCCGCCGTGCCGCTGGGGGAGCTCGACGACGCCGTCGACGGGCTGCTGGAGGCCGCGCGGCGTGAGCTGGACGATGCGGACGAGGGCGAGGACACGGGAGACATGCAAGGAGGAGGGCGGACGGATGAGTGAGGGGACATCGACCATCGCGCCGGCAGGGATGCGGGCGTGGGCGCTGCGAGGCCTGGACGACGCGGTGGCGTCGGCACTGCGCCTGGACGACGACCCGGCGGCGCGCGCCTGCGCCGACATAGCCGTTTTCACCCACGCGCTCGCGGCCACCGCGCTGCCCGCGTCGCCCGCGCTGGACGGGTTCTTGGCGACACTGGAGGATCGCGTCACGCGGCTCGCCGCCCACCGCGACGCGCTCGACCCCGCCGCGTGGTCGCGCCAGCAGGCCATCGAGATCTACACGCGCCGGCTGGAGCGGCGCACGCCCGACGGACATCTCCTCGCCGCGCACCTCAGGCGGCGCTACGCGGCGACCTATGACCTCCTGTCGCGGCTCTCCCCCGACGAGAACCTGCCCGACCCTGCGGACGAGGCGGCCGTGGAGGATCTGCTTATCGAGTTGAAGGACGCGCTCGGTATCGCATGACCACGGGAGCCATCCCGTCCCCGTCCGGCACGGATGGTCGGGCGAGTCACCGACCCGATGATGGGTCACATAAATCGAGGAGTGACGGACAAATGACGGAGATGATGGGACGAGACACGGACAGCAGCGGCGCGGACGGGCCGACGCTAGACGCGGCACAGGACGAGCGCGATGCCGCCGCCCACAACGATGGGGCGCCGGGTGCCGAGGGGACGCCCCGCGAGCCGACCGCGCCGACGAAGAAAGGGACAGCGGGTAAGGGGGACAAGGCGCGGCCCAGGCGCATGCTGCCGGTGGTCGCCGGCGACGGCCTGCAGAGCGAGAGCGACGGCGGGGCCATGCGGGCGGACGGCGCGTTGCGGCTCCTGAGTCTGTGGGGCGCCGCCTCAACCGCCCGCTACCTCGCGGCCCAGTTGTCCACGGGCAAGCGTCTGGACATCCAGACGCTGCCGCCGCTCGGGTCCTGGGAGCCCCTGTGGGGCAGCAAGGAGGGCGGGTACAAGCGGCTGCGGCGCGGCGTGTCGGCGCGCCTCTCGCACACCCTCGTCCTGGGGCGGGAGTGCGACGCGACACGGCTGGGCATGGGCGAGCGCACCTTCGTCGTCACACTGCGGCGCGACCGGCCCGACCAGGCGGCCGAGGAAGTCTACACCGCCTTCCTGATCGCGCTGCTCGACGAGCCGGTCGACCCGTCGTGGGCCGGGTGGCTGTGGCGGCGCGCCCGCGCCAAGGGCGAGGCCCGGCCGCTCGCGGTCTGGGGGCCGGTGCTGCGCGAGGCCTGGGAGTGCGACGTGCCGGCGACGCTGCGCGCCGACATCTCGGCCGCGCGGGCGGGCGACTCCCCCTACGGCGAGTTGCCCGTCCCTGATGGCGCCAAGGCCGCCTGACGTGACCGGCAACCTGGCAACCACGAGCCAGGCCGATGAGTGGGCCGACCTATTGATCGGCCCGTCGCGGGGGTCACGATCTCCGATCCTGTGGGCAGGACCGTGGCAACAGAGTGAAGGAGGACATCCGATGCCGTATGTGTGGGTCGAGCCAGAGGTAGTCATGGACCACGCGGGGGTCACGATCTACCACATCTACGCGGACGACTATCTCGATGGCGGGGCGCGCGCCTACTGGTACGGCACGCGGCCGGGCTGCGCGGACAACGGGTCCGGGGAGGGGGGCGAATTCGACGTGCGCGACCTGCCGCGGGCGGAGGGTGCGCGCGACGACGACGAGGACGGCCGGCGCGCGATCATCCGCGCCGCCATCGACAGCGGGCTCTTGACGGAGGACGGCATCGGCGGGGGCGCGGATCGGGAGAATGGCTGAAACGCGCGGGAGGGCCAGTCGACCCGTGACGCGCCGGAGCCAGTGCCGGCCCGTGACGCGCCGGAGCCAGTGCCGGCCCCATGGCGTTCACGTCGCATCACACTCATGGGCATCACAGTGGGAGGACAAGATGGCTACCTACTATGGCGTCGCGCGCACCAATTACTTCGCCGTCGTCGACCGGGCGCTATTCGCGGACTTCTACGACCGCTGGGGCGTCGAGGCGATTGAGGACGACGACGACCCCACTCGCGTCGGTTTCCTCTGCAGCGGCAACGAGGACGGGTTCCCCGCGGGCTATCGTGACGCGGACGGCGACCTCGTGGAGGCCGACATCGCTACGGCCCTCGCGCCGCTCCTGGCCGAGGGGCACGTCGCCGTCGGTATGGAGAGCGGCCACGAGGCGTTCCGCTACGTGGCTGGCGTTGCCTGGGCCGTGAACAGCCGCGGCGAGGTGCGCAGCGTCACCCTCGACGACATCTATGACCAGGCCACGGCCCTCGGCGACCACGTCACCGAGGCCGTGTATTAAGCGCACCGGCATGGACCCCCTCTTCGAGTTGATCCATGCCGGCGCCATGCCGGGAGGCCACGGCGCGCCCGTCCCGTCGCGCGCTACGGACCTGCGGCATCCCCTGTCTCCCTCCCGCCCACGGCAAGCACTGCCATAGGCGGGAGGGACGTGTGTATGACCACGTTACAGCACGAAAGGACACATATGGCTCGTGAGGCCGGAATCGCGGCGATGGGCTACTTCCCTATGCCGCCGCACCTGATGGCGTCCGTCTGCGCCTACCTGCGCCGCCCCTACGGCGGCGGTCAGGTCCACATCGTCGACACCTGTGCGGGCGAAGGCAAAGCCCTGCGCGCCCTCAAAGACCACCTCGACCCCGGCGCGGTGGCGCGCGCCGTCGAGTTGCACGAGGGCCGCGCCGCCCTCTGTGCCGCCCTGCTCGGTGAGGGGGTGATTGTGCAAACCGACGCGCTGACCGGCGTCGAGGTCTCGCCGGAGGCGTTCGGCCTGCTCTGGCTCAACCCGCCCTACCACGTCGGGCAGTTCGAGTTGGAGTTCCTGATGGCGCACACGCCGCTGCTCTGCGCGGGCGGCGTGCTCTGCCTCGTCGTGCCCCAGCCGGCGCTGCGGGTGTTGGCCGAGTACCTCGCCGCCTGGTACACCACCCTCACCTGCTATACGTTCCCAGAGCCGGACTATCGCGCCTACAAGCAGGTCGTCCTCTTCGGTGAGCGCAAGCCGTCGCCGCTGGCCACCCCCGCGCAGGCCGAGCACCTGCGGAGCCTGGCGGAGCCCGACGCCGCCCTGCCCGCGCTCGGCGCCTACGGCTACCGCTACAGCGTCCCCACGACCCAGGGACCGACGGTGTTCCGCGCGCGCTCCGCCGAGGCCGTGCCGGCGGCGGGCGGCCTGTGGGACGACCCGGAGGTGACCAAGCGCCTGTGGCCCCCGCTGACGCCGGCCCTGCTGCGCCCGCTGATGCCCCTCGCGCGCGGCCACCTGGCCCAGTTCGGCGTCAGTGGCCTCCTGCGCAACACCGTGCTGCACGCTACGGACGGCACGCCCTATCTCGTCAAGGGGCGCGCCATCAAGGCGCAGAACGTGCGCGCCTACGCGGAGGAGAACGAGAAAGGCAACGCCGTCAGCGTGCGCGTGACGCGCGAGAGCGCCGAGACCGGCGTGACGCTGCTCAACCTTCACACGGGCGACTGGATCGACGCGCGGCCGGGCAACAAGGAGCGGTCGCTCGCGTGGTTCGTAGAGGAGTTCGGGGCCAGCCTGACGCGCGCCATTCTCGACACCTGCCCGCCCATCTATACGCCCGCGCTCTACAAGGAGTACCGCCCGCTGGTCAAGCGTCTCGCCCGGCAACCCCTGGGGCGGCAGGCCGACGCCCTGGCCGGGGCGGCCCTCTCGCTGGAGCGTGGCCACCGCTGCACCATCCTCTCCGCCGAGATGGGCAGTGGGAAAAGTTTTATGGCGCTCGCCGCGCTCTACGTCGCGTGGCGGCGCAAGCGGGAGCGTGACCCCCGCGCGCGCATGCACGCCCTCGTGGTCTGCCCGACCCATCTCGTCCTCAAGTGGGTGCGCGAGGCGAAGGCGACCATCCCCGGCGTGCAGGCCGTGGCCGTCGACAGCATCGCCGAGGTCGAGGCCGCGCTGGCGCGGGCGCACACGGCCGCGCCGCTCCTCCTCGTCCTGAGCAAGGAGCGGGCGAAGCTGGGCCATCGCCGCCGCCCCGCCGTGTGGGAGCGGCTGATGCCCTGGACCAAGGAGCGCCGGCTGTGCTGCCCCCAGTGCGGCGAGATGATCCGCTACACGGAACGGTGCGGCCGGGAGGGCAAGGACCTCCTCGGCGTCCCCATCCTCGACGCGGGGGTGTGCGTGCGCTATCGCCTGTTCTGCGCGAACGCGGCGTGCCGGTCGCCCCTCTGGCAGGCGGACACGACGCAACTGCGCGTCCCGAATGGCCGGCTCGCCGTCCTGCAACCCGCGGGCCGGCCGGTTGCTCTATTCGAGCAGGGGAGGACGGCCAAGCCGAGCGGCGCGGGCGAGCCGCGGCGCGTCCCCCTGGGCGCCTACATCGCCAAGCAGCGCCGCGACGCCTTCGATGTGCTGGTGCTGGACGAGGTCCACGACTACAAGGCCGACGGCTCGGCGCAGGGCATCATCGCCGGCCAGCTCGCCGCCGCCCTCCCCCAGGTCCTCGCCCTAACCGGTACGCTCTACGGCGGGGTCGCGAGTTCGTTGTTCCACTTGCTCTATCGCCTCGATCCGGTCACGCGCGAGGAGTTCGCCTATAGCGACCTGGCGCGCTGGATCGAGACCTACGGCTTGTACGAGATCACGGAGAAGGAGACGGAGGGGGACGGCGCGGAGATCGGGCACGTCACGCGCCGCCGCACCAACCGCACGACGACGCGTCGGGAGATCCCCGGCCTGATGCCCCAGCTGATCGCGCGCCTGGCCCAGCACACGGTCTTCCTGCGCCTGGCCGATGTCGCTCCCGATCTGCCGCCCTACGAGGAGCACGTCGTGAGCGTGGAGATGCTCCCCGCGCAGCGCGACGCCTACGACCGGCTCAAAGGCGCCCTGCTCGCGGCGCTCAAGGAGGCGCTGGTGCGGGGCAGCAAGCGGCTCCTGGGCGCCTACCTGCAAAGCCTGCTCGGCTACCCCGACGCACCCTACCGCGCGGAGAGGGTGGTCGATCCCAAGGACGACCGCGTCATCGCCACGGCCCCGGCGCTCGACGAGGAGGTGGTGTATCCCAAGGAGCGCGAGGTGCTCGACCTGGTGGCGCGTGAGCTGGGGCGGCGGCGCAAGGTGCTGATCTTCGTGCAGAACACGGGCAGCCGCGACGTAACGGCGCGCCTGGTGGCGCTGCTGGCCGCGCGGGGCGTCACAGGCGTCGTGCTGCATTCCTCGGTCGAGGCCAGGGGGCGCGAGGCGTGGGTGGAGGCGCGCCTGAAGGAGGGCGTGCAGGTGCTCATCACGCACCCCAAGTGCGTCCAAACAGGGTTGGACCTGTTGGCGTTCCCGACGCTGGTGTTCTACCAGTGCGAGTACAGCGCCTACGTCGTGGCCCAGGCGTCGCGCCGCAGTTGGCGCATCGGGCAGCGGGACGACGTGCATGTCTACCACGTCGTCTACGCCGACAGCGCGCAGGAGAATGCGCTGCGCCTGGTGGCGCGCAAGCGCCGCGCAGCCAAGCTCGTCGATGGCGATCTCGATGAGGATGGGCTGGTGGCGCAGGCGGAGATGGACGGGTTGCTCAAGGAGTTGGCGCGCTCGCTGGTGGACGAGGAGGCCGGGGCGACGATGGAGAGCGCCGAGGAGCTGCTGGCGCAGGCGCATGCCGACGAACTGGCCGACACGGAACTGATCGTCGAGGCCGTGCCGGACGAGGACGATGTGAGCGAAGATGACGCGGCTGAGCACGCCGCACCCGACCGCGCGACGGATGACGTGGCCGGCCAGGAACAGGCGCCGGGCAACGTCCGCACCATGACGCTGTTCGACTACATGGCCGTACAGCCGCAGCCGGCGGCATCGCGCAAGGGCAAGAAGGCGCGCATGAGCACGCCGTCCGCCCAACTCCTGCTCTTTGACCTGTTCACGGAACAACCGGAGTCGACGGACGCGGTCGATGCTCCCTCCGCGCCGATACAGCAGCGTGGGCTCTTCGCCGATATGGATGAGCGGGAGGAGGTCGCGTGAGTACACCTGTCCGCGCCCAATATCTTCGCCTCAAGCAGCCATTCCCCGATGCCCTGCTG